>JGI24703J35330_11748538_pt1 | contig 19045 bp, 20 predicted proteins | sample TergutNt197P1_FD_35330 | JGI IMG/M metagenome (IMG submission 35330) | reverse complement strand
TTGATTTTTTCCGTTTTAGGGCCATGGAAAGGTTGGTTTGCCGTAGATTGATGGCCCTTTTTTTGATTTTTTCCGTTTTAGGGCCATGGAAAGGTTGATTTGCCGCAGGTTGATGGCCCTTTTTCGATTTTTTCCGTTTTAGGGCCATGGAAAGGTTGATTTGCCGTGACTTGATGGCCCTTATTTCGGTCTAGACCATCGGGTAGTCTGGCATGCCATTAATGTATGCTTTTTATTTAAGTTTATGCCAATTTTCTCCTTGGCTAACTTCGACTTTTAGTGGTACTGTTAGCTCTGTGGCAGATTCCATTCCTTTTTGAACAATCTCCATCATTAATGTTACTTCATCTTTTGGTACGTCAAATAATAGCTCATCATGTACTTGTAAAACCATTTTTGATTTGACATTATGCGATTTCATCATTTTGTCAACCTCAATCATCGCAACTTTTATGATATCAGCGGCTGTTCCTTGGATCGGGGCATTAATGGCTGTTCTTTCGGCGGCTTGGCGAACCATGAAATTGTTATGGGAAATCTCTGGGACGTAACGTCGACGAAGAAAAAGAGTTTCTACATAGCCTGTTTCTTTGGCCTTTTCAGCGGTGGTATCCATGTAATTCTTGATCCCACTATAAGTTTCAAGATAGCCCTCGATGTAGTGTTTCGCCTCAATTAAGGGTATGTTTAGCGCTTCCGATAAACCGAAAGCTGATTGCCCATAGACAATTCCGAAATTAATGGCTTTTGCTCCTCGACGCTGGGCTTCTGTCACGTCTGCTAGAGAGACACCGAAAACTTCGGCTGCCGTTTTTTTGTGGACATCTTCGTCGTTTTGGAAGGCTAGAATGAGACTCTCAGTCTGACTCATATGAGCCAAAATTCGTAGTTCGATTTGCGAATAGTCAGCGCCAATTAGGACGTGTTCAGGTGAGGAGGAAACAAAAGCTTTGCGAATTAGACGTCCTTCTTCAACACGGATAGGAATATTTTGCACATTTGGCTCTGTTGATGAAAGTCGCCCTGTTTGTGTATGGGCCTGATTGAAAATCGTATGCACTCTCCCATCTTCAAAACATGCTTTCTGCAACCCTTCGATATAGGTTGAGTATAACTTCGTTAACATACGGTATTCTAATATTTTTTCTATAATGATATGATGAGGCTTTAGTTTTTCCAAAATGTCAGCACTGGTTGAATAGCTACCTGTTTTGGTCTTTTTCCCTGGGAGACCTAGGTCTTCAAAGAGGACGACTCCGAGTTGTTTAGGGCTACCGATGTTAAAGGTTGATCCTGCTAGTTGATGGATGTCGGTTTCTAGTTTATGAATGCGTTCTTTGAGTTGTTCGCCCATTTCTTGGAGGATTTTTGTATCTATGGTTATGCCTTCAAGTTCCATTTGTGCTAAAATGTGCGTGAGTGGGAGCTCGATTTCTTTGTATAGAGCCCATTGATCAAAATCTTTGAGTTGTGTGGAAAGTTGTTGGGTCAGTTGGTGGATGGTTGCGGCAATATGGGTAGTTTGCAAGGCTATTGTTGCGATTTCTGGGATGGCACGTTTTGACCCTTTTCCGTAAATTTGCTCGTCATAAAGGATATCATCAACACCATAATGCAGAGCTACTTTTGCAAATTCTGTGTCGGCTGTAGTCGGATTTAAAACGTAGGCTTTTAAAAGTAAGTCTCCCGCTACCCCTGCAAGTTTTAAACCTTCCCACCCTAGGGCGACGATGATGCGTTTGAGGTCAAACATTTCCTTTTTGATGGTGCTTGAAGCTAGAAATTTTTTAAAAGCCTCAGATTGAATAGCAATGTCAAAAGGGATGTAAAAAGTTTCATCATCGGTGCATATCCCAAAACCGATAATGGTACTTTGGTGATAGTTAGCTTCAAATATTTCCACATGTAGTGCACAATCTGAATAGGTTTTTTCTTGGAGGATGGCTGGATCAGTAATGATCTGAGTCTTCGTTGTTGTTTTTTTAGTATCAACCGTTTGAATCGCTAGTGTTTTCAAAAATGAGTTAAATTCCATTTGGATATAGAGTTCTCTTAATGCTTCTGCATCAGGCTTCTTCTTAATTAAATCCTCGATTGCCGGTAGCTTGGTCATATCTTTTCTGATGGTGGCCATTTCGCGACATAATCGAGCTATTTCCTTGTTGTTTTCAATGTTTTCTTTTTGTTTACCTTTAAGCTGATCGGTGTTTTCAAGCAGGGCTTCTAGTGAGCCGAATTGTTTGATGAGTTTGATAGCTGTTTTCTCACCGATGCCTGGGATACCTGGGAGGTTGTCGGATGAATCACCCATCATGCCTTTAAGGTCGGGTAGTTTGTCGGGTGTTGTTTCGTAGGTTGCTAAAAATTTTTCTGGGGTGTAGGCGTCCATTTCTGTGACGCCTTTTTTGGTGAAGTGGACAGTGATGCAGTCGTTTACGAGTTGAAGAAGGTCTTTGTCGCCACTGATGATGTGGATTTCGGCGAAGGCGCTGTCGCAGCCGATTTGGGCCATGCTGCCGATGATATCATCCGCTTCAAAACCTTCGACTTCTAAGCGGTGAATCCCCATTAAATCAAGGTATTTTTTGATTAGAGGTATTTGGGGCTTGAAATCCTCAGGCATGGCGGCGCGCCCATCTTTATAGCTTTCTAACATGTCGTGACGGAAGGTTTTTTTCGAGGTGTCAAACGCAACAAGAACGTGCGTATAGTCGAAATCCTTTTGTACTTTTGTCATCATGTTGATAAATCCATGTAAGGCATTTGTAACAAAACCATCCTTCGTTTGCATTAATTGTCCGGTGTAGGCTGTTGAGAAATAAGCTCTAAACATTAGGCTGTTTCCGTCGATTAAAAGTAATTTATTCATGGTTATCCCTCTTTTCTTATGTTTTAGTATACCACAAATGGCTGATTTATGATACAATAGTCTTATGAAAAAATTACTGATATTCACCTCAATTATCGGGATGTTTGTTCTCGGGTTTTATTTTTACTTTCACAATGTCGGTCGCATTAGGCCTGTTGTAAATGAAATTTTTGTTGTGTCTGCTGATGTGCCAACAGCTTTTGATGGGATAAGGGTAGTTCAAATCAGTGATCTTTTAGTGCGGAGTGAAAACTGTTTGATTCTTTTGGAGAGTGTGGTAGAGGAGGTTAATAATGTCTTAAATCCTGAGATTATTGTTTTTACTGGGAATTTATTTTTACCAGAAGGGCTTGCGTTTGCTGAGGATGTGAGTAATTTGTTAGGGATGTTTGATGCCAGTTTATCTTCTCTTGCGGTTTTAGGTTATCATGATATTGCTCATGAGGAATTAGTTCGTGATGTCCTTGAAGATGCAGGTTTTAGAGTGTTAAATAATGAGGCTTTGCAAGTTTTTAATCAATCACCGAACGGGATCAATGTGATCGGGGCAAATCCAACAAATAACCATCGAACGACGAAACGCTTGCTCCAAACGCAAGTGGATGATGCGAGTTTTAACTTATTGTTAGCAAATTCGCCATTGTTTACAGCTGTCGCTTTAGAAAATTATGTTGATATCCAACTTTCTGGACTTTGCTTAGGCACGCAGGATGCAACAAATTTAATGGAGCCTTGTTTTCAATTTTACGATGGTATCTATCAGTTTGCGGATCATCTAACGTTGCATGTTTCTTCTGGTTTAGCGAGATTTCACACGTTGTCTAATTTCTCCCAAAGACCGAGTATCGATTCATTTTTGTTAGTACGGGATCGTAACCAAACCCATTTAAGTGAATGATTTAGTTCGATCAAATGGATTATTCACCTCTTGGCGGTAGTTGTCATAAAATAGTAAGACGACAAACTTCTGGGAGGAGTTTTTATATGTATAATCAAGTTCCAAATTTAAATCATTATCCTATTAATAGACAAGATGAACGTTTTGGTTTTCTACCCTTTGTAGGTGGGCTAGCAGTTGGCGCCCTTGCTGGTGGTTTTGGCGGACGTCCTTGTGGACCAGCATGTGGTCAAATGTATGGACCGCCTGTTCAGATGATGCCAATGCCGATGCCGCCACCTCAGTTTGTGCCGATTCCTATTCAAACACTACCTGCTACAGTTATCCCACAACAACAGTTCCAAAATATACAGCCAGGCACAGTTATTCAAGGACCTGTTTTGGAGTCAAATAAATTTTTTATCAGATAAAAAACGAGCATTTCGCTCGTTTTTTACTTACTTTTAGATCTTCAGTATCTTTAGCTATTCTATTGCACTCTACTTTAAACTTGAATGTATGCACATTTTGTTGTATAATGGTCTTGTACAAAGATTCGTGTCTAAAGGAGCGAGCTATTATGTTGAAAAAATTACCATTGTTTTTAAGTGCTTTTGCATTACTGTTAGCTCTTGCTGCATGCCGTAGTGATGAGAAAATTGAAGAGTACGAGGAAGACTACACATATGTCGAAACAAAGCCGACATTAGAATATTTAAGAGCACAATTTGAATTGTTTTTTGAAGAAAATAAGGAGAGAGTCATCGCATCAGTGGCTACCGATGGGGAGGATATTTATTTGGAACTTGGGGAGGGTTATGAATTTATCATGACCATCTTGTTGGACGATATCGAGTTGAATGATGACAATCGCGTCTCCCATATTCTAACTTTTGAATTAAACTTTTCGCAAATGGAGCCGTTATTCGGTGGGTTAGCAGAAGAAATTAGAGTAGCGGCCAATATCGACCATTTTCGACTGAATGTCATTTTTATTGATGTAAATGAAGTCATTATTGCTAGGTCTAATTTTGATGCTGACAATAGAAATATCATTATCGAACAAGACGAGCAAGATGACGATGCAGATGAATAATCATCTGATCTTTTTTGATACCGCAGTAAGCAATATAAATAGTACCACTCTCGAGCTGACTAAGCAAGATGACGATGCAGATGAATAATCATCTGTTTTTTTATTGTTACACCATATCCACTTTTGCGTTTCCAGCGATAGTTTACGACCAATTTGACGATAAAATTTCTGACAAAACAAATCCCAAGTCAAATGCACAATCAGCCATTTTAACCTGGAATATAATAAAGTGTATGGAGCAGCTGGTAATCATCACCTAGAAAACTCGCTTAGAATAAACAAATAATCCACAAAGCAAGTTCTTATCCATACAACCAACCTAGCCAACATTAAAATAGCGATGAAACGAGCGGATTCTTTAAAATAAACCCTACAAGACAATAACCTAAATAAACATACTAACCACTCATAACCACTAACGAAACCCTTAAATCAAATAACTTTAAATTAGTCCTCCCAATACTATTTTGAAACTTTACAAATTACAATACGCACAATCATTTCTGACATACATCTGAATTTGCTCGCCTTTGTTTATAAGAAAACATTTCATCAGTTTCAATGTTTGCTACCTTCAATCTACAAAACTGCATCCTTACAAGAACATGAGCGTTCGCGAGGGATGCAGTTTGCTTTTTAATCTCTAACTGGTACAATCAGCTGTAAATTTGATTTATCATTGTCATCAAGGACAACAAATGGCTTCATATCACCATTAAACCCGAAGGTAACCGTTGAATCGTTGTGGTCAATAGCTTTTAAAGAATCTAATAAGAATAACGAACTACAAGAAACACCCAATTTCGAACCCGTTTGCTCTTTAACTCGTACAACCTCTTCAATTTTGCCAATTTCAGAAGAATTTGATTTAATAACCATGTGGTTTTCATCAGGAAGAATTAAAATTTTTGCTACATTTGCACGATCTTCTCTTGCCATTAAAGAAACACGATCAACCGCATTAAATAACTCACGATAACCAACCGTAACCTTTACTTCAAAGTTAACTGGAATGAAAGCTGTAACATCCGGATAAACTCCTTCTAATAGGCGGGATTGAAAAGACATGTCCCCATTTTTGAAGAGAATTTGATTGTTTGTGATACTAATCACTGTCTCAGGATCAGATAAATCAAGGGTCTTTCCAAGCTCTGACATACTACGCCCTGGAATAGTGATATTAAAATCTGCTAAATCATCGGCTGCAAGTGTGATAGTACGTTGCGACAATCTGAAGCTATCTGTTGCTGTACATGCAAGCGATCCGAAGCTATGCTTGAAATTAACTCCAGTTAGCGCCGGACGGGATTCATTGACCGCCACCGAAAAAATTGTTTGGACGACGATGTTTTTTAATTCCGATGTTGGCATTGTAAAGTGATGAAGGATATTTGATAATTCGATTTGAGGATAATTCTCAGCAGGCAAACCTCTTAAAGTATACTCACCTTGCTCGCCTCGAATTAACACATCTGTTTCATCAAAAGTATTGATTTCGATAGTGTCTGTTTCAAGTTTCTTAATAATTTCAAAAAAGTATTTTCCAGGAATGACAATACCACCTGGCTCCTCGATCTCAACTAGCTTCACAATACCTTTTTCTGTGAAAACCTCAAGTGGGAGTGAGGTGTTAATGGTAATATCTGAATCGCTTCCTGTTAGAGAAATACCATTTTCTGTTGTTACAAATTTGATCCCAGTTAAAATTGAAAGTGTCGTTTTAATGGGTAAAGCTTTTGTTACGTGATTTAATTTGCCGATCAAGGCTTGTCTATTAATTCTAATCTTCACAAAGGTATCCTCCTAAATTTTAAATAAACATCTTCTTTAACGTTTTGACAGATGTTGCTAATTCAATATTTTCTTTCATCTGACGCTCGACTTTTTTGCAACTATGCATAACTGTAGTGTGATCTCTTCCACCAAAAGAATCACCAATTTTAGGGTAAGAACTCTCCGTTAATTCTCGCATCAAGTACATCGCAACTTGACGCGCCAATGCAATTTCTTTTTTTCTTTTCTTCGACATAATATCAAGGGCACTCACGCCATAATGCTCTGCTGTTTCTTTAATAATATTCTTAACATCCACGCGTGAAGTCCTTTTTTCCTCTTTGATAAGTTGCCTTAGGGCATCATTAGCAAGTTCGATGGAAAATTCTGAATTGTTAATGGTCGCGAAGAAAATAAGTCTTTTTAATGCACCCTCTAAAGTTCTGACATTGCTGTGAAATTTAGTTGCAATAAACTCAAGTACCTCCTCAGGGAAATCGTCTGGATCGATATTTTCGCCTGTTAATTTTCTTCTCATAATATCCATTCTTGTTTGAATATCTGGAGTTTGAATGTCAGCTTGCATCCCCCATTCAAAGCGAGAAGTCAAGCGATCCATCATGTCTTTTAGTTCTGAGGCTGGTCGATCAGAGGTGATGATAATTTGTTTGTTGTCGTTGTATAAATCGTTGAATGTGTTGAAGAATTCTTCTTGTGTTTGCTCTTTTTTTGCTAGAAACTGGATGTCATCAATGAGGAGAACATCTACCTCTCGGTATTTTTTCTTAAAATCATCAAAATCTTTTTTCATCGTCGCAATACGGTAATCATCGACAAATTTTTCAGAAGTACAATACAATAATTTGACATTTGGATTGTTATCTAGCATTTGATTGCCAACGGCTTGCATTAAATGCGTTTTTCCTAGTCCAACCCCACCAAAAATGTAAAATGGATTGGCAACCTCAGCAGGTCTGTCGGCAACTTGTAAAGCTAACATATAAGCAAGTCGATTACTTTTTCCTGCTACGTAGCGGTCAAAAGTATAAGTAGCATTTAAGTTGCCCCGATAGTAATTATGAATGTTGGGGTCAGCCTCTACTAAGCTGTATTTTTTCTGTTGCTTTTCGATGTAATCAGGTGTCACAAATTTTAATTCTAAAGATTCACCTGAAATTTCATCTAACGTTTTAGAAATATCTTGAAAGTAAAATTTGTCTAACATAAAACGTTCGTGTTCGTTCGTCACGGCGACATAAATTTTGTTCTCTCTTTTATATGCTTGCTTTGTTGTCGCTAACGTCATCTCATAAGACTGCTCTGACATCGATAACTTCATTTCTCTTACAACCTTATCCCATATGGACTGATATTCTTCCATTGGGCTCACCTCCAGCACATTCTTTTTTTAGTTAAAAAATGCCCTCTTTATCACCTATATACACAGGTAATTTAAAGGCAAACCCCGTTAGTTTTCCACAATTTTATCACATCCAACGACAAAAGTCGAGTAGTTTTTAGAAAAAAACAACATGAAAGCGTAGTTATTTTCGAGTTGTCCACAAACCAAAAAATCCTGTCAAAAATTCGTTGATTTTAGCTTAGTAGATTGACGAATCCACCGTTTTTTAATGTGTGGTTCTTCTCTGCTTGTCTTCGAGCTTATCTGGGTTATTAATGCAATAGTCAAGATATTCAATTAGTTTATTGTCATCTTTAACTGCTTTTATAGCGAAAATTTTTCACTAATTTACAAAATCATCTCGACCATTATAGCTCCTTATGGTAAAATAATATTAGCGATTGCGAAATTGACTCTTCATCAATGGCCTAAAATGAAAAAACAAAAAAAGAGCCATTGCTTGAGGCTTAATCGTCGCTTTCATGGCCCTAAAACGGAAAAAATCAAAAAAAGGGCCATTGCTTTAGGTTTAATCGTCGCTTTCATGGCCCTAAAACGGAAAAAATCGAAAAAAGGGCCATTGCTTTAGGCTTAATCGTTACTTTCATGGCCCTAAAACGGAAAAAATCGAAAAAAGGGCCATTGCTTTAGGTTTAATCGTCGCTTTCATGGCCCTAAAACGGAAAAAATCGAAAAAAGGGCCATTGCTTGAGGCTTAATCGTCGTTTTGCTGGTCCTAAAATGGAAAAAGAAAAAAAGGCGTCAGGAAGAGAATCGAGAACTCAATTTTTTCGACACGTCATTATTCTGGATACTTTTGCAATTATATTTAATTGCCTATAAAATGATATTAGCAAAGGAGTTTTTATTATGAGTGCTACTTTACGTCGAACGGAAATTTTAACAATTATTCAAAACGCCAAGGCGCCAGTCAGCGCGTCTTTGTTAGCAAAAAACTTGCAAGTAAGTCGCCAGCTTATTGTGGGTGATGTTGCATTGTTACGTGCTCAAGGTCATGATATTATTGCAACAGCACGCGGTTATATTATACCAGCACTTCGAAATGAGAATAGGTACTTGGGGAAAATCGCTTGTTCCCATACGCCTGATGCAACCAAAGCAGAACTTTACATAATTGTTGACTCAGGGGCGGTTGTGGTGGATGTCATTGTCGAGCATGACATTTATGGCGAGATATCAGGGCAATTAAATTTACAAAATCGTGATGAAGTCGATGCTTTCATGGATAAAGTTTATCACGAAGAAGTGAAATTATTGTCAGAACTCACTCAAGGTGTGCATTTGCATACATTAGCATGTCGCGATAAAACACATTTTGACTTGGTCTGTGAGCAACTGAGTGCAAGTGGGTATCTTTTAGATAATTAATGGTTGACAAAATAATCGATTTCTTGTATAATTTACATGTGTCATGACATATGTAAATTATTGAGAGGTGATTTTTTTGTTGGGAATTAATTTATTATTTGCCGGCTTTGCGTTAACTTTAAACGGTTTCAGTTACAAAGTCGAGGTCGATTCTAAAGTCAAAGGTTGCGTCAATCTGATCGTAGGGATTGTCATTGCGATTAATGCGATTATTCAAACGTTAAATGCGGTAAGTTTTGTTACATTTGGTTTCGCCGCAGCTATGTGGTTATTTGCCATTAACTATTTTATTATTGCTGCCCATATTTTCTTAAATAGTACTAATTGGAAAATTTTCGGTTTATACGGGTTATTTGCTGCCATCATCTCCGTGATTTTTGCGATCGATACGTTTGTTGGTACAGGTCCATGGGAAATGATTTACATGTGGCTTATGTGGGCGATTTTATGGGGACAAAGTTTTTTTGCAATCATCCTTGAAAACAAAGTCGTTGATAAATTAACGAGACCAGTGCTAATCTTAAATGGAATTGCGAGCACATTTATCCCTGGTATTTTAATTTTATTAGGCGTGATTTTATAAAAAACGGCGTTTTACCTGAATTTTACTAACGGAGTTGATTATTGATATGAAAATACTCGTTGTTATTGATATGCAAAATGATTTTATTGATGGTGTCCTTGGAACTAAAGAAGCAGTTGCCATTGTTGAAAATGTTGTTAAAAGAGTTGAAAATTCCCAAAATGAACTAATTTTGTTTACACTTGATACTCATCAGAGTGATTATTTGGATACACCAGAAGGGCAAAAACTCCCAATAGTACATTGCATTGAAGGAACTGATGGTTGGCAGTTAAATGCAGCTGTTGATCGTGCTTGGACTCAAAAAAATAACAAAATTATTATTCCAGAATTGAATGCTAACCGTTTTAACAAAGATGTTTTTGGTAGCGTTGAATTAGTCGAATTTCTAAAAGAACGTGAACAAAAAATTACCGAGATTGAATTACTCGGTGTTTGTACAGATATTTGCGTTATTTCGAATGCGATTATGATTAAAAACACGATGCCACACATTAAAATTAGCGTTAATTCTAGCTGCTGCGCCGGCGTTACAGCACAGAGCCATGACGAAGCATTGAATATTATGAAAATGTGTCACATTGATGTTTTTTAGGCTTTATTCCATAGGTAAAGTAGTACTTACTTGTCATGTTTGAAATAAACCATGCAAGAAGGGCTACTTTTTTTTAGATTTCTCGCCATAAAAATCCTACCAAAAATTCGTTGATTTTCACTTAGCAGATCGACGTATCCATCGTTTTTTAATATGTGGTGTTTTTAAATGCTCTTCTTTGTGGTATAATAGGTTTTAACAAAATAATTTCAGACTTAAGGTGTGAGAAAATGAGCATAAGAAAAGTTTTATTTATTGTAAACCCCGCTTCTGATGGAGGACGAACATTAGAACGTTGGCAAGAGGTTATTCCAAAATTAGAAAAGGCTCATTTTGAATATGACGTAACTTTAACTACAGGTTCAGGTTGCGCCACAAGGATTGCCAAAGAAGCAATTGTTAGTAATCAGTATGATATTCTTATCTCAGTGGGTGGCGACGGAACCGCTAATGAGGTGATTAATGGCATGATGAGTTGTTCACATGAGTCTTTATCTGTGCCATCTTTTACGATTTTTCCATCAGGAACAGGTTCTGATACAGTACGAACACTTGGTATTCCGAAGGATTTGGATGGTTTTATCAAGGTGGTTGAGGTGAATGATTTTAAAAAAATTGATGTGGGATTGGCAACTTTTACAACAACGGCTGGCATAACGCAGACGCGGTATTTTTTGAATGCTTGTGATGTTGGGATTGGGGCGACGGTGGCTCATACGGTTAACGCAATGAATAAGGATAAGAAAAGTGGTAAAGCGAAGTATTTTCGGTCAATTATGGAGCAAGTTTTTAAGTTTAAAGCTTTCGATGCGGATTATGTTGCTAGCGAGAAGACTTACCCGCTTGATAAGACGGTCATTATCGCCATTTGCAATGGGATGTTTTTTGGCGGAGGCGTGAAGATTTCGCCTGTTTCGAAAATGGATGATGGGATGTTGGAGTTATTTGCCACAAATAATGTATCTAAACCGAGGTTGCTAGAGATTGTTTCAAAAGTTTATTCAGGCGCGCATATTGGGCATCCTAAAGTGAAGTTCCAGCGTGATGAAGCTTTTGAGATCAAGCTAAAAAAGCCCCAGTTACTAGAAACTGATGGCGAGGTATGTGGGGTTGTGACAGAGGTTAAATTTAAAGTTATACCGCTAGCGATCACGACCCTTTACTAGGGCACTCTAACAATAGCAATAACGCATTTCATAGCCATTTCTAACACTTGCCACATGGTACCCAAAAGATTGCAAGATGATGCTTGCACGATAACTCAAAGCGCCATGAGCACAGACGAGATAGTAATACTCGCCCTTTTTCAAATAAGAATCAGGATATGTCATTAATACATCATAAGGGATATTCACTGCGTTTTTAAAATGACCACTTCCATATTCAAGAGGTGATCTGATATCAATAACGTGGTGATTAGGTTGCGTTAGCGCTGATAATTCCTGAAGCGTAACGGTTGAAATAGCTGATGGCATAAAGGTTCCCCCTATTGACTTTAAAATCGCATACTTTAGAGCTTTAAAAAAATCGGATATGCTTTAACAATTTACTATATGCAAAAGGAGGCGCAATGTTGCATGAAAAAACTTGCCCAAATTTTTAAAAACAAATGCCACACGGGTGCAGTCGATCGCGGTGCGCTAGATTATTATTGGTTTCTTGACGAGGAAAATAACCCTATTGGGATTAGCAAAGACATTTCTAAAACCGAACACGAGCTTATCGAATCAAACTATGTCAGCCTTGGCATTCAAGATATCACAGATGTCGAGAAACTTCTATGGAGAGGGTTTCTGACCAATAAGACCAGCGCAACAATCCCTTCAAAATCCTCTGCTACAACCCATGCTAAATTTGTTTTCTTTTTCCACGACTTCGATGCTGATCTACAATTTGAGTTTGAATCTTTGGTACAAAGCTTTGATGCAAATTTCAAAGTCTTCTTTTTGGATTTTCAATACGGATTCATACTCGATCTAACAATTCAAACGAGACATGATGTCGAGATCGAGGATTTCCTGCTAGCGGCGAAGGAAGATTTTTCAGCGTTAATTTTTTATCAAACGATCCGCTATGATATTAACCCGTGGCTACCTGGTAAATTCCAAAGTGAGCTGACGCTTTTTAAAGAATTCAAAAATGGGACTAGAGCGATAATGACATATAAAGATATTTTTCTGAGTTACTTAGTTTCAAGCGAGGTTGTGTCGCAATATCCGATTTTTGGGGATTGGTTTAGCCAGATCTTCTTGATTGATGCTGAATTGTTGGCGGTTGTAAAATGTTATTTAGAAAATGGTTTTAATGTGACAACTGGTGCGAAATTGATGCATATGCATCGGAATACATTCATGAATAAATTAGATCTCTTTGCCCAAATGACAGGACTAGATGTGAGGCAAATTGATGCAGCGGTCATTGCTTATTTGTTAATGCGATTGCGAAAGGATGTACAGATTTAGATGTTGAAAAATTACAAAGATTTAACGATGGCTTTTGTGCGCGCTGGCGTTTTAGGTTATGGGGGTGGGATGGCGTGTTTGCCTTTGATCAAAAGGGAGGTAACTGATAAGTATCAGTGGGTAGATGAGGAAGAGTTTAGTGACATTGTCGCCATTAGCAATACGCTACCGGGACCGATTAATACGAAAATGGCTGGTTATGTGGGGTATCGTGTAGCAGGGGTCATTGGAGCAACTATTGCTGTTTGCGCGACGATTTTGCCTTCTGCTATCTTGCTTATTCTTTTACTCGGGACTTTATCGCTATACCGAGAACATCCTGTTGTAGCAGGTATGTTGCAGGCGATTGTCCCTGTAGTCGGGGTGATGCTAGGGTTAATGGCTTGGCAATTTGCATCAGCTGCAGCCAAAGATATGAAATGGATCGGTGTGTTGATACAGATTGCCATTGTTGCGTTCTTGGTTGTTTTTCTCGGGCTTCATCCTGCTATTATGGTGGCTGGGATTATTGTTATCGCTTTTTTAATGCCTTCTAAAAAACAGAAGTCTAAAGGTGGAGGTGATCAGTAATGGAGACTTTAATTAGTTATTTAGAAATTTTCTGGGTCTTTTTCATCACTAATATCCTTGGTTACGGTGGAGGACCAGCGACGATTCCGCTTGTTGAACATGAGGTGGTGAATGTTTATGGGTGGATGACTGAGTATGAGTTTATTGAGATGTTGGCAGCTGGTAATGCATTGCCAGGACCGATTGCTACTAAAATGGCAGCTTCAATTGGCCATGCCCAAGGCGGAGCAATTGGCACGACGATTGCGCTTTTTGCTACGGTTGTTCCGTCACTGGTTTTAAAGATTTTGTTGATGAATTTTTTGATGAAGCACAAAGATTCACCACAGGTTAAACGGATGTCTTTGTATATTAAGCCGGCAGTTGCTGTTTTGTTGGGGATGATTGTATTGCAGAATTTTATGATTGCTTTTAATAGTATTGGGGTTGTTCATTTGGTGATTTTGGGTGGGTTGGCGTGGTTTTTTTTGCAGAAGAAAAAAGCCCACCCGACCTTGGTCATTTTAGGGGCTTTGATTTACGGCGGAGTTATGGGGATGTTTGGTTAGAACTTGAAGCTGATGTCTGTTAGTTTTTCTATGATAAGACTTCCATCGGTTTTTCATCCTCACAAATTGCCATTCTATTTCAAATTGACTTCGCTTTCAATTACTACGTAACTATAATAAAAGATCTTTTGCTTCTAATTTAACTGCATACCCAATCGGGATAAGTGTCGAGATCAAAACAACGATAGATCCGATGACCACAAAGGCTATTAATGTTGTTATATCTAATGTTACATTATACAATGATAGTGCTTCTTCGACTGACATCATTCCAGGACTGTGTAACTCCAATCCACTCGGGGTACTAATATAGAACTGTTCGCTATTCATATGCTCAATTAAATGCTGTTCAAATAAGTAGGTTGAAATCGATTCAGATACTATATTCCCAACAAAGATTGCCAAAATAAGGGAAACAGCTGTTATTGATCCAATTTCTATTATGATTTGAGCTAATATTTTGTGCTTTTTTTCACCTAAAGCACTGTAAATTCCAATTTCACGGCGGCGGTCATGCAAGAATAGCAAAATCGTTAACGTTAAAATGATCGCCACTGTAAAGATAACAACCCATTGAATAGAATCCGTTAATTGCAATACCGAATCCATTGAAGCTGTGACATGAGCAAAAATAGATTCATCAATACCAGCAATCACCCAGTTATCAGGAAGTAGTGCATTTGCAGAAGTGGCAAATGCATACAATTCACGAGGATTATTCAAAATGAAAATAGAATCAATTTGAGGTTCATATTGAAGAATTTCTTGCCCAATTCCTCTAAATCGTTCTCCATCTAATTCAAGAAGCTCTTCAACTCTTTCTTGCCAAGCTATAGCTCTAAAGTTCAGCATATACTCCGCCAATCCAAAGGGCATGTAAAAGAAATCTGGATCACCTGTCACATCTGCCACATCACGTGCAATAATGCCGATGACTTCCACTTCCAAAAATTGAGTTGTCAGAACCCGATCATCCTCATCCGTTGAAAAAAAGTTGTAAACTACATTTTCAAGTTCAATCACTGAGCCAACAGTCAATCCATTCACCTCTGCAATATCTCTTGGAATGATTGCCACTCGTCTATTTTCATCTATTTCAATTTGGGTAAACGTTCGTCCTTCTATTAACTGTACAACTCCAATCTCTACATCTGCAATATTTGGATAGTTAATCCCTCGTCCTTCAAATGGGCGCCCTCGAAGGCGAGAACTAGGGTTATCCTCATGAGGCCAGATCAAATTTTCGCTATAGAAAACAGGAAGCACAGTGAAGTCATATGCTCGTACAAATGGTAAAGCACCGATAACACGTATTTCTTCCTTTGAAGGCTGCCGCCATGGTATTTCTTGTGATGATATATTTTCATTTCTATCATAAACGATTGTTGCAACTGCAGGTATTTGCAACAGCAAACGTTCTTCTGTTACAACCATAGCACGTTGCATAGAAAGAGCAACTAATAAAACCGTTGCAAAAACAAATATAATTAAAAACAACAGAATACTCTTAAGTGGCTGCCTTGTATTTACTGTGAGCGCTCTTTTTAGTATACTCATCTATTCTCTCCTATGGTAATAAGTTAATAATTTGGATATGACGCCCTAGATCATGTTGTATATGGATTGCATAAACATTTTCCAGCAAAGGAAAAATTTCAAAATTATTAGTAAACTCGAAACCATGATATTCGAATTCTGGAATTTCAATCCTCACTTCTGTAATAAGTATTCCTCTCATCATATTTTCTGAAGACAGATTCTTCCTCATTAACTGTTACTATATGATTTCCATCATAAGAAAGGCGAGCCCAGAAGCTTTCTTGGAAAACATTCTCATTACTTACATCTAATGAAATCATTTGGTATTCTCTACTGTTGATATCAAAAATCAATACTTTATTTTGTTCTCTTCCTACTGCTATTCGACTCTCGGAGAAAAGGACCTTTGATTCATAGAAACCAGGCCTTAAAATGGCAAAACTCTCCAAATCAAACTCGTAAATAAAAGAGCCTAATTCTATATCAAGTATACCGATGGTTGTAGTAAATCCGCCTGTTGTCTCAGTAGTTGTTAAACTTGAGGTCAAAATCTGTGTCTCATTAACAAATTGATGCAGTGAATGATATTGCATTTCACTTTCACCCGTAAACAAAACTTCAACTTCTGCGGTATGAGTATTTACCTTCAGAAATTCTATGTGATTAAGTGGCCATTCATCCCAATCTCCACTCCATCCCCAACCATATACAAAAAGCTCATCGTCTATTTTTCTTATGATGTCCATTGAAAATGGCAAGACGTCACCTTCAAACCAAACAGTTTCTACTAGTTCTAAATCTTTATTGAAGATTATGAATGGAAAATCAGGAGAATTTTCGTTCATGAATAGAGGTGACATACGAACAACAAAATAGCCATCTCCTATTTCTTGCTTTACAGAGATTAACTCACTCTCAGCAAACTCATAAGTTGCCAGCACATCCCAAGTCACTAAATCCCTCAAAACAAGCACCATATTCTGTCCTACCATTGTTGCTTCCAAAAATGTTAGCTCCACTTGATCTAATATCTCGACAAGTTTATCATCTATAATTGGCTCAAAAACTGTTCCAACAGACTCTGGAATAATAAATTCTCCTTCTAACCTTTCCTCTTCTGGTATAGACTGTTCCAGTTCATTTCCATTGCATGCAATGAGCAGAAAAAGAAAGCCTATTAAAAATAAAAATTTCATATATTTCATTTCGAATCTTCCTTAGGTTTATTTTTTGCAAATCTAAAGTCAAAAAGCTGCAGCAAGTGCAACAGCTTTAAAATACTTGACTAAAAACTAATTACATTGTGCTGCTGGAGTTCCGGAAACAGCTGTTAATTGTGAAGTCGCAATCCACATAAGTCGACCATTAACGTTCGTGTAATTAAATCCATTATCCGCGGTCACTTGTGTCGTCCAGTCCCAAGGACGCCCCGCTACACCATATGCCTGTATAAAACCTAGTCTCCAAGTGAAGCCACCGTTATCTATTCTTGCATCTCCTGTTAGATGAAAACGAGCATTAGCATTATTAAGTCTTGCAGCTGTTCCTCTTATCCCTATGGAAGGATTGTGTCGAACAGATGTATTACCAAATCTGATCCAAAAATAATCACCATTGACAGAATTGTTCGTTACCGTAGCATTTCCATTTGGAACAGCTAAAACTACTGTAGAAGCAGTAATTGTTGTGAATATAGCCAACACGGTTAAAAAGCATTTTGAATTTGTTAATTCTTAAAATTTTTTAATCATCATAACTCACATTCCTTTCTTTCAAAAATTTATTTCCCCTTACTAATATTCAGCAAATTCTGACTTCCCTGTATATTTAGTCTGCGCACAACTAAAATTCAAAAAGCAAATTGTCAAATTATTTGCCTTATAAAGTCATCATACCACACCACAAAAATATCCGCAACCACTTAGAAGCCCTTTTCACAAACTTTCACAAATCGACGATTTTTACCTAAAAAATGCGTTTTCTGATAAAATCCAAAAGCCAATTTACGACAAAAACACCCCTTTTCATCCCTTAAAGGAAGTATTTTTTCGATATTCAGATAAATTTTTGGTTTTCACAATTTTTCACAAATCCTCCAACAACTGATTCATCATACTCTCTGATACCTCTAACCCTTCCCACAAACTTGACGTATTGTCTAAAAACATATCAATCCCCTTTTCCTTTGCTTCGTAAGCGAGAAATACCAGACTGTCTATAAAACCCCTCCAGAAGTGATAAACTTAAGTTAAGTTTATCTCCCATAAATATGAAATGAAAGCCCCGACCTTAGTCATTTGGGGCTTTCATTTCGAATTCCAAGATTTCTGTAAAACCATCATAATCAAGTGAATAATGCCACATTTCTACATGAATTCGGTATGTCCCAGAAAGTAATTCTGATGTCGAATGTAACATAGCTTTAAAAGTATCCATTTCAGCTGGAGGTAGTGCAGTAAGAGGTAAAAAAGATGATTCAGGATTTACTCGAATCCATTCATTATTTTCAAAACGCTCCAAGATTGCAACAAGATTAGAACCAAAGTGCAGAGGAAACCGACTACCGTTATGTACGATAATTTCCAAATAGTCTACCCCTACATATGCAATTTCCAAACTGACTTCTTTTCCGTCGGTTTCGTTCGTTTCTGTCATACCTACTTCTGAGTTGGAATTTCCTGAGTCGGCACGAGATTCTTCATATGCGCTACAACCTGTCGCCAATAAGGCTAGTACAAAAATGATACTTAAAACGATTTGTTTTTTCATAAACACGCTGCCTCCTTATAATATGTTTTAGTGGTTTTTACATCGATGCTGATCCTTGATATTTATTATCCCACTATCACACGCCATTGTCAATGTATTTCATTTTAAAATTTGTCATTTTTTCCTCAAGCTTTAGTACGCTTTCCTACTAAACAAAACAGCAATTTCATGGTATAATGGCTACGTATGATTTTAAAACCAAAATATTTAACAACAAGGAGCGATTATTTTGTCTACAGAATTAACTCAACAAGAAATGGTATTAACTGAACAAGAAAGTGTACGTCGCGCAAAAATGCAAGAAATGTTTGATGCAGGAATGGACCCTTTTGGTGCAGCCTTTAAACGTACTCATAAAGCATCTGAATTAGAAAAATTATATGGTGAATGCTCTAAAGAAGAACTCGAAGCTAAAGAAATAGAAACTTCAGTAACCATCGCTGGGCGGATCATGACCAAGCGCGGAAAAGGGAAAGCTGGTTTTTCTCATATTCAAGATGTGAGTGGACAGATTCAATTATATGTAAGACAAGATGCTATTGGTGATGAAGCTTATGAATTGTTCAACAAAGC
>JGI24703J35330_11748539_pt1 | contig 19088 bp, 19 predicted proteins | sample TergutNt197P1_FD_35330 | JGI IMG/M metagenome (IMG submission 35330) | reverse complement strand
ACTCGAGATTATCCTTTGGGCTAATTTATTTACTTCGTAAAAAATCTCCCTACAGGATACTTTTCGTGTCTAATACGCTCGTCTTCACTTTTTGTATTATACCATTATTTTACCCATTAGTGAATGTTCAATGAAAAGTTGCTGATTTTTTTTTCAGAATGTGTTAAAATAGTACTATATTTTTTATTTAGGAGTGGCAATTTATGATCAAAATTTATCCGATTCCCGTAGGCGACTATCAAGCGAACTGTTATATTATCTCAAAAGGTCAAGATGCTTTAGTAATAGATCCCGGAGCTGAGGCAACAAAAATCATAGGGTATCTAAACGCGCGAAACCTTACACCACAAGCAATATTATTAACACATGGCCATTTCGATCACATCGGCGCCCTCGAAACTGTGCAAAAAAAATACAACATCCCAGTATACGCACATGAACTCGAAAAGGTCTACCTCAACGACCCCGATGTAAATTTATCATCAAAAACCGGTCGCGAATTAATAAGCATCAAAGATTTCAGCGAGTATACATTTATAAATACAGATACGACCATTGGATTGATGAATCTTGAGATTGAAATCTTCCATGTTCCAGGACATAGTCGAGGAAGTATCGCGTTTTATTTCCAAGAGGATAAAGTGTTATTTTCAGGTGACGCGTTGTTTGCAGGCTCAATCGGCAGAACAGACCTCTTATATGGAGATCATAATCAACTTATAAAGAGTATAAATACTCAGTTATTCACATTACCCGATGAAACAATTGTTTATTCTGGGCATGGACCTGCGACAACAATTGGACATGAAAAAAATACAAATCCATTTTTTAATTAATGACTAACTGTAAAAGAAAATAATAAAAGTAGCACTAATTTAGCGGTGCTACTTTTATTTATCGATTAAGAGGCGTTTTGTTTAATAACGTACTCAGCAATATTTTTGCAATGATCACCAATTCGTTCTAAATTAGAAATCGCATCGAGAAACACAATTCCGCTTCCAATATTACAAGATTTTGTATTTAATCGTCCGATATGTGAGTCTCTTAATGTTTCTTCAAGTGTATCAATCTCGTTCTCAAAAGCAACAGTAACAGCAGCTTGCGTAATATCATTTTCTGAATAAGCAAAGTGTGCCGCCTTAACTGCGTCTAAAGTTTTGTTGATAATTTGATTTAATTCTTCAAGCGCTTTGTCTGAAAAAGATAAATCTTGTTCCTTGAGTTCAGTAGCACCTTCCATGATATTTTTAGCATGGTCACCAATACGCTCGATGTCGCTGATTATTTTGATAGTTGAGGAGATTTTAATTGTTAATGCCTCTGTCATTTGTTCTGAATGGATTGAGGTTAAAAATTGTGAAATTTCATATTCTAACTTGTTTAATTTTTTTTCATTAGAATGAAATGTTTTAAATTTATCGGTATTCTTTGAAATTAATGAAGTAGTTGCTAGCTCTAGATTTTTTAAAGCAAGTTCACTCATTTTTAAACTTTCTTTAAATGCTTGGTCATAGGCAATAGCAGGGCTATTTAAGAATCTAGAATCAAGTGGATTTAAATTCTCGTTAGCTTCTTCGTCTTTAATTAATAAATTTATTAATTTTAATACAGGGTTGAGGATAAATAAGAATATTACTGCAGTTCCAATATTAAATATTGTGTGAGCATTTGCAACTTGGTAATGAACACTATCTCCAGGCCAAGGAATGCTTTCAATAAATGCCGTGTATTGATTTATAAATGGTAAGAAGACTATTGTCCCAATAATACTAAAAAGCAAATGGAATACCGCAGCACGTTTTGCATTTTTATTAGCTTGAATACTAGATAGTAATGCTGTAAAACATGTCCCGATATTAATACCAAAGATTAATGGCATTGCGACATTTAATGTTATGATATTCTCAAAAGCAAGCATGATAACTATACCCTTAGCGGCAGTTGACGAGTTTAAAACTCCACTTAATGCTGCACCAACTAAAAGTCCTAGTAGAACACGACCTTCAATCCAGATAATCGCATCGATGAAGATTTGAGAATCCCTTAATGGACGCATCGCATCCGACATTTGAGTAAGTCCGATGAAGAATAATCCAAAACCGAATAAAACAACACCAAGCGACTTCGTCTTTTCTTTTTTTAAAAATAAGAATAAGAGTCCACCGATTACCATAAGTACTGGAACGAAAGCATCAAATCTGATTGTCATTATGTAACTAGTGAAAGTTGTCCCGATATTTGCTCCGACAATAATACTTGCGGCTTGTAGTAACGACATTACACCAGCATTAACAAAGCCGATTGTCATGACAGTTACAGCTGTTGAACTTTGAGTTACCGCTGTGATAATTGTACCAAATAAAGCACCCATTACTCGGTTTTTTACTGCGAAATCAAAAAATGATTTTAACTTATCTTGAGCAGCATTTTTTAGCCCTTCTGCTAAATAATGTAAACCGAATAAGAAAATGAAAATAGCACCAGCGAGTTGTACGGGTATACTCGATAAGACGTCCTGTAAGAACTGCATTTAATTAACCTCCGATAGTAGTTTATTAACTACTTCAATCATCATTTTTAGTATAGACAAAAATCATAAAAAATAATTTTTTTTTGCCACTAATGATTATAGCGGAAATTACGAAAATTTACAACAAATTTATGAAAAATTTACGAAATTTTAACAATTAATTTTGTCTAATCTGATAAAATTGGCAATTCGTGTAGAAGATAGCACTTTTTTGTGTTATAATGATACAAGATAATTTGGTTTAATGGTGATAATGATGCATTTAAAAAGAATTGAAGCTATCGGATTTAAATCCTTTGCAACAAAAACAATAATTAATTTTGATAAAGGATTAACAGCTATTGTTGGTCCAAATGGTAGTGGAAAAAGTAATGTTTCAGACTCGATTCGCTTCGTTTTAGGTGAGCAATCTGTTAAGTCTTTACGTGGTGGGAAAATGGAGGATGTTATTTTTGCTGGAACTGATGATAAACGTCCTCTTAATATGGCAGAAGTCACCATTGTGCTTGATAATGAATCAAAAGAGTTGCCACTAGACTATAATGAAATCAGTATTACTCGTCGAATCTTTCGTTCAGGCGGAGGAGAATATCTAATTAACGGTGAAAAAGCTCGTTTAAAAGATGTTACCGATTTAATTATGGATTCTGGAATCGGTCATGACTCCTTATCAATGATTTCACAGGATCAAGTGAAACAAGTAATAGAAGGAAAACCTGAAGATCGTCGGTTAATTTTAGAGGAGTCAGCAGGAATTTTAAAATATAAAACCCGAAAAAAAGAAGCGGTTAGAAAACTTGGTTACACAAATGAAAATCTAAGGCGTGCAAAAGATATAATAGGCGAGCTTGAGAATCAAATTGAACCTTTAAGAGTCCAAGCAAAAGAAGCAAGAGAGTACCTTGATTTAAAAGAAAAACTTTCTGATCAAGAAATTAGACTTTTAGCTCACGATATTAAAATTGATAATGATGCCCTAAACTCATTAAAAAAAGAAAACGAAATTTTAACAGGAGAAATCCTGAAATTGTCAAATCTACAAAATGAAGATGAGTCAAGACATGAAAGATTAACAGAAAGCCACCAAGAAATAACTCATTTTATTCAAGATTTACAATTTGAATTAACCAATATTGCCGAAATGACGCAGAAAAAGCGGGGAGAGTCTGATGTAATTCGTGAGCGAATGAATAATGCAAATATTAATAAAGCAACTCTTGAAGCACGAGTTGAACAACTTACTAAAAATATAAAAAATCTCGAAAATGAACTTGAAAATGCAAAAGATCTTGCACAAAGTAGCGATAATGAAATTGAACAAAAGAAAATTTATGACCAAGAAGCATTTAAAATTAAATTTATTAAACCGCTTGAAGCGAAACTCGAAACTCAAAACTTAATTTATAGACAAAAAGAAGATGACGTTTTAACCCACAAACAAAAAATTAGTCAAACGATAGAAGATGCACAAAGACTTCATTTCAGACATGAAGGTGTAAAAAATCAATTACAATTTTTAATTGATGCAAAAGAAGATTTTGTCGGGTTTAGCGAAGGAACAAAACAAATTCTACGTGCAAAAAAAGCGCAAAAACTCTCAGGAATCGAAGGAGCAATCGCCGAACTCGTGACAATTGACCCAAAATTTGAAACGGCGTTTGAGGTAATACTCGGCCCCCTTGCAAGTCAAATAATTACACAAAACGAACACGCAGCAAAACACGCAATCAACTATTTAAAAAAACATAAACAAGGGCGCGCAACATTTTTACCACTAACGAATATGAAAAGCCGTCTCATACCGGTTGATATAATATCAAAATTAAAAACGCTGGATGGATTTATTACAATAGCAAGCGATGCTTTAACATATGACCCATTATATAAAAATGTCATTGAAAACTTAGTGGGACACATTATTATAGCAAAAAATCTTGACGATGCAAATTCGATTGCACGCAATATGGGACATCGTTACCGGATCGTTACTTTATCAGGTGATGTTATCAATCCTGGTGGTTCAATGACTGGAGGGGCGATTAATCAAAAATTTACATCTGCTGTCTTAAAACAAAATCAACAAATTGTATATCATCAAGAATTACTTTTAAAACTAGAAGACAAATTACTTAATTTCGAAGAAAGTAAACAAAATCTCGAACATGAGCTTCATCAATTTGAAGAAACATTACTTAATCAAGAAAATGTTCTTCAAGAAATTAAAAATCAAATTAGTAAATTAAGTGAAGATCAACTTCGATTAAGTTATGAAGTAAAGGTTGAACTTGCTACTTTAGTTGCCAGGCGAGATAGCCAGCTTGAAAATGTTAAAAGAATTAATTTACAATATAATGATCATATTGCAGAACTAAAACGAATAAAACACGATTTGGCAAATAGTGATGATCATAAACTAACACTCCTCGAAACATTAGAAAAAAATGAAATTGAAATAAAACAAAGCGAAGATCATAAAAATGAAATTACATTGACAATACGTCAAAACAGAGAAAAACTTGTCACGTTAACAGAAGACATAAAGATTTTGGAGCTAGAAACTCGTGAAAATCGTCGTATGTGGAGTGAGTTAAATAGCGAATTAAATAAGTTCTCAGGTGAGATGGGTAAGCTTGATGTTAAAATTGATCTTGCTATCGCAAAACTTGAGCAAGAATATGAAATGACATTTGATTATGCAACAGAGCATTACCCGTTAAGAGCAGATGTTGCTGGGGCGCGTGCTGAAGTATTAAGTTATCAGAAGCAGCTTTCACGTTACAAAAATGTCAATATCGGTGCTTTGGATGAATACGATCGAGTGAAAGAACGTTATGATTTCCTAGAACGAGAGAGTTCAGATTTAACCCTTGCAGCAGACAATTTACAAGCTTCAATCAACGAAATGGACGCAGAAATGGTCGTTAAATTCAAGGAAACATTTGATTTAGTACGCGTTCATTATATTGAAACCTTTAAAGAATTGTTTGGTGGAGGGCAAGCAGACCTGATACTCACTGATCCAACTGATCTTTTAAATACAGGTGTCGATATAATCGCCAGGCCGCCTGGTACGAAACTTGGAACATCGACTTTGTTATCTGGGGGACAAAAAGCATTAACATCAATCGCGATGCTATTTGGTATCTTAAAAATCAGAGCTATTCCATTTTGCATTCTCGATGAAGTCGAGGCAGCACTTGATGAGGCAAACGTCAACCGTTATGCGAGTTATTTGAAAAAATTTAGCGACCAGACACAGTTTATCATTATCACCCATAGACGTGGAACCATGGAAGCTGCTGATATTTTGTATGGAGTTACAATGCAAGAACGAGGTATCACTTCTATGATTTCTGTTAAAATGGATGGAATTGAGAGCTATGTAGAAAGTGCGTAGATTTTATGCACCTTTTAAAGATTTTTTGTGCTAATTTGAAAAAAATCACAATTCTAAGTTTGCAAATTGGTAACTGTTGGTGTATAATTAAATTATGTTTTTTATGTCAGTAATATATTAGGTGGTTAAGATGAAAAAAGAGGTTTTAGAGAATTACGCAAATCTGTTGGTACGTGCTGGTGGTAATGTTCAACCAGGACAGTTAGTTATTGTTGGTTGTGATGTTGCGGCAGCTGAGTTTGGACGCATGGTTTTAGATGCTGCCTATAACGCAGGTGCGTCTGAAGTTATAATGAACTGGTCGGATAGTGTGGCAACACGAGCAAAGTATATGCGTGCTGATGATAGTATTTTTGATGAATATCCACAGTGGATGGTAGATCGTTATGCATACTGGGACGCAAAAGGTGCAGTTTATTTACATATAGTAAGTGAAGACCCAGATTATTTAAGTGGTGTAGAACCAACTCGTTTATCAAGATTTAGTAAAGCAGCGGGACCGAAGATAAAGAATCACTCTAAGTTAACGAGTTCTCATAAAATTAGATGGAGTATATGTGCTTTACCGTCGATCGGTTGGGCAAAAAAAGTATTTCCAGAATTATCAGTTGGTGCGGCTGTTGAAAAGCTAGGTGAGCAAATATTAAAAGCAGCACGAGCGGATGGTGAAGATCCGATAGCAGCTTGGGAGGCTCACCGCGAGACATTTATTGAAAAAGTAAAATATTTAAACGAATCTCAATTTGATGCACTACGTTTTAAAAATAGCTTAGGTACTGATATTACAGTTGGTATGCCTAAAAATCATATTTTCAAAGGTGGCGGCAGTCTTGCTGGTGATGGCGTGATTTTCTTCCCGAACATTCCTACAGAAGAAATTTTCTCGGCACCAGATCGTAATCGTACGAATGGACGTGTTGTTGCGTCTTTGCCACTTTCTTATATGGGGAATTTAATTGAAGGAATAGACATTACATTTAAAGACGGAATTGTTGTTGATTTTAAATCTGATACCAACCAAGATATTTTAGCAAATTTAATCAATACGGATGAAGGCTCAAATCGTTTAGGAGAAGTAGCTTTAGTGCAAAAAACATCGCCAATTAATCAAATGGGTACACTATTTTATAATACATTATTTGATGAGAATGCAAGTTGTCACTTAGCAATCGGTAAAGCTTATCCTCATAACTTAGTCGGTGGTACTGAAATGTCGTCTGAGGAGTTAATTGATCATGGGATTAATGTTTCAACTGTCCATGTTGACTTTATGTTCGGAACAGATGATATGTCTGTTATCGGTATAAAAACCGATGGTACAGAAGAAGTTATCTTCTTAAATGGTGAATATGTCTAAATAAATTAAATCGTTTCAAGTGAGTTATCCTTGCTTGTAACGATTTTTTTGCATAAAAAAACACTGCCTGAGGTTGGCAGTGATGAAAAATTATTTTCTAATTTCAGCTCTTTTAAAAGATAGATAATCACCATAATTTAACGCAATTGTAATTGCTTCATCAAAATTTCTACTTTGTAGAACAGAATTTGATTTAGAATGACTACTTGTTGTAGTTTCAAAAAATCCTGTTTGATAATCATGGGGAAATAATGTATAAACCCCAGGTGGAATATCGCGTCCTACTTTATAGGTTCCAGCCCTTAAAATTCCATCGACAAATCCTATTATCGTAGCATCATCGATAGGAATAAGAGTGGTATGTACAGCTGTTATAAATTCTCCTTCGTTTAATTCGATAATACTATGATTTTCAAAGTGTTTTTGCCACAATAAATGATTTATATCGTTTGATGGGCCTGAGGTGATAAGGATATACCCAAAATTAGCATGATGGGCGATGGCTAAATAAACCCCAGTTGGAATATCGACTCCTACTTTAAAAGCTACGTGTGAAACGTTTAGCCCACTAGAATGTAAAAAGTAGTCGAAGTTTTCATCATCTAATGTAAAATCGGAATCACTATCTAAATCATCTACTACCAAAAATACATCTCGAGTTTGGTGACTTAATATGTCGGCTTGGTTTATTTCTCTTCTGTTTTCGAGATAATTTACAAGGAATGCGGTTACAAAAAAGATTGATATCCATATCCACCATTTCATATATAGTGGCTGTTTTTTAAAATCAGTTGCATCTTTTCGTTCCATGTCCATTACCCCCATCCGTTAATGTTAATATGGGAAAAAATGAAGAAAACTATTCAGTCTCAAATGTCTGAGTTTAAATAGTTTTTTTGATTTGATTAATTTTTTTGTTGACTTGCGATGATTTCTTTAATTTCGTCTAGTCGGTCGAAATAGAATATTCCGTGTCTTGATGTAAAATACAATATCCAATTCATACCTTCTCTGCATGGAGTAATAGATGATTTATTTACTGCGACGATATGTTTTTCGCCAGTAGTTACTGTATCTTGAAAAAATCGTAAAGTATAAATAAGTTCAATATCTATTTCACCTTTTAACTCATCGAGAATTTTCACATTGTATTCTTCTGCGTTTGTTGTGTCGGTGTCTATTATTCTATATGATTCCAGAATTTCAATTTTTAAAACATATTCACTATTATTAATGATTTCTACTTTATCGTTTCCTCTGATAAAAGTTTCACACATAAAACACGATGTTCGATGATTTCAGCGGAATTTAAATTTTCATCTGAAAAATCAATGGCAATAGAATATTGGATAATATCTCGTCCCCACATAGTACTTTTATTTGGAAAATTTAGATTAATTATAGGTATACCAGCAATGAAATGATAACCATTAGCTGAAAACTCTAAAACTTACCAAACTAGAGCACACAATGCTAAATTGATCGGTATGGCGATTAAAGACTTGATCATCTCAATCCTTGAACTATCATCAGTGTTTGATTTATATAGCGGCGCTTTGACTGATGATATCAAAGTTGACTTTGATGATGGGGTATTCACAGACCGTAACACAGAAGTTGATTTTTATACTAAAAGTTCTATACACCACTTCATACCGAAGAAAGAAGTCATGGTGAGGTTGTTCAAATTGACTGAATCTGAAGCTGATGAATGGATAGAACAGCTCCAAGCAGAGGAACGAATGTTTAACTCAGAGTACCAGACGATGATGACGCAAGTATCAATGGGCGGACTAGATGAATAGATACCATGGGCAACGCCTTGATGATGCAGTAAGAGACGTTACACGTCTATACCGTGCAATGGAAGATGAACTATTTGCTAAAATTGCATATTCTTTACGAAAACATGGAGATAAATACGCAATTTCTGAATGGCACGCAAGGGCTTTAAGAGAGTTTGGAGCAATAAACCGTGAAACGATTGCGAAATTATCAGAAGCATCTGGAGTGGGTGCTGAGATTATTCGGGATAGTTTGATAGAGTTCGCAACAGATTCATTTAATGATGTTGATAAGACGCTATTACGACATTTACCCGCTCCAACAAGTTCGGTTAATATTCGAGAAGTGGTTCGAGGTATGCAAAGACAAGTTTTCGCTGATATAGATAATTTTATAAACCAAACACTTATTACAACAAACCTAGGTAGAGGAAACTTACAACGTACATTCACTAAGATAGTTGAAAATACAGTAATGAATGTCATAGCAGGGAATATGACGCATAAACAAGGTCTAGAGCGTGCGTTACTTGAACAAGCACAAAGAGGAATACCGTCTTCATTTGTTGATAAACGAGGTAATCGTTGGAGCATGGAACGTTACTTGAACATGGTTTTACGCTCAACGTATAACCGCACTTACAATGAAATTCGAATGGAGCGTATGGCTGATTTTGATGTACACACTGTGTTAGTAAGTGCATTAGATGACCCTGCGCCACGTTGTTCAGAAGTACAAGGTACTGTAGTTGATATGCGCGAAAATCCACCAACGAACGAGTTTAGAAGTATTTACGATTTTGGTTATGGCGACGCTAATGGGGTTCTCGGGGTGAATTGTCGCCATCAAGTATGGCCATTCATTCCAGGAGTCAATACAAACAACCAAGACCCGATAGATCCAGAACTTGGTGAGGAGCGATATAAAGCCCGACAACGCATGAAAGAGATAGAAAGGCGTATCGATAACACAAAACGACAATTAGCCGTTGCAGACCTCGAAAAAGCTCGATTAACACGACAATTAGCCCGCCAAAAGGGTGAACTTGCCGAACATATTAAAAAATATCCATTTTTAGACCCTCGAAAGGTTGCCGAACTACAAAATAATGGGTATAATAGAAATATAACAAAACTCACACCAGATGTAGTTTATCGTAGCGATTTAGATGGACGTTTTGGAAATTCAGAAGTTCGAAAATGGTATGTTGAAAATGATAAAGATATCATTAATCGAATAGATAAATCGCAATCATTAGAAATGCAAGCACGACAAGCTCATTCACTTAGAAATACATATCGACAACAAGCTAGGAATATGATGAGTGATAGGGATGAAGTTGTTAAATTAGATAAAAATAAGCCACATCTAACTTTCCGTCAACTAATGAAGAATTACTTGCCAGTAAATAGTGGTGACTTAAATAAGACTTATAGAATGATCGTTGATAAGTCTATGGAGACGAATGTTGAAGTGAACAAAAATCTAGGATTGGAGTGATATCATGTTAAAACATAAATATTGGGTTTGTAAGAGTGCAAATGAAGAAGTTTATTTGAAAATGTTAGATAAGTTAAAAAATGTTTCGGATTTTGCATTTAAATATGATTTGCATGATGTCGATGACTCACGTATCGCCATATTCGAATTCGTTAATACAGATGTAAGACTTCACAACTGCCAACAAATCAATGAAGTCTATATCGAATCAGAATTAGATATCGAAGAATTAATCACCGTTAAAACCTAAGCACATTCAAGCGGATGTGCTTTTCTTATGGAGGAATAACAATGAATAAAGCAGATGGTTCACCACTTGAACGAGCGAAACAAGAATATTTCGAACTTGCTGATAAATTAAACAAAGCGGAATTAGCCACTTTTACTTTAGAGCTCGACGATAATGCTATGCATCTATTAAAAGAACAGATTAAAGGCATGATTATCTACATCGAAGCGTTAAAACGTAGAATTGGTGTAATGGAACACGAAAAAAGAGAGACTTATTTTCCAAATGAGTTAACAAACCACATAAAAAAATCGTCACAGAAGCGACGACTCGACCAGCCGATGAAGTTATTCGGGTATAATAGATGGTATAGATGGTATAGATAGAAAAAAGTTGGATGGTTTAGTTTACCCAACGCTAACGAAAATTATACCCAAAATTGCCCGGCATGGCGTTAAACGTGTGAATCCCGACGACTGAAAGGGTCGAAAAATAAAGGAGTGTTTCTTATGAAACGTACAGATTTACAAGGTTTAGAACTCGATGCGGAAGTTATCGATAAAATCATGGCTTTTCACGGTCAAACGGTTAATAAGCACTTAACCTCAATTGCTGCATTAACAACCGAGCGTGACGAACTCAAAACAGATGCGGATAAATATCAGACAACTTCCAAGACGTTGGAAGAAGTTCAAGGTAAACTTGATGCATATGTAGTCGATGAGCAAAACAGAGAATTCCAAACTAAATTAACCGGCTTTGACATCAAGGCTGACAGAGTAGCACCGTTTATGACTTTACTTGGAGATGACCGCTCAGATGAAGCCATCAACAAGCTTAAAGAATCATATCCGGAATGGGTAACATCAAAAGAACCCGCTACTCCGCCGGCTGATGATAAAAAGCCACAATTTGCACCACCAGGCAATCCAACACCGCCACCATCAGGTGGACAAGATGACTGGGCACAAGCTATGGCTGATGCTTGGAAATAAGAAAGGAATGATATAAAATGGCAGATAATGCAACATTAAACTATGCTACCTTTTATCAGGCAGCACTTCACAAACGCTACGATGAAGAGGGGAATTTCTATTCACGACATTTATGGAACTCACCATCAAACAACAAATTACAATGGAAAGGACGCAACACCGTAAGAGTGCCACGTTTATTCATTAAAAATGGACGTACTGACCGTGCTCGTCGTACTGTTGGCCAAATCCATGCAAACTACGAAAACCAGTGGATTGATTACACGTTAGAAAACGAGCGTCACTGGCACACATTGGTTGATCCATCGGATATCGATGAGACAAACTTTGTCACGTCTATTGCTAACATTACCCGTGTATTTAACGATACTGAGAAAATTCCAGAGATGGATAAGCAGATGTTCTCTTCTTTATTCCAGAAGAAACAAGCACTTGACGGAACAAACGGAATTACGACTATCGCTTTAACTGAAGCCAACATTCTATTCCAATTTGACCGAATGATGCATGAGATGGATGAGCAAGAAGTACCACGTGAAGGCCGTGTTTTATACTTAACGCCTACTGTCGCTAAAGTGTTGAAAAACGCTGAAGGATTAACTCGTAACGTCAACGTACAACAAAACAACGGAGTTATTTCTCGTGCTATCCAGATGTTGGAAAACGTAGAAATCCGTGAAGTTATCTCTTCTCGTTTCCGTACGTTGTACGATTTCACTGTTGGTGCCCGTGAGGCGGCAGGTTCTCGTCAGATTCAAATGATGTTAATCCATGTACCATGTATGGCAGCACCTCAAAAGTATGACTTCGTAGGATTAGATACACCAAACGCAGCTTCATTTGGTAACTATAAATACTATGAGCAAGCATATGATGATGTTATTTTGTTCGAGACATTATCACCTGGTGTTCAGTTCATCATTCAATAGGGAGGAAATAGATCATGAAGATTGTTAAAAAAAGCAATCGAATTGTCACTGTCGAGCCTTCTGATCTAGATTATTATCTGGATCAGGGGTACGACCATGTGGAGTTCGATGAAGAGGTTAACGAGTACAAAGTTATCGCAAAAGCAAACGGTGGTAAATCTTTCACATTGAAAGAGTATAATCTTGTGGTTGATGCGTTCGAAGACGCAAACAAAAAGATTGCAGAACTCGAGGAAACAAATAAGAAACTCGAAACTGAGATTAAAAAACTTAAAAAGTAGGTGGATCTGTATGTTTTTAACACAAGATGAATATTTAGATTTTGGTTTTAAACAAACAGATGATTTTTATAGGCTTTTAGATAGAGCGATTCACGTTTTGCATAGCGTGACTCGTTCTTTTTACATTAAAATTTGATATAGCAGAAAACCTGCTGAGATTACTTAATATTAATAGATAAGTAGGATCTATGTCAAAATTATAACTCAAAAAAGGTGCTCCATTGCGACTTGTTGCATTCTGTACGTAGACAAAAAACGTATCCGGAGCATCTCCTATTATTCTATCAATGACTCTAAATTCGAGTTCATACCAGTAAGTTGAGAAAAATCTTTTTTTAAAAAATTGCGCTGTTACAACATCACTCGTTGAGAATTGTAAAAAATCATCTAAATATTTTGTACCAAATGACATTTCACCCATCATTTGATAATAATTATTTGGATTATGTTTTTCAATTTTCGAACATGAACTTAGTGAGAAAATAAAAGCTAAGAAAATTAACAAACATTGTAATATTTTCATATTTAACGAACCACCTTAATTTCTAAAATGTTCATATATTTGACGTAAGTGCGTTATTTCTTCGTGGGTTAACTGAGTGTTAGGAGGAATAGTTAATCCTCCTAACATAACATCATTTGGACGGAGAGAATGACCACGATATCCTAAGATATGTCCAAACTCATGCAAAGTTATTTTGCTTATTTCAGCGAACTTAAAATCTTACTCGGTTCTATCCGAATTTTGATTAGCAATGATTGCTTTAATTTCGTCGAGTCGATCGAGTTCGAATATACCGTGTCTAGAAGTATGGTTTAAACTTGAATTGACAAATTTATCAACTGAAACAATGTAAACTTCACCAATTTCGACACTATTTCCAAAAAATCTCATTAAATAAGTAGAATCTTTTTCGAGGTATCCTTTGAGAACATCTGTTATAATTATATAGTTTAAATCTATATTTTTTGATTGATCTTTCCATCTATTGCCAACAATCTCTATTAGTATTATATCTGTACTTAATTCGATGATTTCGTATAAATTACTTCCTCTAATACGCGGTGAACCGTCTAAAATTATGGCTTGATTATTTTTCGTAATGTTATATATTGTCGTTATTATTTCATCAGAAGTTAAATATGTATCATTAAAATCTAATTCATTTGAAAATTCATGTATCCTTGTTCGAAACATTACACTTTCATTAGGGTTAATTAAATTTATGATAGGATTTCCCGAAATTAACCAGTATCCATATTCTTCAAATTGTGAAATAACATGAAATGTACTATGTTCATTCAATGCTAATAGATAATTAGTGTTTTGGTTAAATTCAAAGACAAAACTGTACAAAAAGTTATTGTTTTCATCTCGAACATGGTGCAATAAATGTTCTTTATCTATATATACAAATATTATTTCAGGTGCGTTACCTATAACAACCTCCTTTACACTAAATTTTATTTCATATAAATAATTTTGAAACGAAGTTTTTTCAACAAATTGAGCAACAACTACATCAGTTGCGAAGACTTGTAAACTTTCTTCTAAAGGTCTGGAAAAAAATAGAAATGAGTCTCCTATAATCGCATTGTCTGTATTGATGTTTTTTTGATTACACGAAATTAATAGAAAGGAAATATATAAAATTATAAAAATTTTCATATTTAACGAACCACCTTAATTTCTAAAATACTCATATATTTGACGCAAATGTGTTATTTCTTCGTGAGTTAGTTTCGTATTAGGCTGATTAGTAATATAGCCAAACATAACATCATTGGAGCGTAATGAATGACCACGGTATCCTAATATATGACCAAATTCATGTAAAGTTAATTTTCTTACTTCATCGTAAGACAAATCATCTCCAGAAAAGTGTTGTGCACCTATAAAAATTACTGCGCGTGTATATGTATCAAATCCATCAATAAATCTCCTGACTGTTCGATGTTGATTGCGTATGAGGACGTTCGCTCGGAATTCCATTCTCGGATACCTTGCGAAACCTAACCATTCTGTTAAAGGAACTCTATACACTGTAGAAGCATGGTCTCTAATATCTAACAACGGCCCACCATAAACCAAAATATGAGCATTTTCTTTTGTTCCATGAACAAATCTCATCCCGATCGCTTCACCCCACTGGCGTTTTGCTTCTTGAACGTGGTGAACTAAAAAGAAGTCAAGTGGAGAGTTTTCTTTTTCGATAATATGCACTCTTAACGTATGTTCATTCCAAAAAAAGACTTCATTTACATCAGAATTCCACGTACTACCTTCTTGAGTAACAAGTATGCTATGGGATGGTACTCCTTGTGCGGATACAGTTACAGTTGCTGATCTTTTTGAAGAGGTTGGGTTTGCATCCAATGTTATTCCGAATTCTCCGTTTCCAGTTTGATTAGTAGGTAGAATTCTAACTACCTGCAACCAATACGCACTGCTTTCTACACTCCATTGAACGTCTGATTCAACAAAAAATGTATTCGTTATTGCTTGAATTGCATAAGGATTCCAGAATGTATCAGAAACATTTAACGTTGCTCTTGATTGAGTAACAGTAATTGTTCTTGATTGTGCACCAGATGCTGTTACAGTAATAGTTCCTGTTCTTGATGATGTTGAATCATTAGTACTAGCATTTATTCTAAAACTTCCATTTCCATTTCGATTTGCAGGTGTTACATTCGTAATAGTTAACCATGTAACATTACTATTAACATTCCAGACAACGTCTGATGTTACGTTTATTGTCGTATGATTGGATTGTGCATTTAAAGTCCAAGATGTATCAGATAATGTTAAGTTTGCTCTTGACTGTGTTACAGAAATCGTTCTAGTCGGTGCACCTGGTGCTGTTACTGTTATCGTTCCAGTTCGAGAACTTGTTGTGGTATTAGTTGTTGCGTTGATTCTAAAAGATCCATTTCCATGTCTGTTGTTTGGAGTTGTATTCGAAATAGTCAACCATGTGACATTACTTGTTACTGTCCATGTTCCAGAAGAAGTTACGTTAACAGTTAGATTATTAGAGGGTGCTAAGATATCCCATGAACTTGTAGATAATGTCAACGTAGCTCGAGGTTGTGTTACGTTTATAGTTTGAGTATTTGCTCCAGGACCAGAGACTGTGATCGTTGCAGACCTAGATGCGGTTGTAGTATTCGCATTTGCAACTAACCAAAAAGAACCATTTCCGGGAATTGTAGAACTTGTCCTACTGTCGACTGTTAACCAAGTTGCATTGCTGTGAACATTCCATGTTCCTGTAGCTGTAACATTTACAAGTAAATTAGTTTGGTTACTCGACGGAGTCCATGAATTATGTGAAAGTGATATTGTCGCACGAGTTTGAGTAACTTGAATTGTTCTAGTTGGATTAGCTGCTCCTGGTACATTTACAGTTATCGTACCGCTTCTATTAAATGTAGTATTATTTGTAGCAACATTTATACGAAAACTACCATTTCCAGTTTGATTAGTTGGAGTTATGTTTGATATTGTTAACCATGTTGCTGTGCTATTAACTGTCCATTGTGAATTAGATGTAACATTCACTGTCATAACATGACTTGCAGAATTAACATTCCATGTTCCACTATCCATACTAAAGGTTGCTCTGGGTTGCGTGACTAATATTGTGCGTGTTGGTGCACCAAAACCGGTGACCGTAATTATACCTTGCCTGGCTGAAGTGCTAATATTTGTAGCAATATTTGCTGTAAATGTTCCATTGCCGTTTCTATTTGTCGGTGTTATATTCGAAAATGTTATCCAATTTACATCGCTTTGTAATTGCCAAGTGGTATTTGATTGAACACCAACTGTAATACTATTAGCAGCGACTCCAGATGCGAAAGTCGTTCGACTAAGAGTTAAAGAGTTAGCTCTTGCTTGAGTTACAGTTATTGATCTTGTAATCCCACCACCAGTGATTCGTATTTCACCGGATCGTTGGCTGGCTGTTGTATTTTGTGAAACTTGTAATCTAAAAATTCCATTTCCCGTCATATTCGCAGGTGTAACGTTAGAAACACCAATCCAATTAACATTTCCGGCAATATTCCATCTAGTATTACTCGTTACACGGACTTCGTTAGTAGTATGTGCTGGTGTTAATATGTTGCCATTTGGTGAAGGACTCCATTGAGTTACAGTAATGTTTAAAACAGCATTTCGTGGTTCGACAAAATCTTCATTTTCAACTTCAAGAACCCACCAATCTACTCCATATTCGTCTGTATCGATATAAACGGCATCTTTTTCATACATTGGAATCCAATTATCCACTTCTTGGTATACTGCAAAATCATCAGAAATAAAGATATCATAACTGTCATCATAATAAAATTCATCTTTTGAATCAGGAAACCAACCGTAATCAATATCGCTATAGTTAGTAATTATTTCATTATCAAGATTTATATTTTCAATGAAATCATCCTCATAATAAAGATCACTATTTTCGAGTAAACTCATCACTTCATCAAAGTCAATCTCTACACCATTTTCTTCAAAAATCAAATCAGGTTGTTCAAGTTCACTATTTGCGGAAACTTGATGTTTGTTTGTAAAGTTTGAAAAAATAATTGATATAACTAAAACAAATTTTGAGAAACGAGTTAAAATATTTTTGCGATTATTTGACATAATATTATCCTCACTTTGTATGTGTATTTTTTATTTTATAAAAACATTTTCTTTATTATATCACGAACACTATGCGAATTTTGTCAAAGTTTGTAATATTCATATTTTAATTAGGTAGAGTGTTTTCGAAAATACAAAAAATCGAGATTTTCACCTCGATTTCTTGTAATTATAAATTTTTTATTGCGTCTTTTGCAACTAGGTGGTTTTCATCTATTTCTAAGACCATTTCGTAATATTTTTTAGCAAGTTCATCGTTTCCGATTAAAAATTCATAAGTTGCTGCGATTTCATTAAGTATTAATATCTCATGAGGATAAAATTCGAGCGCTTTTTTGAGATGCGCCAAGATAAATTCAGGTGATTTTTGTTCTAGCACATAGTACTCTTTGAGGGTTAAGAAATCTTGGATTGTAGCTTGTCCGTTTTCGCAACGTGTTTTTATCGATGAATACTTCGTCCCAGAAATTTCAGCTGAGTAGGGGATTTCATTAATTAGTCCTAATTCAACGCAGGCGTGATAAATTCCGTCATTTTTTATATCTTTTGTTACAAATGTGGCGACTTCTTTTAGTTGTGTTACGGCATTTCCCATAGCGACTCCAATATCGGCAGCTTTCATCATTTCGATGTCGTTCATTCCGTCGCCGAAAAAAACGATTTTTTCAGGTAAGATTTCATTTATTGCTTTTATTGCGTGTGCGAGTCCGGCTGCTTTTGAACTTCCGTGCGCTACAACATCTGCTCCGCCACTTAACCATGGATAGATAGTGAGTTTATCATGAAAATCTTCAAATATTTGTGTAAGGTCGCCATCGAGATACCACATTTGATATATAGAGTCGTGTTTTTCAATATGATTTCCAACTTCAGGTATCGCTCCATAATATTTCATAAATGAGTTTTCAAGACTTTTATCAAGACCTGTGACTGATGTGTAATTTGATGAATTAAATCCTAGATGTACACCATTTTTTTGTGCCATTTCCATGAGTGCTTCAACAATTTCGGTAGCGATTGGATTTTCGTATACAATTTCTCCTTTGTGTACGACGAGTTGCCCATTTGCGAGAATGAAAAAATCCATTGGAAGTTGTTTTATTTCTTCTTTTAACTCTAGAGGTGCTCGTCCTGTTGCGATTGCGAGCGTATGTCCTGCTTCTTTTAATTTATTTAGTGCCAGATATGTACTTTCAGGTATTTTACCTAGATGATTGTCAAATAATGTTTCATCTATGTCGAATATTATCAAATATCGCTCCATGTTTGTAGTCCCCCAGTTTTTTAAATCATTATAAGTTTATCATAGCTCAAATGCTTAGAAAAAGCAAGGAAAATTTACTAAAATTGGATTTTTACCAAAGTTACACACATTATCGTGCGATGTAAGAAAGATTAACTCTTAGGGGAGGGGGTCTTTTTATT
>JGI24703J35330_11748540_pt1 | contig 19121 bp, 12 predicted proteins | sample TergutNt197P1_FD_35330 | JGI IMG/M metagenome (IMG submission 35330) | reverse complement strand
TGCAGTCTTGCCTTGCGGCCTCAAAAGCGTCATCCTTTGAAAGACCGTTCGCCATGCCGTCCTCAAGGATTTTGTTAAAATACGAATAGCCCGCAAGAGCATTTTCGGCGGCGATGTCGTGCAATTTTTCGAAACGGATGTCCGCAATTTTTACCGTTACGTCTATTTTTATGCCCTCGCGTTCCAGCTTGAACGTGGAGCTTTCTTCCTTTAAATCACCCGGGCCGTTGTAAACTACATAAAATTCCGGCTCCGGGAAATTTTCGATTTTTTTCCCTCCGTAGAGGTTTACTCCGGCAGCCTTTAGCCACAATTGCAAAAGCTCGGTGTAATAAAGGAGCATTCGAAACGCCATGTTCGGGTTTATGGTGGATTGATGTTCGACCAGTATGATTATTTTGCCTTCACTCGTGATAAACGAAACGTCGTTTCGCCACATGCGGATTACAAATTCCGAATCTAGGTCGAAGGGCTTGATTTCATCCGGCGAAACGAGCGAGTCCGCACCGCGGCAATGTTTTAACAAATACACAAAGTGTTTGGGGTTTTTAAATATCCCGCGAAACATTGTGTCACTGTGTTTCGCGCGAACCGTGCTTTTTTTCACATCAATAATGAATCCCCTCCCGCTTTAATTCACTTATTGTCGCATATTTTGCCGCTGTTTTCAACAAAAAAATGCCCGGAAATTTTGCCGTTGTTCGTAGATACCCTCCGGTAGATACCCCCCGTCGTAAATATTTGATATAATTGCGACAGGCAACCTCCGAAAAATAAATCTGAAAGTCGGAAAACCAAATGACACAAAATATTCGCAACGTAGCAATTATTGCACATGTTGACCACGGCAAGACCACGCTTGTAGACCAGCTTCTTTGGCAAAGCGGGGCGTTTCGCCAAAACCAAACCGTGGCGGAGCGCGTGATGGACTCCGGTGATTTGGAGCGAGAGCGCGGCATTACCATTTTGGCAAAAAACACATCCGTGGTTTACAACGGGGTGAAAATAAATATCGTGGATACGCCGGGACATGCGGATTTCGGCGGCGAAGTTGAACGCGTGCTTAAAATGGTGGACGGAGTCGTTTTAGTTGTTGACGCGTTCGAGGGGGCAATGCCGCAGACCAAGTTTGTGCTTAAAAACGCGCTGGACTTGGACTTGCCCGTTGTCTGCTGTGTGAACAAGGTGGACAGACCGGAAGCTCGCCCCGATGAAGTAGTGGACGAGGTGCTGGAATTATTCATGGAATTGGAAGCGTCGGATTTGCAATTGGATTCGCCGTTTATTTTTGCGTCTGCAAAAAAGGGCTGGGCATCAACGGAACCGCGCGACGTCGGAAACGGCATGGCACCGCTGTTTGACGCCTTGCTTGAACATATCCCCGCGCCGACGGGCGATACAAATTCTCCGCCGCAGGTGCTGATTTACAACATCGACTACTGCAATTATCAGGGCAGAATAGGCGTGGGCAGGGTGATTAACGGCATCGCGCGGGCTAACGACGTGATGTCCATTGTAAATATCCATGAACCCGAGCGACTTAAATCCGTCAAGATTTCCAAGCTGTATGAATTCACGGGGCTGGAGCGGGAGGAAGTAAGCGAGGCGTCAGTGGGCGCGATTATCGCGCTTAGCGGCATCGGCGAAATAAAAATCGGTGACACTCTGTGCAGTTCCGAAAATCCCACGCCCCTGCCCTTCAGCAAAATTTCCGAGCCGACATTAACAATGAATTTCATCGTAAACAACAGCCCCTTCGCCGGGCAGGAAGGCAAGTTTCTTACGTCGCGCCAAGTGCGCGAGCGGCTGTACAAGGAACTCAACACCGACGTAAGCCTTCGCGTAGAGGACACAGACAGTACGGACATTTTCAAAGTATCCGGACGAGGCGAGTTGCATCTGTCCATTTTAATAGAAACAATGCGACGCGAGGGTTATGAATTTCAGGTATCCAAACCCACCGTGCTGTACAGAGAAATTGACGGCAGCCGCCACGAACCGATGGAGGCCGTGACCATCGACGTCCCCGAGGCATTCACCGGGACGGTAATACAAAAACTGGGCAACCGACGCGGCGAAATGTTGCAAATGTCTACATCCAAGGGCGGCTACACCCGTTTGGAATTCAGCATCCCCGCGCGAGGTCTAATCGGCTATCGCTCGGAATTTTTGACAGACACCAAGGGCAACGGCATCATGAACACCCTTTTCGACGGCTACGCGCCGTACAAAGGGGACATTGCGGAAAGGCCGCAAGGCTCGCTGATTTCATTCGAAACGGGCAAGGCCGTGCCGTACGGCATGTTTAATGCGCAAGAGCGCGGCGCGTTGTTCATTACGCCCGGCACCAAGGTATACACCGGCATGATTGTAGGCCGCAACGCCAGGCGCGGCGACATGGAAGTTAACATTTGCAAGCAAAAAAAGCTGTTAAATATCCGCGCCGCCGGCACCGACGAAGCGTTGCGGCTGGTTCCTGCGGAAATTCTCAGCTTGGAGCAATGTTTGGAATTTATAACCGAAGACGAATTGGTGGAAGTCACGCCGGAAAATTTGCGCCTGCGTAAAAAAATATTGGATGCCGGGTTACGGGCGCGGGCGAATAAGGAGCAAAAATAACCTGTGTTCATTAAGAAGGTGTATCATATTTCGACAAATAATGGCATAATATAAAAAACGAGAGGTGTGTTCAAAGTGGAAAATCTTTCAGAAATCAAATCTGCATACGAATCAAGCATTTTGTCGACGTACGCACGGTATCAAGTTGCATTTGCGCGTGGCGAAGGGTGCAAGCTGTTTGACACGGAGGGCAAGGCATATATTGATTTTGCGGCGGGCGTAGCCGTGAATTCGGTGGGCCATTCGCATCCCAAGTGGGTTGCGGCGGTTTGCGAACAGGCGGCGCAGCTTGCACATGTTTCAAATTTATATTACACCGAACCGGGCGCGATTTTGGCGCAACGGCTTTGCAAACTCTCCGGACTCGGTTCCAATAAAGACGGCAAAGACGGCAAAGACGGCAAAAGCGGCGTATTTTTCTGCAATTCCGGCGCGGAAGCCGTCGAAGGTGTTATAAAAACCGCACGAAAATACAGCCACGATAAGTATGGCGCGGGGCGGCACACGATTATCACGCTGGAGGATTCCTTCCACGGACGCCTTGGCGCGTCGCTTAAAGCCACGGGACAGCCGAAATTTCATAAGGAATATTTCGCGCCGTTTATGGAAGGTTTTCGCTACGTTCCGGCGAATGATTTTGCCGCGTTGGAGGCGCAAGGGAAATCCGGCGATGTTTGCGCGCTTTTAATCGAGCCGATTCAGGGCGAGGGCGGGATTATTCCGCTTTGCGAGGATTATGTGAAAAAAGCCGCCGCGTTTTGCGCAAAAAATGACTGGCTTTTAATTTGCGACGAGGTGCAAACAGGAATCGGGCGCACGGGCGAATGGTTTGGGTTTCAAAATTACGGCGTGATGCCCGACGCAGTGACTGTTGCTAAGGGAATTGCGGGCGGGCTGCCACTTGGCGGGTTTATCGTCGGCGAAAAATTGCGCGATACGCTTGGCGCGGGCGACCACGGCTCTACTTACGGCGGAAATCCGCTTTGTTGCGCCGCCGCTCTTGCGGTCTTGGATATTCTCGAGCCGATTTTGCCCGATGTAAAAAACAACGGCGCGTATATGCGCGAAAAAATTGCGGAAATGAATTTGCCCTGCGTTTCGGAAATTCGCGGGCGCGGATTGATGATTGGTGTTAAAATGAAAGACGTCGCGCACACGGAAGTTGTTGCAAAACTGCTTGCGGCGGGGCTTGTTGCATTGCCTGCGGGCGCGGATGTTCTGCGTTTTCTGCCGCCTCTTGTGATTTCGCGGGCGGAAATTGACGCGGGGCTTGCGATTTTGGAGAAAACATTGAAACCATAGGAGGTATTTTTTCATGGATGACAAGTTAGTTGCAGTCGTAAAAACACTTCTGCCGCCGGGGTCGGAAGTAGTTAAAATTTACAAAGTCGGGGACGACATAAAATGCGATATCGACATGGGTGGAACCGCGATGACTTGCTCGCTGAAAAAAAACCACGCGGGGCAGCTTTATATTGAATAAAGGAGAATTGGCATGAAAAAACATTTACTAAAACTGCTTGACCTTTCGCAGGAAGAAATTTTAGAAATTCTAAACCTTGCGGACCAAATGAAATACGAGCTTAAAAACGGCATTAAACATAGGGTTTTAAAGGGAAAGACGCTTGCTATGATTTTTTCGAAATCATCGACGCGCACGCGGGTTTCGTTTGAAACGGGGATGTATCAGCTTGGCGGACAGGCTTTGTTTTTGTCGCATAACGACTTGCAAATTGGGCGCGGCGAGCCTGTTGAAGACACGGCGCGGGTGCTTTCGCGCTACGTTGACGGCATAATGATTCGCACATTTGAGCAAAAGGAAGTCGAAGATTTGGCGAAATTCGGCATAATTCCCGTGATAAACGGGCTTACCGATTTTGAGCATCCCTGCCAAATTTTGGCGGATTTGATGACGGTGCGTGAATATCATTCCGCTCTCGAGGGCCTTAAAGTCGCGTGGATTGGCGACGGCAACAATGTTTGTAATTCGATGATTGTCGGCGCGCTGAAATGCGGCATGAAAATGAGTGTTGCCGTGCCGAAGGGATATGAGCCGCACGCGGATATTTTGGCGTTTGCGAAGGATTATGCGGGCGCGTTTTCGCTTGTAAATGACCCCGCCGAGGCGGCGGACGGCGCGGATGTTCTCGCTACCGACGTGTGGGCGAGCATGGGACAGGAAGAAGAGGCGAAAAAGCGTATCCGCGATTTCGCGGGCTTTCAGATAAACGGAAAACTTATGTCTCTGGCGCATGAAAAGGCGATTGTTTTGCACTGCTTGCCCGCGCACCGCGAGGAGGAAATTACCGCAGAGGTCTTCGAAAAACACGCAGGCCCCATTTTCGACGAGGCGGAAAATCGGTTACATGCGCAAAAAGCGGTTATGGCACTTCTTATGGGACAAAAGTGACCCATGATAACATTGGACAAAAGGCTGGTTTTTGACAATATCCCCGACGAATACGACAAGTGGCGACCGACATATGTGCCGGAATTGTATGACGATGTGTTGTCGTATTCGGGCATTGACGAAAATTGCCGCGTACTTGAAATCGGCATAGGCACGGGCAAGGCGACCTTGCCTTTTCTTGAAAAAAACTGTCGCATAACAGCCATAGAGCTTGGCGCAAATTTGGCGGACTATTCGCGCCGCAAATTTGCGGACTATAAAAATCTTGAAATAATTGTTGCGGATTTTGAAAAATATGATTGCCCGGAAGAAACATTCGATTTGGTTTATGCGGCGTGCGCGTTTCATTGGATTCCCGAGGAAATCGGCTATTTGAAGGTCTTTAAGTTGCTGAAACGCGGGGGCGCATTTGCCCGATTTGCGAATTGGCAACAGCGCGACAAAAAAAATAAATCTCTATACAACGCGATTCAAGAAATTTATTCGAAGTACATGCCGGGTACGGCGAAGCCCGATTACACCGAGGACGAATGCAGGCGTACAGCTGAAATTGCTTTAAATTACGGGTTTGCGGATGTATCCTATAAAATGTATCACCGCAAGCGGACATATGACGCCGCCGACTATGTGTCGCTTCAGCGGACACATGGCGGTCACGCGGACATGCCGGACGATAAGTGGACATTGTTTTCGGGCGAAATCAAGGATGCAATACGTAATAACGGCGGAAAAATCAATGTTTATGATGTTATGGAGTTGCAACTTGCTAAAAAGCCGAGCAAAAAATCAGAAAAGGAGTAATTTTATGCCAAATCCATACTTACCGCAGTGGGAGTACATCCCTGACGGAGAGCCGCGAGTTTTTGGCAACCGAGTGTACATCTACGGCTCGCATGACCAAGCCGGTTCCGACAGTTTTTGCGATTATAAATTGAAGGTATGGTCCGCGCCGACGGACAATTTGAACGACTGGACATGTCACGGCGATATTTTTCACACAAAAGCCGACCGCGACCACCCCGCCGACATCGACCGCCCCGAAAATCCGCTCTTCGCCCCCGACGTCATTGAAAAAGACGGAAAGTATTACCTCTACGCGTATTTGATGGGCGCGAAGGGTTGCGTCGCGGTAAGCGACCGCCCCGAAGGCCCGTTCAAGCTGGTTTCCGAGTACAAATACAATATCCCCGAGGGCGAGGAAAATTATTGCGACAACGGATGGTTTATCGACCCCGGCGTGCTTGTGGACGACGACGGTCGCGTGTATGTATATTGCGGCTATCAACGCTCATGGATGGCGGAACTTAGGGACAATATGTATGAGGTCATCGACGGCAGTTACATCAATCACATTATTTCGCTTGACCCGCCGTTTAATTTTTTCGAAGCCTGCTCGCCTCGAAAAATCGGCGACACATATTACATGGTTTACTCGCCGAATCCGGGAAGCCAACTCGTTTACGCAACAAGCAAATCGCCGCGCGGCCCGTTTGAATACGGCGGAATTATCGTTGACAACGGAGTCGATTTCCCCGGCGGGAACAATCACGGCTCAATTTGCGAAATAAACGGACAGTGGTATATTTTTTACCACCGAATGACAAACGGCACAATTATGTCGCGTCGCGCTTGCGTCGAGCGCATTGAAATTCTGCGGGACGGAAAAATCCCGCAGGTTGAAATGACCTCGCTCGGCTTTGAAAAATCGCTTTCGCCGTACAAAATCACCGCCGCCGACACCGCCTGCGTTTTAATCGGCGGCTGTATCGTCACGGAGAAAAACGTATTTTCGCGCCCTGTCATCAACATAACCGACGGCTGCATAATCGGCTTCAAATACTTCGATTTCGGCGAAGATTTCAGCAGCAAAACAATGGAAATTGCCTTCAACATAAAGGGAATGGGCAGCAATTCCGAAGTCCGCATCATGCTCGACGCGCCGGACGAAAACGGCACGGAAATCGGCACCTGTAAAATCGGCGCGGACGACGGCGTTTACACCGCGGAAGTCAAATGCGTCACGGGTCGCCATTCCGTTTTCTTCGCAGTAAAAGCCCTCGCGGGCGGCTGGTTTAAAAATATGTTCGAAGGTCGCCACCTTTTTGAGCTGAACTCGTTCGTGTTTTTGAAGTAGGCGAGTATTAGGAAACGTAAGGAAATAAACTTTACACATTCCGACGGATTTTTGTCGAAAGTCAAGGAGCGAAATTCGCCGCGACCTAGCGGGTCGCAAGAATTTTCGCGACGCAGGCTTTCGGCAAAAAGACTAGGAATGTGTAAAGTTTATTTTATTACGTTTCCTTAGCCGGGAAGCTGCTCCGGGCTTCGAGGGAATGCGTCGCCGCCGACACATGTCCCCGGTGCTCAATGCGCGCTTGGCGCGCGCAGAATTTCTCCCAATTTTTGCATCAAAACCTCAAATTCCACAGGCTTGCCGATATGCCCGTTCATGCCCGCGTTTAAGCATTCCTCTACGTCGTCGCTGAAAACGTTTGCGGTCATTGCGATTATCGGAATGGTTTTGTTTAATGCCCGGATGCGACGGGTGGCTTCCAGCCCGTCCATTTCGGGCATTTGTACGTCCATCAGGATTAAATCGTAATGGTTTGGGTGCATGGTCATTTTTTCTACGGCTTCGATGCCGTTCGCGGCGCAGTCGATTATAATTCCGGTGTCTTCAAGCTGGAGCATCACGATTTCGCGGTTTAGCTCGATGTCCTCGGCAAGGAGAATTCGGCGGCCTTCGAATGAACCTGGTGAACCCGGTGAACCCGGCGGGTGAGCGTCACTTGCGGGTGGAGCGATTTCTTCCGGCTCGTCTGCCCCGAGCGCGTTGCCAAGCAAAACGGTGAACGAAAACGTCGTACCCTCTCCGAGGGTGGATTCAACCCCGATTTCGCCGCCCATGGTTTGCACAACGGATTTCGTTATTGCAAGGCCGAGGCCGGTGCCGCCGTATTTCCGCGCAATTGTGTTTTCCGCTTGCTCGAAGGGCGTGAAAAGCCTTCCTATCTGGTCGTCATCGATGCCGATTCCCGTGTCGATGACTTCAAATTGTATTTCGCACATCCAGCCGCGTTCGCCTAAAAAATTCGCGTTTAATTGAATTTCGCCGCCGCGCGGTGAGAATTTTATTGCGTTCGAAAGGAGATTTGTTACGGCTTGCGCAAGCTGTTGGTCGTCGCCTGTCAGGTGGCTTGGTATATTTGGGTCGATTCTTACGGTAAGTTTTTGATTTTTTTCTTCCGCCAACAGCTCGACCACGCTTATCGCGCGGTTTATCATCGCGCTGAAATTAAATTTCGAGTAGGAAAGCTCGAACTTACCCGCCTCGATTTTTGCCATATCCAAGACCTGATTTACAACGCCAAGCAAATGGCTCGACGCATTTCCGATTTTTTCAAAAGCGTAATTTTTGCGGTCAACATCGGGAGAATTTTTGCCGATTGCCGCCATGCCGATTATCGCGTTCATTGGCGTACGCATTTCGTGCGACATATTGGACAAAAACGCGCTTTTTGCATGGCTTGCGACCTGCGCGGCTTCCAATGCTTGCTGTTCGGAATTGCGCGCCGCTTTGACCTGTGTGATGTCCAGCGAATACGTTATTACGATGGTTTCGCCTTTATATTCCGTGCGAAAGCCGTGAACTTCAAAGGTTGTGGGTTCGTTGTTCGGCGGGTTTTCTAAAAATTCGAAAGAGCCAAGCTCTTCTCTGAAAATGCGCGCCAAAAACTCGTGCCATGCCTGTATTGACGGCATTCCGCAGGGCTGGATGTTTTCATGAAGCTCGTCGAATACAAGCAAATACTCCTCTTTGTTTTCCACGCCGTAAAAATCAAGCATTGTTTTGTTGCATTCAATCAAATTGTACGCGCTGTCCCAGTATTGAATCATCATGGGCGAGGTGTCGAGCATTAGGCGGACACGCTCGGAAAGTTCGCGATTTTCGGCCTCCGCCGCGCGAACCTCGCGCAAATCGCGTGCATATGTCATAACAACGAGTTTGTCTCCGAGGCTTACGCGCTCCAAGTACACCTCGCAGGGAATTTGCGTTTTGCCGTCGAGGCTTTGATGCATCCACTCGAGGTGCGCACTGCCCGTTTCGCGGGCTTCTTTCATTATAATTGCGACTTTTTCCGCTGACGGGATTCCGTCGGGCTGGAACTCGGGGCAAAGGTCTAAATACCGCTCGATGTAAATATTTTTGTCTTCCAAGCCGAACAAATCCCCCGCCGATTTATTAGCCTCGATTACCCTGTTGTTTTCATCAAAAATGGCGCACAAAATCGGCGAAGCATCAAGCATCGCCTTGAGCCGCTGTTGCATAATACGGGTGTTTTGCAAGTTTTTATCCAAAATAATACGCAAACGTGCCTCGCTTGAGGCAAGTTTATTTTTTACATAGTAGACGCAGTTTTCTTGATGATTTATGCCGCGCGCAATGGCTTCCGCCATATCGCGACAGGTTCTGTAGCCGCAGGCGGTGCAGTCAACATGCCTGTCGTTGTCGGTCAGTTTGCGCAGTTTTTCTTCAAAGACGGCTTCTATGTTGGCTTCGCAGGCTTTAACACGCGGCAATGTGTCGATTTCGTATTCACACAAAAAGTCGTCGAGCGAGAGGTTTTCGAATTTTTTATTCAGGTATTCAAGGCGTTCTTCGGGGTTTTTCGGAATGCGCAGCTCTTCGAGCTGTTCATATATCGTTTCGCGCCACGCGAGGGATTCGTGTGCGGGGTCAAAGTTATCCATGCGGCGAAACTCGGTTCCCGTGCCGTAGGTACAGCCGTCCTGACAGTTCAACGCGTCGATAAGCATCGGCGTTTTGGAGTTGCACAAACGATTTTCCGCAAGCGACTTGAAGTATTGATACGCCCTGCGCTCGCCTTCGATTTTTATAATATGGACCTCTTTGCCCAAATAAAACTCCACGATTTCGCGCAATCCGCCCGGCCTCGGAAAAAGTGAACCCATACCCGGCGCGGGCCCCGGCATGATTTCGGGGTAATCGCGCATGTTAACGCCTTCGCTTTTCATGTATCTCATGAGGCTTTTAAACGTGACATTGTGTTTGACCAACCCGCCGCCGCGCTTTGATTCGATTTCGACTTTTTTTGAGATACACGGGCTTAGGAAAACGAAGTTATCGCTGACCCCCTCGTACTTTTTCAGGTAAATTGCGGTACACATCATTGGGCTTTGGACGGGGATTATTTTCGGCAAAAGCTCGGGCAAGTGTCGTTCAATGTGCTGGACAACCGACGGGCAAGGCTGCGAAATATACCCAAGGTTTTCATTGTTTTCCAAATGCTTTAAATATCCCCAAACCGCAATATCCGCGCCGAAACTTACGGAATAAAAATCATTCACACCAAGCGATTTAAGCCAGCCGAAAATATAGCCGGCTTCCGCCGGATAATTCAAATAAAACGCGGGCGCAACAAGCATGGTAAATTTTTCCCCGCGCTTTAAATCCTCTAAAAATTTTTGCAAATCATCCTTGTAGCGTCGTACATTATGTATGCAAGTGTCGATGCATGTCCCGCACAAAATACACTCTTTTTCGTCTACGCACATGCGAATGTTTCCGCCATCGTCACCAACGGACACATTTGCCGCTAAAACAGGGCATTCATGGATGCATTTATTGCAGTCGATACAGCTTTCCATTTCTGTGTAGATAAGACCCTTGTTGAAATTTTCCGGTCGCAACACTGTGAAAGCCCCCCTCCTTTGTGTAGTATAGCAGGTTTTTTCGGGAGGTGCAAAAAACGAGTCGGCGAGTGACACTCGCCGACTCGTTTAGCGATACGGCTTTTTTTGTATCCCGGAATTCTTTGTGGTAAAATTTATCCGAATGGAGGTTCAGATGAAAAAAATAATTTTAACACTACTTATCGCCGCGCTTGCCGCCGCATTTACCGCGTGCGCCGCTTGCGGAGACGACGACGCCCCCGACCGCGATGACCTTTCGCACGAGCTCGTTCGCACGCGCGACCTTGGCGGCATGGAAATTTCAATTACCCGTATGGCGGGCTGGCCGGAGGAATGCACCGACACTTTTGACCCGGGCGAGCTTTTGGCTTGGATGGACGATGAAGTGATGGACCAATTGCAAGCCCTTTGGGACAACAGGCGCGCCGCGGAGGAACGATACAATTTCCGCGTACGCTATGTGAGTTACGGCGAGATTGATTTTAGCGACCGCGCCATGGGGCGAATAGGCTTCGAGGACGATTTCCTTGACGGTCTCGAGGAGGAAATTCGCGCGGGAAACAGGGATTATACCTTGTGGCAACTTACGCCGGCACAAATTCTCCCCCCCAATGCGCGCGGGCTTTTCGCGCCGCTTCCGTCGGAGCTTTTTGATGCGCGCGAAGCCGCGTGGAACAGATGCGTTTGGCAGTGGTCGATGCGCGGCGGCAATCCGCACGCGTTTTCGCCTCCGCCACAACAGGGGACCTGGCCATCCGGCGGCGGCATTTTTTTTAACATGCGCCTCTTGGAGGAAGCGGGACTTCAGCCCGATTTGCCCTTTAACCTGCAAGCCTCGGGCGAGTGGACATGGGACGCGCTTACGGAAATGGCGCGTCAAATTGCCGCTATTCCGCGCATGGATTATGAAATTGTGCCGCTGGCGATTATGCATTCGCAAGATTTAACGGGACAGGCACTAATCTCAAACAGCGCGGATTTCGCCACACTTGACCCCGAAACGGGACATTTTATTGACGCAACAAACACACCCGAATTTTTGCAAACAATTGAATGGCTTGTGCGAATGCGGGACGAGCGGCTTATTTCGGCAGTATCCCACGAGGGTTCCGACGGAATGTGGCGCGATTCGTGGAGCGTTTTTGCCGAAGAAGGCGCGGCCATGCTTGCCACATCGTTTTATTTTGCCCCGCAACTCCCTCACTACGACTGGGGATTTGTCGCCTTTCCGAAAGGCCCGAACGCGGAGACGCATTATACGCCGTCGTTCCGCCATCCCTTCTATGTAATACCGTACTTTTTTTCGCCGCAGGAAGTCGATGATATTATCTTCGCGCTCAGGCAATGGTATCGCCCGCTTGAAGGCTACGGAACGCAGGATTGGATGGCGCACGCGACCGAGAATCACGGCGAAGCCGACCTCCGCTCCATAAACGAGACAATGGTAAACTTTACGGAAAATTCCGAGCTTACCAGAACGCTCGCGTCCACCATGATGCCGTGGACATCGTGGGAGGAATCGTTTTCGTATCAATGGATGGAAGTGTGGGAATGGTACGAACGCGGCGAATGGCAAGCGCGATATCGCGACACCCGAAGCGCGCACGAAATTATGCTGGAGGCGCAATCGAGTTGGAATGAATTTTTGCAGGGAATAAATAATTAGACCATCGCAGGAGGTTCAAATGAAAAAAATATTTTTGGCATTACTTATCCTTGCGCTTGCCGCTGCGTTTACCGCCTGCGCAGGCTGCGACGAAGACGATGCCCCCGACCGCGATGACCTGTCCCACGAACTTATGTACACGCGCGAACTTGCGCACGCGCGCGACCTTGGTGGTATGGAAATTACGATTGCGCGGATGCCGGGTTTCCCCGAGGAATGCGCAGACACGTTTGAATTGCACGACTGGATGGACGACGATATGCGCGAGCAAGTTCAAGCGTTGTGGGACAATCGGCGGGAGATGGAGGAGCGGTACAATTTTCGCATACGCTACGTTGGTTTGGGCGGTTTTGATTTCGGTGCGACGGGTGACCGCGGCGCGTGGATGGAGATAGAGCAGGATTTTATTGACGGCATTGAGAATGAAATTCGTGCGGGAAACAGGGATTACACCGTGTGGAATCTTTCGGCGCAGCAGTCCTTCCGCGCAAATGCGGCGGGACTTTTCGCGCCCATACCCACGGAACTTTTTGACGCATCCGAAGCCGAATGGAACAGATGCGTTTGGCAGTGGTCGATGCGCGGCGGCAGTCCCCACGCGTTTTCGCCTCAAGGTGAAAGATGGCCTTCGGGGGGCGGCATTATGTTCAACATGCGTCTCTTGGAAGGGGCCGGGCTTCCGCCGGATTTGCCCTTTACCTTGCAGGCGTCGGGAGAATGGACATGGGACGCGCTGGAGGACGTGGCGAGACAAGTAGCCGCCGTACCGCGCATGGATTCCGTAATTGTGCCGCTTGTGGCACTTCGTTCGCAAGATTTTGCGATACAGGCACTGACTTCAAATAACGCGGATTTCGCCGTCCTTGACCCCGAAACCGGACTCTTTGCAGACGCAACAAACACGCCTGAATTTTCGCAAACAATGGAATGGCTTGTGCAAATGCGGGACGAAAGGCTTGTTTCGGAAGTTTTCCGCTCCGACGCCGACGGAATGTGGGTCGACGGATTGAGCTTATTTCGCGACGAAGAAGCGGCAATGGTTGCCTCCCCTTTTCATTTTTTCGCCGACCTCCCCCACGAGGAATGGGGATTTGTCGCCTTTCCGAAAGGCCCGAACGCGCAGACGCATTATACGCCGACATCCCGCCATCCCTTCTATGTAATCCCCTACTTTTTTTCGCCGCAAGAAGTCGAGGATATTGTTTTCGCGATTAGGATGTGGTACCGCTTGCCCGAAACCGAAAATCCGGACTGGATGCATTGGGCAAATGAATGGTTCGAAAACGCCGACCCGCGCTCCATAAGCGAGTCAATGGTGAACTTTACGGAAAATCCCGCGCTACAGCGCATAACCTCGCCAACCATGATGCCGTGGGCGCACTGGGAGGAATCCTTTTCGTCTCACTGGGACCAAGCGTGGGAATGGTACAACAGGGGCGATTGGCAGACGCAAGAACTCGACACCCGCACCGCGCACCAAATTATCAACGATGCGCAAGCGGAATGGAATGAATTTTTACAGCGAATAAATAATTAAAAATAGGAGTGAGCAAAATGGAAAAAAATTTGTTAGGAACAGACGTGTGCGTGCAGGTAGGAATTTTGGTGCATGACATCGAAAAAACGGGTGACGCCTATGCCGCGATTTTGGGCATGGAAAAACCGGGCTGGAGCTGGACGGGAACGCGTGAAGAAGCCGAAACGGAATTTCGCGGCGCACCAAGCGAGGCACGCGCAAAACTCATGTTCTTCCCTGTCGGCGGCAACATGACAATCGAATTAATCGAACCCGACAAGCACCCCTCAACATGGCGCGAGGATTTGGACAAAAACGGCGAAGGCCCGCACCATCTCGCGTTCGTTGTAAAGGGCATGAAGCAAGTCGTCGCGCGCCTCGAGGCCAACGGTATCGCGCTGATTCAAAAAGGCGAATACCCCGGCGGGCGGTACGCGTACATGGATTCGAACGCGCAGCTTAAAACTTTGCTTGAACTTTTGGAAAACGACTGATTTCTCACTCTCAAACAAATGCTTGAGTGAAACAAATGTTTGAGTGAAAAAAATTTTTGAGCGGAAAAAAATTTCAAAATAAAATTGAGTCGGCGAGTGTCACTCGCCGACTCAATTTTGCAAGTCCCCAAATGTAAGAACCTGTGTTCAATAAAATCACACCTAAGTGACGTAATTTTATTGAACACAGGATTTTTTTGAAAGGGGGTTTGGGGGAAGTTTTTTTCAAAAAAAGTTTTCCCCCAAGGTCTTATGAAAAGTCTTATGAAAAAAAAATCGCTGTATATTTGCAATCAGTGCACGCACGAGCAGGCGAAATGGCTGGGTCGGTGCCCGTCTTGCAACCAATACAATACACTTGAGGAAGTTGAAATAACGGCGGCTTTGCCGGGCGGGGCAGGGGCGGCGAAAAAAAGCGCGGGCGCGAAGACCGTGAAATCCGCAAGAAGCGGAGCGCGTCTTTTGTCCGAAATTTCCGCCGGGTCGGAAGATTTTTTGCGCAAAAAAACGGGCATTTCCGAGCTTGACAGGGTGCTTGGCGGGGGAATTGTTGCGGGGAGCATGTTGCTTCTCGGCGGTGACCCCGGGATTGGAAAATCGACGCTGCTTTTGCAGATGTGCAAGGAAATGGCGCGCGAGGATTTTCGCGTACTTTACGTGTCGGGCGAGGAAAGCGCGGCGCAGATTAAAATGCGGGCGGAAAGGCTCGGCGTTGATGCGGCGGGCTGTTATTTGCTTGCGGAAACAGATATTTACGCGATTCGTGACGCGGTGCTTGAAATTAAGCCCGCGCTTCTTTTGATTGACTCAATTCAGACCATGCGGCTTTCGGATTTGACGTCACTGCCGGGAAGCGTAACGCAGGTGCGCGAATGCGCGGCATTTTTTACGACGCTTGCGAAGGACGGTGAAATTCGGCAAACTGAAAGCGGGCGGCGAAATGCAAGCGATAACACGGATGTTCAGCGAATGACAAATATGTCCTGCGTTTTGGTCGGGCATGTTACGAAGGAAGGGGCGTTTGCGGGGCCGCGCGTTTTGGAGCATATGGTTGACACCGTGCTTTATTTCGAGGGCGACGACAGAAACACAGCGCGGATGATTCGCGCCGTGAAAAATCGTTTCGGCTCGACGCATGAAATCGGCGTTTTCGAGATGGGCGAACGCGGGCTTGCAGGCATCGAGGACCCGTCGGCATACATGCTTGCGGGGCGGCCCGCGGGGTCGGCGGGTTCCGTCGTGACATGCTCGATGGAAGGGACGCGCCCGCTTTTGACCGAGGTGCAAGCACTCACGGCATACACAAATTTCGGCACGCCGCGCCGCACGGGAACAGGCATGGATTACAATCGCATGGTAATGCTGATGGCGGTTTTGGAAAAACGTGCGGGCTACAAGTTGCAAAATTTTGACGCATATGTAAACATCGCGGGCGGCCTGCGCGTTGACGAACCCGCCGCCGACGCCGCCGTAATTGCCGCGCTCGCATCCTGTTACAAAGAAAAGCCGATTCACGCAAAAATTATGGTAACGGGAGAAGTCGGGCTTGCGGGCGAATTGCGCGCGATTTCGCGCCCGGAAATCCGCGTCGCCGAAGCCGCGCGGCACGGGTTTTCCGCCTGTGTTCTGCCCGCCGCGAATAAAAAAAATGTCGCGGTGCCGGAGGGCTTTCGTATTCTCGGCGCGGCGAATATAGGGGAAATGCTTGGCGCAATTTTGTGACGACATAATCGCCGGGAGAAAAACGTAGAAAAACACGATGTATTGACTTCCAAATTTTAGTGTGCTATCTTCCTTGCGGGCAATTGCTATAAAAATGTGAAACTAAAAAAACACCAAACTCATGAGGGGGAAACAAAAAATGCAAAAATCCAAGGGGTCAATGACCATCGCAACCAAAATCACAGCTATGGTCATATCAATCATATTGCTGAGCACGATGCCAATAGGCGTATTTGCATTTTTGATTCACCGAAACGATACTGTAAATGAACAAGGCAACAGGGCTGTCGCTATTGTTCAAGCACTTGCCGCTTCTGTTGACCCCGACGAAATGATATGGTCTATTGAAAATGGCGAGCTTAGTGAAAGTTCTGTATATTTACAAATGCAGTTTAGCCGCATTAAAGATGAGGTTGACGCACTGTTTTTGTTCGCCGGAATAGTCGATGAACAATTAGGGCTGATTGGATATATGCAGGGAACTTCGCCCGGTGAAACTCCGATTGTTTATGTAAACGCAATAATCCCTGCGGAAATTTTCCCGCCGGAGTTTTTTAATACCCGACGGCTGGGTGTAGCTGCATCGACAGACGTGATGTCTACCGGAGTAGACGATAACATGATAGTTGCCGCATATGCTCCTGTTTTTGACCGAAACGGTGTTCCCGTGGGTATGGTTGGAATAAATGTAATGGTAGACAATGTTTTTGCCGCAAGCAACCGGTTTGCAACTATCATAACATTGGCAGTTATCGCCATTATTTTGCTTCTTATATGGATACCAATTTTATGGGTCAAGCGTTATATCGGCAAACCTTTAAGGCTTTTAAGCGAAGCCACAAATGAAATAGCTAACGGTAATTTCAACGTGAATATGCCGCCACTTCAAAATGACGAAACCGGCAAACTCACCCGTGATGTTTACAACCTCGTTAATGTTATGAAAAATATCAACAGCGAAATTGAAGCAAAAAGGCAAAGGATTATTCATGGCCGACTTGAAGAAAAATCCGAGTCTGCTTTTGAGGCAAAGGGCGATTTTAAAGAAATCCTCGATGGTGTTGACGATGTAGCAAACAGCGTTTCAAAATATTTGGACGAAATCACTTGCGGCATCGTTCTCTTTGATGTCGAACATCGCTTTGCATTTATTAACAAATATAATGTAGAGCGCGGTTTTACTAAGGATTTAATAGGCTTGACGGTTCGGGAAGCAATGCCGGGCGGGGTTGGTGACTTTTTGGGCTCAAAACTGGAAGAAGCGACACGCACCGGAATGCCTGTAAGTTACCCCGTGGACATGCCCCTCGGCGACGGAAGCACGGCTCATGCAACCCACTCGATGGTCGCGGTAAAGGACAGAACGGGCAAAAACGTCGCCTTTATCAATATTGCTTTTGACATGACCGAGATGGTTAATTCCCAAAAACGCTCCGAAAAAGTCAGCGAGTACCAAGAAAATGAAACGCAAAAAATAATCAAGGCCTTGGAAGCAGACCTTGCACAAGGCGTTCTGACCTTCAACTTCGCGCCCGCACCCCACGACAAGGACACGGAAAAATCTGCCCTCTCTTTCAAGCAAATCGGCGATACCATGAAAAACACCCTTGCTGTCATCAAGGGGTACAATGATGAAATTTCGTCAAACCTTGCGGCGATTTCGCAAGGGGATTTAACCAAAACAATTTCGCGTGAATTTGCGGGCGATTTCAATGCTATTAAGACCTCACTTAACAATATTTCCTCCACGCTTAACAAAACCATGTCAGAAATTACGTCTGCTTCCGAACAAGTTTTGTCGGGTGCAAAGCAAATTTCTTCAAGCGCGATGGATTTGGCAAACGGTGCAAGCCAACAGTCAAGTTCTGTTGAAGAACTGAACGCTTCCGTCGATTTAATTAACCAACAAACCCAAGCCAACGCACAAAACGCGAACGAAGCCAACTCGCTTTCCAACACCTCAACGTCGAACGCCCGCGAAGGTAACGAAGCAATGCAGCAAACTCTAATCGCAATGAATGAAATCAAAGACTCATCCAATAATATCTCGAAAATTATTCGCACAATTCAAGACATTGCGTTCCAAACAAACCTTCTTGCATTGAATGCCGCCGTAGAAGCCGCCCGAGCCGGAGAACACGGAAAAGGATTTGCCGTTGTGGCCGAAGAAGTACGCTCGCTTGCGGCGCGTTCACAGGAAGCCGCAAGCGAAACAACAACACTAATCGGCACTTCCATAAACACGGTGGACTCCGGCGCGGAAATTGCCCGCTCAACCGCTGAAACCCTCGACACAATAGTGGAAAACGCAAACAAGGTGCTAAATGTGGTAAGCTCGATTTCCTCCGCCTCACAAGAGCAGGCGGAAGCAATTTCCCAAGTCGTTCAAGGCTTGAGCCAAATTTCACAAGTGGTGCAATCAAACTCCGCTGTAAGTGAAGAAACCGCCGCCGCGTCAGAAGAACTTACATCTCAAGCAGAGTTATTGCAACAGTTGGTCGGTTATTTCAGGCTTTAACAATCTCACCGGTGGAAAAAAAAGATTTTCTGCTTATAGCGGCGATTTTGTCGATAGGGTTTTCCTTGCTGGGCATACGGTTTTTATTTGAAGTCGACCATGTTCTTTACGCGGAAATCGCCTTTGAACACGGCGTTCAAACCGTGTGTTTGGACGAAAACCGGGTTTTTTGTTTGCCCGATGCGCAAAATGTGCTTTTCGAGGTGCGGGACGGGCAGGTCGCTTTTATAGAATCCGACTGCCCCGACCAATTTTGTGTCCATGCCGGTTTTCAGGGGCGTTCGGGCAGAATAGTTGCGTGTTTGCCGAACCGATTGGTTTTGTCAATAATCGGCGGAAGCGCGAGCGTCGATGATTTGGATATTTTTGTGGGGCGTGTTCCCACTTCCGACGGCGACCGAAATCCCGACGAAGAGTGGCGGAAAATCGGTCGAATTTCGGGCGTTGGCGGAAGTGGGAAC
>JGI24703J35330_11748541_pt1 | contig 19204 bp, 17 predicted proteins | sample TergutNt197P1_FD_35330 | JGI IMG/M metagenome (IMG submission 35330) | reverse complement strand
ATATTTTGTTTTAGACTTTTTCCACACATCGCTAAACTCGGACATCACCAAAAATCCCATTTGGTCACAAAGCTCCATAAAAACAGCGGCGGGGGGGTTGTGTGCCATACGGATTGCATTTGTACCCATATCCCGCAAAATCATCAGCTGTCGTCTAATCGCATCCTTATGCACTGCCGAACCCAACGCACCAAGGTCATGATGATGGCAAACGCCGTTTAGCTTAACACGTCGTCCGTTAAGAAAAAATCCGTCACGCCTAAACTCGATTTTTCGGAAGCCAAACCGCGTATGTGCAGTGTCCACCACCTCGACACCAACAAGCAGCTCGGACTTTAATGTGTAACAAAACGGGTCGGATACATCCCACAAGCGTGGATTTTCTATGATTTCAGGCATGTCGTGACGTATTTCGTACTCCAAGGTACTTGCTTCTACCTCAGCTGTGATTTCCAATTTCCATTTATCGCCCTGCTCTATGGTGTTAACATAGACCCCATCCTGTTTAAAAAACACCTTGCCCTTACAGATGAGCCAACAATCCCTATAAATTCCCGCTCCGCTATACCAGCGAGTGTTGGGTGATTGGTAGTTTACCCTTACACGCACCTCGTTTTCGCCATCCACCAAAAACTCCGTGATTTCATAAGAAAAGGCAGTATATCCGTTTTTCCACTCCCCCACTCTTTTTCCGTTTACATACAGCTCGCTATCTTGATAAACGCCGTCAAACCGCAAAAAAACACGTTCTGCGTCCTTGGGGCGTTTAAATTTCTTCATATATATTCCCACGCTGTCTTTGTATAAATTTTTTGTATCGGCGATTAGCCAATCATGCGGGAGTCTTACATTTTGTATCTCTTCGCTACCTTCTAACCAAAACTGCCAACGTTTATTAAAATTTTTCATGCTTTTCTACCCCACTTTTTATGCAAAATCACAAACAATATTAATTATTTGCAAACCACCTTTAATTTTTCTATGTACCCTGTCGATAAATGGGAATATTATTTCGCCATGACAAATCCCAAAGATTTGTCATAAGTATAGCATGAAATATTTGCAAGTAAAGCGGATTAAATGAGAAATCCGCTTTACCATACGACCAACTAGGGGTTGACGCTTTATGGCTAAGTTCACAAATTACATGCAACGTTATTGGGCTTTGTATGCGATGTTGTTGCTACCGATGGCATTCTTTATCATTTTCAGATATTGGCCTATGATTAACATGCAGATTGCATTTAGGCAAAACAACATTATTTTGTCCATCTGGGAAGTTCCATGGGCAACAAACCCTGACGGCACGACAAATATTTTTGCTAACTTCCAGCGGATGTTTGCCCACCCGCCTTTTGCCGATGCCTTTAGAAACACTGTAATGTTTAGTATCCTCGATATAGCTGCGGGATTCCCCGCACCTATCATCCTGGCCCTTTTGTTAAACGAACTTAAATTTCGCAGATTCAAACGTATTACACAGACTGTTTCATACATGCCCCATTTCCTTTCATGGATTATCATATCAGGCTTGGCTATACAATTATTTGCACCCGACCAAGGCACGGTTAACGTAGCCCTTTATAACGAGTTTGGCTTGGGACCCATTCCCTTCTTAAATCAAAACAACCCATGGATAGCCACTGTAGTAGGGCTTGGTGTGTGGCGAAGTGTCGGATGGAATACCATCATCTACCTTGCCGCAATCACTAACGTAAACCCCGAATTATACGAAGCCGCAGACATGGACGGAGCCTCTCGCCTCCGAAAGATGTGGCATGTCACCCTGCCCGGCATACGTCCTGTTATCATCATACTGTTTATCCTTGCACTCGGCGGAGTAATGGCCGCGGACTTTGACCGTTTCCTCGCGTTGCGCAACCCACTCGTTGCATCTGTTGCCCTCGTTTTGCCGCTGTATATCTTCGAATGGGGTATAACTAACTGGCAGTTTGCAATGGCTACAGCCGCTGGCATGGTACAAAACGTAATCAACCTCGGCCTTGTACTGGGTGCAAACTTTGTTGTTAAAAGATTGGGCGGTGACGGACTATGGTAAGGACAGTAAGAAAGAGCCGCCTAAAGCGAGCCACGATTGGTGACTGGGTTATCGTTGTCATCATGATTGGGCTTATATTGATATGCATATTGCCTGTACTGAGTGTAGTAGCCACCAGCCTTAGCGACCCTGCCGCCATCATGCGCCGGACGGTAGCACTCCTCCCGCGTACAGAGGTACAGCATGTGGTGGATAATGTTATTGTTGACCGAGAGTTCCCCATAGGTGCCTCCCTTGATGCATACCGAGATATACTGACCGACGCACGTTTTATGCGGGCATTGGGCTGGACGGCTATTTTGACGTTTATTACTACCATCGCACAGCTGACCATGACTGTATTGTGCGCATATCCGCTCACATACGACCATTTAAAAGGACGCAAAATTATTACATTTATTATCATCTTCACCATGTATTTTTCTGCCGGCCTTATACCGATGTATGTACTCCTGGACACTATAGGACTCATCAACAACGTAATGGTGCTAATCCTTCCCGGACTCATCAGCGTATTCCTGATGATAATAATGCGCAAATTTTTTATGGGCATACCCGAGAGCCTAAAGGAATCCGCCGAAATCGACGGCGCGGGGCCTCTTATGGTACTAATCAAAATATATCTGCCCCTTTCTACACCTGCACTTGCTACCCTTGGCCTAATGTACGCAGTAGGCCGCTGGAATGGTTTTACAGATGCACTCATGTTTATGCCCGCAGCCGAAATGGCGCATTATCGCCCCATCCAACTGCTTCTCTTCCATATCCTGCAAGGTATGCAAGGCGTGGATACTACTCTCGACGCAGGCGCGGCAGCAGCACCGGGTCGCACAGAATCCGTCCGTGCCGCAGCCATCGTAGTAGCCATGTTGCCCATCCTATGCGTATATCCGTTTTTACAAAGATACTTTGTCGCAGGCGTTACCCTTGGCGCAGTAAAAGGCTAAGGTTGACATAATAATAACAAACAGGAGGAACATTTAATGAAAAAAATGTTTTTAGCACTACTTGCTCTCATCCTCGTACTTGCGGCCTGCGCGGGAGGCAGCACAGAGCCACCGCCACCTGCCATAGGTGCGGGAGAGGCTGTACACGTTGAGGCAGAAGCAGAGGCAGACCTCGAACTCGTAGAGGATGCTGACATCCTTGCTCGTCACGGACTCACACTTGCAAATATCGACGGCGAAATGGTTCCCCGCTTTGACGAGACACGCAACATCTCCGTTATTGCTTGGAACCGCTCTCCCGAGCGTCTCCCACACATCTCCGAAAGCTACTGGGCAGACTGGATACGTGCGGAAGTACTTCGTATGCACAACATTAACGTAACTTTTGTAGAAGTTGACCGCTGGACAGAGGGCGACGTAATGGGTACATTGCTTGCTTCGCGCACAGCACCCGACGTTTCTATGATGTTCGACTTCCAACCTGTACTGGAACTCGCGGGCATGGGCGGCGTTATCGACCTCGCTCCCTTCGTAAGAGAATACGCGAGCCTCATCCCCAACTTCTACACAATGCAAGGCACAGACATGGTTTGGTGGAACAGAGACCCTGTGACCGCAGAGCTTTTTGGCTTTACCGGCCGCCACTTTGCCGGCGACCTGCGCATGGCTACATTTGTGCGTGAGGACTGGCTTAACACCCTCGGCATTGCTCCACCGGAGACGATGCAACAATTCGAAGATATGCTGATTGCCTTCCGCGACAATGCAGAGCTTCTCCTTGGCGCGGATGCTTCTCAAATGATTCCCTTCCGCCCTACGCAGGACATCGGCTGGACAGGCGAACATGTAATGACCGCCTTTATCCCCAACGACATCACCGACCGCGAACACTTCATCTATGGATTTGACGACAGACGATTTATGTACGAAGGCATCAAAGAAGGTGCGCGTGTGCTTAACCGCTGGTTTAACGACGGCCTTATCTGGCCTGACTTCTCACTGCATGACGCAAACAACCCTATCGGCGACGACCTGCTCATGCTGGGCTTTGTAGGTGCCTTTATCGGCAACTGGGACTACCCCTTCCGCACATCACCCGGTATCATCAATCGCCTACGCGAAAATGTTGGCCCCTATGCAAACTTTATCTCCGTAGCCCCCTTCCTTAACGACGCAGGCATCCCCAGAATGGAAGTAGGCCATGGCCAAGAACGCCATATCTTCTTCCCACACACAAACACAGAGCCGATTGCGAGCCTCATCTATATCGACTTTATTAGCCGCCCTAACGTGCGTGAGTTTATCATGTTCGGCTACGAAGGTATTCACTTCGAAATGGGACCCGACGGCTACCTCATTCCCACCAACAATGATGAGTGGCCTGACGAGATGTTTATCCCCTCTCTCCGCAACTTTGACCTGCTCCCCACCTTCACAAACATCCCGCCACTTTCTAACCCCGCGCTCAACTCTCTCGCATTTGGCTTCGAAGGCATAGAGCAAGACAATGTAAACCGTACAGTAGAAATGACTCGCCGTTACGCATGGGTACCCACTCGCGTAGTCACCCGCGAAATCGTATCAGAAGGCCTCTACGGCGGCGGCCTTGATGGCATGTTTGGCATGGGCAACGAAGTCCTAAACCAAGCCATCACAGTCCCTGTAGACCAATTTGATGCAGTATTTGATGCAGGCCGCGCACGCTACATGGCAGCCGGTGGCCAAGCTATCATCGACGAACGCCGCGCAGCATGGCTCGAAACCTTCGGCGATGTAGACTGGCATCCAGGTGGTTGATTAATCAAAAAACTAATAAAAACCCCCCTCGTTGCAAAGTGAATATCACTTGCCCCGAGGGGGGTTTTGTTGCTTCGTTTACAGGCACCACCCGGATTTGAACCGGGGAATAAAGGTTTTGCAAACCTCTGCCTTACCGCTTGGCCATGGCGCCATACAATGGTTGTAACAAAAATGCGTGTATAATAACACGCACAACTTGTCGCCACTCGCTATAGCAAACTCACTATAGGACTGACCCGACGGGGAATCGAACCCCGATCTCAGCCGTGAAAGGGCCGTGTCTTAACCGTTTGACCATCGGGCCGTACTCATTTTCAACGAGAGTTATTATATGACAAAGCCTTGGAAAATGTCAAGCACTTTTTTTTCAATTATACGCGATTGCGGGCAATCCATCAGCACTAACATGTGTCTGACAGCGTCCCGTAAAAATAGCACCCTCATCTACTATTAGCGTAGAAGTCAGGATGTCGCCTGTCACATCGGCAGTGGTAGCCATATGCATGGCGTTACGGCATTGTACATTTCCGAATATTCTACCAGCTATGCGTGCCGAGCCGGAAGATATATTACCATCCACGCGCCCGGTTTCACTTATGTTGATTAGGCCTTCAATGTCAATGTCGCCTATTACCGTGCCATCTATCCTCATGGATTCTGACTCGGAACATGTAAAACGTGCGGCATGGATGGTAAATCCCTTGCCGATTACCGTACTTGTTGGTCTCGTAAATTCATCTTGAATATTTCGCGCCATGTCATTCTCCTTAATTATAATGCTCGATAAGAAATGGAGCCGGATTTATTGCCACTCCGTTTCTGCGAACCTCGTAGTGTATGTGCGCCCCTGTGCTTCGACCGGTGCTTCCCACATATGCAATAATTTGACCGCGCTCTACGCGTTCGCCTTCCCTTACAGAATTGCGAGTATTGTGGGCATATTTTGTTGACAGTCCTATACCATGGTCTATCACTACTGTGTTTCCATACCCGTTTCTCCAACCGGAGAATGTCACTGTACCGCCGCCTGTTGCACGGATTGGTGTGCCTGTACGTGCGGGTATATCAACACCGTTATGATGCTCACTTCCCCTACCCCCGAAGGGGTTTCTGCGCCAGCCGAAGCCAGAGCTTATCTGTCCTCGGATTGGCCAAAGAGTGGGATAATTTAATAAATATGGCTCCATTTTTTGGCGATAATACTCAAGGCTGTCATGTAGTTGGCGTTTTATTTCAAGCTCTGTAGTCAAAAAACTTAATCGCTCTAACATTTCTGTCTCTGCAAGTGCGGCATTTTGCGTCATGCCCTCTACGATATACGCGCCAAGAACGCGCTCTTGCACAAGAGACTCACGCAAATTATCATGTGTTTCTTCCATTTGAGAAAGAAGTCCCGCTATTGGAGGAATTACGCGGCGTGACCCTAGATTGCTCCGCATTTCCTGTTGTACTTCGTCAAACTCGCGGATTTGGTCCTCCAAATCATCTATTATGTCCCAAATATCTTCTAAGGTGTCCTGATGACGACGTTCTTGACGGTAGATTTCCAGCTGTGCGCGAGCTTGCTCTTCACTCAATTGTTCATACATTTGAACCGTTGCGTCTATCAGCTCGCTTTGCGCTTGCTCTGCCTGATATTGGAACTCATAAAACGTCGCCTGTGTTTCTTCCAAAGAATGAGTGAGGCTACGAGCAACCCCCTCAAAGTACAGGCTACGCAAATAGAAGCCCGTAATCACTGAGCAAACGATAAACATTCCGATAGCCAAGCCATACAAAACAGCCCGCGGGATACGCAGGCTACGAGTTTTTCCTGTACTGTACGATGGAACAAGCATTAAAGAGATATATTTTTTCTGGTTATGTGATTTTGTGTTAATTAACTCGCTTGCTTTTTTGACTGCCGGGCGTGTCTGAGGCTCATTTTTTCGCCAAAACATACAAGGCACTCCTTCATAATTTTTTTATTTCCCAATTACAATAACATATTGCTTACAAGTTTACAACAATTATTTAAAATTTGGTTACAAAAGTGTTAACATGCAATCAGGGTTTGCTATCTCGGGAAATAGCCCATAGGATCCACAGCGCGATTATTTATTCTTATTTCAAAGTGGAGATGCGGGCCTGTTGACATGCCCGTAGAGCCTACATCGGCAATATGGTCTCCACGATACACACGCTGACCCGTTACGACACGATTACGAGAGTTGTGGGCATAGAGAGTGCTGTAGCCACCATAATGGTCAATGATTACCGTGTTTCCATAACCACCGCTCCATCCTGCAAAACGCACATATCCGTCTGCGGACGCTATTAGGCGTGTACCTGTAGGCGCACCTACATCTATGCCCGAGTGATGACGCTGTTGGCGCAAAATCGGGTGATGCCGCATTCCGAAGGGACTGGAAATACGAGAATGCGTAGGTATCGGCCACTGAAATTGGCCATAATGATTATTAAGTGTGGCCAAACGCGCACTATGGGCTTGCGCATTTGCCTGGCGGCGCATTGCGTTTTCTTCGCTTTGGAGCTGGGCTTGGATTGCCCCGAAAGCAGACTCTGCCATACGTTGCTCATGCAAATATATTTCCAGAAGCTCTGCCATTACTTCTTCATTTTCTGATAAATTCTCAAACCACGCCTCGCGTTCACCATACATAAACTCAAGGTCGTCCATTGTGAGATTGTATTGAAATTGCAAATCCTCTACCATGTTACGCCAGCGTACCAAATCTTCCAAGTGGTTTTGAATGTCCTGCTCTGCCTGCTGCAAGCGGTCAAGAAGTGTATGGTCAAACTCAGCAATTGCACGGATATATTCCCAGCGCATAAAGAAGTCAACTATGCTCTCGGCTTGAAAAAGCACATCCAAAAACCCTATCGAACCCTCCTCATGTATTACACGGACGCGGGTTCGCAATAGTTCAAATTGCAGGTCATGTTCATCGCGTGCAACATTGAGTTCATCCTCTGCATCGGCGATTCTTATTTCTGTATCACGTAGCGAAAACTCTATGCTCTCCAATGCCGACGCTGCATCCATGATTTGTTGGTCAAGTTCCTGCATTTCCATTACAATCTGTGACATCTCGTGGCGCGTGCCTGCCAAAAGATTTTGTTGTTCGCGCACAGATTGTGCCGCTTGGCTAAGCTGTTGTTGTAGCTGACTATGCCTCTCTCTTGTAGCGGGAGATGCAAACACAGGCAATATAGGAATAACCAGAAGCACTATAAACAAGGCAATTATTTTTTTCACAAAAGATACCCCCCCAAGAATATTTCCGAGCATATAGTATCACAAAAAATATTTTTTTCAATAGAAAAATTACATTTTGATGAAATTTTTGTTAAGGAAATATTAACTATCAACTTGCACTAGCCTGTTATTTCTAATACAATAAACAAAACAACTTTATCAAAGGAGAAAAAAGAATGCAGTTAAACGAGCAGGTAATATTTTTTGCAAATCTTCCGGCGGGACTACCGGCACCGGAAGGCACAAACGAAACACAGGCAGTAGTAGGATACACGCCCGCGGGGGGAAGCACGCCCGCGCAATCCGAGCCTGAGCCGTTTTCCATATGGCCGATGTTGCTTATATGGGGTGGTGTATTTGTAGCGATGTGGTTTTTTATGATACGCCCACAGCGCAAGCGCGAAAAACAAATGAAGGAATTGCAATCGCAAATCACTGTTAACGATAATGTGGTTACGAGTGGCGGGTTTTTTGGGAAAGTCGCCGATGTGGGTGAGGACTGCTTTATCGTAGAATTTGGTACAAATCGAGGCATTCGGATTCCTGTGCTAAAGGCCGATGTTGTTGCAGTGCGTTCGCCCAAAATGACACCACAAGCGACTACAGAAAACACTCTTTAAATCTTTTTGAAACGGAGGTGCTAGCGTGTTAGAACTCTGTATAATTTTACTCGTGATTGGCATAATGGCTATTGTGTTGGAGCTTATTTTGCCTGGCTTTGACAGTTTTGTCAGTGGCATTGTCGGCATATTAGCCCTGGTAGCCTCTGCTGTGCTTGCTGTGATTTATGTCCCGGGCGGATGGTTTTTTGTTGTACTCAACTCTATTGTCTTGGGTCTGTCGGTATTTTTCCTGCTTACGTTCATTAAAAGAAAGCAGTTCCACGGCAGGATTATGCTTTCAGAAAGTCTATCAGAGGACCTACCTGTCATAGACCTCAGCAGTCTTGTGGGCAAGGAAGGCAAAACTACAACCATCCTTCGTCCCTATGGCGAAGCTGATTTTAATGGCGTGAAAGTAGAAGTATGCGCAAGCGACTCTATGATAGAGCGCGGAGCCTATGTAAGAGTAGTAGAAACTAAAGCAAACAAAGTCGTCGTAGCTCTCATAGACGGCAACTAAAAGGAGGACTCATATGTTTTATCTTGGTGGAGGTGCTTATATTAATATGATGATAATTTCTGTTTTTGTAGTTGTGTTATTATTCCTCATGATTTTTTTCCGATTCGTCCCGCTGGGGCTTTGGATTTCGGCATGGTCAAGCGGTGCCAAGGTTAGTATTTTTTCACTCGTCGGGATGCGCTTGCGCCGTGTTACGCCGTCGCGCATAGTCCTTCCCCTCATTAAACTCACAAAGGCAAATGTACCCATTCCTATAGCACAATTAGAAGCCCATCATCTCGCAGGCGGTCGTGTGGACGCGGTAGTAAACGCTCTCATTGCCGCACATCGTGCAAACCTTGAACTTCCCTTCGAACGTGCCGCCGCAATAGACCTCGCCGGTCGCGATGTATTCGAAGCTGTACGCATGAGCGTTAACCCGAAAGTAATCGAAACCCCCATGATTTCTGCGATGGCAATCAATGGTATAGAAATTAAAGTCGTGGCTCGCGTGACTGTACGCACAAACATCCAACGCCTCGTAGGCGGCGCGGGCGAAGCTACAATCATAGCTCGTGTAGGCGAAGGTATAGTCACCACCGTAGGCTCCGCCGCCACCCACCGCGAGGTATTGGAAAATCCGGACAAAATCTCAAAAACCGTCCTCTCAAAAGGCCTTGATGCCGGTACAGCCTACGAAATCCTTTCTATCGACATCGCAGATGTAGACGTGGGAAGAAATATAGGTGCTTCTCTCCAAATAGAACAAGCGGACGCAGATAAAAAAATTGCGGAAGCGAAAGCAGAAGAACGCCGCGCCCTCGCCGTAGCCGAGGAGCAGGAAATGCGCGCCCGCGTACAAGAAATGCGTGCAAAAGTAGTAGCCGCAGAGGCCGAAGTTCCTCTAGCTCTATCAGAAGCACTACGCAATGGCAACATGGGCTTTTTCGACTATCTAAACAGTGAAAACCGCAAAGCCGATACCAAGATGAAAGAAAATATCGGCGGCATGAATATTGACATCTCTGCAAGACAGCCATAGGTGAAAGCGAAAGGAAAACCATCATGGATATTTTGTTTAAAAATGCAACCATAGTAACGATGGACAAAAAAAGCCCTATAATTATCTCTGACCTCGGAGTTGAAAATGGTAAAATCACCTTTGCTACAAAAGGTGTGACTGCACAGCGTGAAATTGACTGTACGCATAAAGTCCTCATGCCCGGTTTGTACAACTGTCATACCCACGCAGCGATGACACTCTTTAGAGGCTTTGCAAATGACCTTTCGTTGGAGGATTGGCTTTTCAAAAACCTCATACCCGCAGAGGGTAAAGTTCAGGACAAGCCCCAGCTCATACGCACGGGAACTCTGCTCGCCATGGCCGAAATGCTCTCCAGCGGCACTATTGCATTCTCGGACATGTACTGCCACATGGACTACGTGGCTCAGGCCACTGACGAAGTGGGTATGTTAGCAAATATTTGCAACGGCGTGATGACATTCGACCCCGACGGCTTCGATTTTTACAAGTGCAATGAGTATATGCAAACCGCCCGCGCATTGGAGGCAGGATACGACAAAAAGGATGGGCGTATTAAAATAGAAGCCGCCATCCATGGGGTATACACTTCGACACCCTCTGTGTGGGCGAAAGCGATGGAGTTCACACATAAACACAATCTCCGTATGCATGTCCATCTCTCCGAAACAAAAACAGAGCATGATAATTGTATGAAAATTTATGGCAAAACACCTGCACGGACTTTTTTAGAGCATGGCGTTTTTGATGTCCCCACCACTGCGGCTCATGGGGTATGGGCGACAGAGGATGATATGGAGATTTTTTTAGAAAAAGGCGTGACAATATCACATAATCCCCTTTCTAATCTAAAGCTCGCAAGCGGCCTCGCACCTGTGGCAAAAATGCTTGCCAAGGGCGTTAATGTAGCACTTGGCACAGACGGTGTAGCTTCTAATAATTCACATGACCTCTTCGAAGAGCTGAAAATGGCATCGCTTTTGCAAAAATACGCAACAGGAGACCCCACCACCCTACCGGCCTTCGAAACGCTGAAAATGGCAACAACTAACGGTGCGAAGGCCCAAGGCCGCGAAGGCGAAAGTGGTCAATTGGTCGAGGGTTATGACGCAGACATAATCATGCTAAATTTTAATAACCCACGGCAAACCATGTGCTACGACCCCATACTTAACCTCGCCTACTCCACAAGCGGGCGTGACGTAGAGATGACTATGGTGCGCGGAAAAATTCTATACGAAAACGGTGAGTTTACTACCATTGATATAGAAAAGGTCTTACATGACACAAGAGCCGCAAAAAACATAATAAATCAGTAAAAACAACGGCTATGCGGAATATAATCCTGCATAGCCTATTTTTTTGCTCATATTTGTGACAAATCCTTGAAAAATGTCCAAATACGATGTTTGCGTAATCTTTGCAATAACATTAAACTATATTAGCACTCACCCGCAACGAGTGCTAATAAGAGGAGGTAAAACATGAAGCTAAAACCATTATGCGACCGCGTTGTAATTAAACAACTTGAGGCCGAGGACAAAACCGATTCGGGCATTATTCTTGCCCCCACAGCAAAAGAAAAACCACAACAAGCAGAAGTTGTATCAGTAGGCCCCGGAGGCGTAGTTGATGGAAAAGAAGTTAAAATGGAAGTAAAACCCGGTGACAAGGTGATTTATTCTAAATACGCGGGTACAGAAGTAAAACTCGGCAAAGACGAGTATGTAATCGTAAGACAGAGCGATATTCTCGCAATAGTTGAATAGGAGGTTTTAAAGAATGGCAAAGCAAATCAAATACGCAATTGATGCACGCACAATCTTAGAAGCTGGCGTTAACAAACTCGCCGACACCGTAAATATCACGCTTGGTCCAAAGGGTCGTAATGTGGTGCTTGATAAAAAATACGGCACACCGCTAATTACAAACGATGGTGTAACAATCGCAAAAGAGATAGAACTGGAATGCCCATTTGAAAATATGGGTGCGCAACTTGTAAAAGAAGTAGCAACAAAAACAAATGACGTAGCAGGTGACGGCACTACCACCGCTATTGTACTGGCACAAGCTATGGTGCGCGAAGGTCTAAAAAATATTGCTGCAGGTGCAAACCCCATCATCCTACGTAACGGTATGCAAAAAGCAACCGATGCCGCAGTAGAAGCAATCCAAGGAATGAGCCAAAAAATCGATGGCAAAAACCACATCGCAAAAGTCGCCGCCATCTCCGCAGGCAACAAAGAAGTTGGTGACATGATAGCCGAAGCCATGGACAAAGTATCCAACGACGGCGTTATTACCGTCGAAGAATCAAAAACCATGTTTACAGAGTTGGAGCTTGTAGAAGGTATGCAGTTTGACCGCGGTTATCTGTCCGCATACATGTGTACAGACATGGAAAAAATGGTTGCTAATATTGACAATCCCTACATTCTTGTTACTGACAAAAAGATCACAACAGTGGCAGAAATCCTTCCACTGCTTGAACAAATAGTACAAATGGGCGCGAAACTTCTCATCATCGCCGAAGACGTAGAAGGCGAAGCCCTCACCACACTCGTGCTAAACAAACTGCGAGGCGTATTTAATGTGGCCGCAGTAAAGGCACCGGGCTTTGGCGACCGCCGCAAGGCAATGTTAGAGGACATCGCAATCCTCACAGGCGGCAAGGTGATTTCTTCTGAGGTAGGCTTGGAGCTAAAAGAAGCCACAGTTGAGGACTTGGGTCGTGCAAAATCTGTAAAAATCGAAAAAGAAAACACAATAATCATAGACGGTGCAGGCGAAAAATCTGCAATAAATGCGCGTGTAGGCCAAATTCGCTCTCAAATCGAAGAAACAACATCCGAATTTGACAAAGAAAAACTACAAGAGCGTCTGGCAAAAATGGCAGGTGGTGTAGCTGTCATTAAAGTGGGCGCACCCACAGAAACAGAGCTTAAAGAGAAAAAACTACGTATGGAGGACGCTCTGGCGGCCACTCGTGCGGCAGTAGAAGAAGGCATAATCTGTGGCGGAGGTAGTGCGTTTATCCACTCGCTGCCAGCAACAAGAGCCGTGGCGGACAAACTCATGGGCGACGAAAAGACCGGTGCAGAAATTGTACTCAAATCACTGGAGTCTCCCGTCCGTCAAATTGTTGACAATGCGGGACTCGAAGGTGCGGTAATTGTCAACGCCCTAAAAGAAAAAGAGAAAGGCACTGGCTTTGATGCCCTTACAGAAACTTTTGTAAACATGGTGAGTGCGGGTATTATTGACCCGACAAAAGTAACCCGCTCGGCTTTGCAAAATGCAACCAGCGTAGCAGCTACTCTCCTCACAACAGAAGCCGTAGTTACCGACATTAAAGAACCAGAGCCCCCAATGATGCCCCCAGGTGGAGGAATGGGCATGATGTAACAATCAAATCTACAAATAAGGAGCTGTCTCGAATGGGCGGCTCTTTTTTTACATATTGACATTTGTGTAATTTGTTATAGTATTGTAACAATTCTAAGGAGAGCGTAGAGTGAGGTGGACAAAACTTGGATTGTGGCATTAACATAAAGGCCGCCATTGTTGGTGGCGGATTTATCGGCAAACAGCATATAGAGTCTATTAGACGCATTCCATATGCACGACCGATTGCTGTTTGTGAAAGCAATATCAAAGCCGCACAAGAAATTGCAAATATCTTTGGTATAGAGTTTTACTACGACTCTGTAGAGAAGATGCTAAAACAACATCCTGACTTAGATGTTGTGCATAATTGTTCACCCAGTCACCTTCATTACCCCATTAACAAACAAATTTTACAGGCAAATATAAACGTTTTTAGCGAAAAACCATTTACGCTCCATTCTTATGAATCCGAAGAGCTTGCTGAGCTTGCAAAAAAATCAGGACTTATTGGCGGCGTTTCTTTCAACTATCGACACAATGCCATGGTCGCAGAAATGCGGGAGCGCGTAAAAAACAAAAGCATAGGCAATGTCTGGTTTGTGGCCACCGAGTATTTGCAGGACTGGCTTCTTTTTAACACGGACTACAACTGGCGCGTAGAAGAAACCTATGGGGGCAATACCCGAGCGATTTCTGACATCGGCTCACATTGCTTCGACACAATCCAGTACATTATCGGAAGAAAAATCGTCTCCGTGCTTGCGAGGCGTTCTAAGCTCCATACGGAACGATTGTGTAATGGCAAAGCAATAGCGGTTGATAATGAGGATGCGGCCATCATACACGCACGCTTCGAATGCGGCACAGAGTCCATCATACGCGTGTCACAGCTCGTCAGTGGCAGAAAAAATGACTTTAGGATATTGATAGAAGGAACAGAACAGTCCCTGGAATGGTATCAAGAAAAACCCGACCGCCTAAAAATCGGCAACCGCGACAAGGGCAATATAGAAATATTTGCCGACGCAAAATACCTAACGGGTAAAGCAAAAGAAAAAATTGCATTGCCAAACGGTCATGCAGTCGGCTGGGCAGACGCTTTTACAAACAGTGTCCGCTCCTTCTATGATGCAATACGAGGCAAGGAGTCCGACTATTCCACATTTGAGGATGCTCACCATATCATGAAAATCACCGACGCATGTGTAGAAAGTGACAAACTAAATGCGTGGGTTGATATATAAAAAACAGGAGGAAACAAAATGAAAAAAAACGTTTTTATTATCGCAGTGCTTGCCATTTGCGCAATGGTTTTTGCAGCATGTGGCGGCAATGATGGCGCTACACCGGTAGCTACACCTACACCTGCACCCCAGCAGGAGCAAGCTCCTGCAACAGGCGAAGAAACAGCAGACGCAGGACAGGAGGCTACACCTGAGGCTGATGCATTTTCTACATCAGAAATCGTAGTAGTAGTACCAGCAGCGGCACAAGGCTGGATTGCGGCAGTTCACTTCTTTGCGGACATCAAGGGTAGTGAGTTGCTCGCAGAAGGTTTAGGTGGATTCCGCGTACTTGCGTCACAAAACGTGGCAGAACAAGCAGGACAACTGGAAGAACTTATTTCTCAAAATGTGGATGTAATTGTCCTTTTCCCGCATTCGGATGAGTTGGACTTTGCGGCACAGGCAGTTGTAGATGCAAACATTCCGTTATTTGTATTTAACCGCAATGTAAACGTAGATTTTAACAGTCGACTGCTTGGCTCTAACGACCTCATCGGTCGCGAAAGTGCTAATAAAATTGCAGAAGTCATCGGCGGAGAAGGTGTCGTTGCCTATATTTCTGTACCGGCTGTAGGTTCTACAAACGTTGACCGCCTTACACCATTCCACGAGGTAATGGCAACATTCCCGGGCATTGAGCTTGTAACAATGACAACTACAGCCATTTCTATGGAAGAAGCATTAACCGTTACCACAGATATGCTGACAGCAAACCCGCATATAGACGCGATTTTTACAATCGATGACCAGCTTTCTATGGGCGCGTTGCAAGCCATCCGTGAAGCAGGCCGCACGGACATCCAAGCCATGAACGGTGCAGGCGGTATGCAACTCTACTTCCAAGAAATTTTGGACGAACAAGATATTTACCTTTTCACAGCAACATTCTCACCGACCATGATTATGGACACAATTGACCTAGCTGTGGACTATCTGCGCGGGCGCAGGGATTTCCCAAACATCACAATCATTCCGCCGGAAATCGTAACACGTAACAATGCACAAAACTTTATTGTTGCAGATTCTCCATGGTAAAATATTTTCTGACAGAAGCCGCGCTTTGCGCGGCTTCTCGTTAGATTTTGAAGGGGTGCTGTGTTGTGTTTGCCGTAGAAATGAAAGGAATAAAAAAATCTTTTAGTGCAAACTATGTACTAAAGGATGTAAATTTTACTGTAGAAAAAGGCAGTATCCACGCCCTGCTCGGAGAAAACGGAGCAGGTAAATCCACATTGATGAACATCCTCGGCAATATTTTACACAAAGACGATGGGCAGATTTTAGTTTATGGGGAATCATTTGACGATAAAAAAATTGCATTTATCCATCAGGAATTATCACTCGTTAATGACTTGAATATTTTTGAAAATCTATATCTGGGCAAGGAACTCAAAAAGGGATTTTTGCTGGACAAAAAAACCATGAGCCACCGTGCTTCAGAAGTTTTGGGGCGTATGGGTGTTGACATCAACCCATACACAATGGTATCGGAGTTAAACCCTTCTTATAAACAAATAACCGAAATCGCTCGCGCACTCCTAAAAGAAGCACAGGTTATCATCATGGATGAGCCTACGACTTCATTAACAGAGGTAGAGACGGAGCTTATTTTTAATGTAATGCGCACATTGCGTGACCAAGGCATCAGCTTGATTTTTATTTCACATAAGCTTAACGAGGTGCTAGAGGTATGCGACAGCTACACGATTTTGCGTGATGGCGAAGTCGTAGCCACAGGCAAGGTATCCGAAGAACTGACAGAAAAAGACCTAAGCACACATATGGTAGGAGAAGAAGTAAATACAGAAGGCATATACAAAACTCGTGAGCTAGGCGAAGTTATACTTGAAATAAAAAATATGAGCAAGGAAAGAGAATATAAAAACGTAAATCTTAATCTGCGTAAGGGTGAAGTGCTTGGTGTTACGGGGCTGCTGGGCGATGGTCGCACAGAGCTGTTTGCCTCTGTCTATGGTGCAAACCCACCATATGAAGGAAAGGTAATAATAGAGGGCAAAGAAGTAAAAATGCGCGGCACCCACACCGCGATGACAAACAAAATTGCATATGTCCCAAAAAACAGAAAAGAAAACGGCATCATCGCCGACCTTAACATAAAAGAGAATCTGGCACTCTCAGTGTTATCAAAAATCCAAAGTTTCGGCATTTTGAAAAACTCTACACTGGAAAAATTAACAAACGATTATGTGAAAAAACTGGATATAAAAGCAGGAGATACCAACAATTTAATAACATCACTCTCCGGTGGAAACCAACAAAAAATAGTACTGGCAAAAGCCCTCTGCTCCAATCCCAGCGTCGTTATCTTAGACAATCCAACCCAAGGTGTGGACGTAGGTGCTAAAATGGAAATCTACCGCCAAATCATATCTTTGTCGGAGCAAGGCTATAGCTTTATTATACTTTCCAATGAAGTACCGGAGTTGCAAAGGACATGTGACCGTGTATATGTCATGTTCCAAGGAGAAATTCGCCAAGAATTTAACCGCGAAGAAATGACAGAAGAAAATATAATGCTTATATCCACAGGGGGTAAGTTATGAAAAACTTTAACTACAAGCAATTTTTAATAGAAAACAGCGCGTTTGTTACTTTTGTTCTATTATTGATTATTGCAACTGCAATAATGGGTACAACTTTTTTTAACATCACAAACTTTGTTAATATTCTGTTCAATAATACAATCGTGGGTATTATTGCACTGGGTGCAACAATTATTATTATTTCCGGAGGGATTGACCTTTCCGTAGGCTCCGCAACGGCGTTGACAGGGCTGATTACCATAGCCGTCATCAACGCAACGGGAAGCATCGCTCTAGGTGTAATGGCGGCCTTTGCGGCCGGTATTTTTATGGGTTTGTTTAATGGCGTGTTGATTTCATATTTTCGTATCCCTGCTTTTATCGTTACACTGGGTGCCATGCAGATTTTTCGCTCCCTTTCTCTGCATTATTGGAATGGCGGAGGTATTATCTTGGGGCGTGCAGGCGGTACGGTACTTGACATTGATGTGCTTGGATTTCGTGATTTTTCTAATACTCGTCTTTTTACGAGTGAGCTTTTGCCGAATGGTTTGCCGCTTCCTGTATTTTATTGGATTGCTCTTACCATCCTTTTGGCTGTTTTTTGTAAAAAAACAGCATTGGGGCGACATATATACGCAATAGGCAGTAATGAGCGCGCCGCAAATCTTTCTGCCGTAAAAGTAAAGCAAGTCAAGGTCTTTGTATACATGATAGCGGGCGGTCTGATGGCGTTTGCCGCTCTCGTAGAAGCCAGCCGCCTCGGCTCTATGAACTCCGCAACATCAGGCACACTTTACGAACTGCAAGCAATAGCCGCCGTAGTTATCGGAGGCACAGCCATGAGTGGCGGTCGCGGACGACCCATAGGCACTTTTTTTGGCACACTCACACTCGGCGTGATTAATAATCTGATGAATTTGATGGGCTTGCCAAGCTTCCTAGTGGGCGCAATCCAAGGCTCCATCGTTATCATCGCCGTATTATTCCAAATGAGCGTTTCTAAAATGCAAAAACAGTTTTAACAAACTATAAAAAATGTCTTGACAGGCTTTTTTATATGCTGTACTATAGCAACGTTGAATTTTCGGGCGCATAGCTCAGCTGGGAGAGCGCCTGCCTTACAAGCAGGATGTCGGAGGTTCAAGTCCTTCTGCGCCCAATGCAATACTTTTACCCCTGCGATATTCGTGGGGGTGTATATTTACAAGTTCTTTTTGGCGGAATAGCTCAGCTGGCGAGAGCATTCGGTTCATACCCGAAGGGTCGGGGGTTCAAATCCCTCTTCCGCTATTCAAACTAATTTTAAGAGGTGTTTTGCATGTCGGTGATTTTTGTGATTTTGATGGTTATCTTTTTAGTAGGATGCGTAGCACTTGTCGGTGCGATTCTTTTGCAGAAGAAGCGCAGCGCGGGTGGCATGGGTAGCATCGCGGGCATGGGAAACGTAGCAGACACCTACTGGGATAAGAACAAGCGACGCTCCGCCGAAGGCGCGTTGGAGACTTGGACTAAACTGGGGGCGGTAGTGCTTGCCCTGCTTGCAATAGTGTTGTGTCTCCCGATTTTTTAAACTTTTAACTATTTGCGACCCCTATATGGGGTCGTTTTTTTGTTACAAAAACATATCAGCCAGGTTGGCCTTGGCATCAATAAACGGCTCAATCAGAGGTTGGCTTGATGTAAAGAGTGTGGTGACACCCGGGCCGTGTCCTGCGATAAAGCTATCGCCATGCACTACCACGCCGACTGTAACCGCGCCTTTTCGGTATACGCGACC
>JGI24703J35330_11748542_pt1 | contig 19263 bp, 13 predicted proteins | sample TergutNt197P1_FD_35330 | JGI IMG/M metagenome (IMG submission 35330) | reverse complement strand
ATATTTCAACGTATCTTCATCTTTGTGTCAGGAATTAGCATTGCTGATTATGTAAGAAAACGTAAATTGACATTAGCTGGACATGACTTGAAAAACAGTGATATTTCGGTTTTAGATGTTGCTATAAAGTATGGTTTTGAATCACATTCTGCTTTTTCGCGTGCATTTAAAAATCATCACGGCATGACGCCATCCGAAGCGCGATTCAAAGCTGTGCAAAATGATTACCTCCCAATAAATTTCTTAGATATAAGATTTTTAGCAGGAAAACGTAGCATGGAAGAGTTGAAAAAAATTGTTGGAGATAGTGAAATCGATAGTGTCATGTCGAATGAAATGGATTGGAATGACATTTATAAAACAAACACCTTATTTTGGAACACAGTAGGCAGCGATGCTTTGGAAGCTATCTCACTCCCTTTATATGGTGCATTTATTTCAGAGGAAAAATGTCAACTCTTTGGCAAAATTTCAGGAAAAAAGTTACTAGAAATCGGCTGTGGCAGTGGAGAATCGTTGAAATATCTCAGTAAGCAAAATCCTTCTGAACTGTGGGGAATAGACATATCAGCAAGCCAGCTTGAAAAGGCAAATCACCTTTTAACAAAATGCGACTTTTTGGCAAAATTCATTTGCTCCCCCATGGAAGAGGAATGCGGCATCCCAACCAATTACTTTGACCTCATATACTCGATTTATGCCATCGGCTGGACAACTGATCTTGATACAACCTTCAATCGGATTGCTTCTTATTTGAAAAAAGACGGCGTATTTATTTTCAGTTGGTCTCATCCTATACACAAATGTGTTGCTATCGAACAGGATAGGTTTATCTTCAAAAAATGTTATTTTGATGAATCTCGATACTCGCTTTCTCTTGGCGAAAGGATATTGACGATGTCAGACTATAAACTATCAACCTATATTAACGCCTTATCAAAAGCAGGGTTTTTCATTGAGGAATTGATCGAGGAAACTGACGAAGATATGACCAAAGAAAGCAGTGATGACTTTTCAGAAAAAGCAAAAATGCTACCTGTAACTTTTGTCATCAAAGCGAGTAAATTATAAACATTCAATGAAGAAGTGGAAGCAGGTGTAGATATGAATAAAGAGAAAATAATCGAATTCGTTCGACCGTATTATGCAAAAAAAGATATCATGCACAATATGTGGCATATTGAACTGGTCGATAAATGGGTAAATAAAATCTTAGAAATGACAAGTTACAAAATAAATCGTGACCATTTAACTTTCGCAACGTATTTTCATGGTTTTATTTATTCACATGAAGCTGACATTAAAGCGTGGTTAAAAACGCAAGGTGTAGCAAACAAAGACATAGAAAAAATTGTACAAATTGCATTTGAATCTCAGCGAGAAGAAGTACCAGAAAGTATCGAGGGGAAAATTCTTCACGATGCCCATCTTCTTGAAGGTGGGAAAGTATATTTGATCACAAAATGCTTAATAACAGGCTCATTGCGTGGACAAACATTACTGGAAACGATCGACTATATCGAAGAAAATATTATCGAAAAATCGATTTGCTATTTACCCGAGACGAAAGCTTTATTCAAACGAACTAATAAATTCACTCGTGATTTTATCACTGAACTAAAAAGCGGAATCTTGATTGATTAACAAACATAATCACACCAAAGTCACCCACAAATCACGAAAACTAGGAGACACTATGAACCGATTAAACAAACAAAAACCAGAACTTTTAGCCCCAGTCGGCCAAATTGATGCCATGTACGCAGCAGTCGCAAACGGCGCTGATGCAATCTATGTCGGCGGTCCAGCCTTTGGCGCTCGAAAAGAAGCAGCATTCACTCACGATGAACTAGTCGAAATCGTCGAGTTTTGCCATCTACACCAAGTACGAGTTTACGTAACCATTAACACAACCGTATTCGACGACGAAATCAATGAAATTACCAATTATATCCATTTTTTATATGTCAACAGTGTTGATGCAGTTATCGTTTGCGATTTAGGCGTGGCAAAACTAGTGCAACATTTATACCCTGATTTTGAAATGCACCTTAGTACACAAATGAACCTTCACAACAATCAAGCACTCGAATTTGCAAAAACAATTGGAGCAAGTCGCATCGTTGCTGCCCGTGAAAATTCATTAGAAGAAATTGAAAAAATGTGCCAAACGGACCTAGAAATAGAAGTATTCGTCCACGGCGCACTGTGCTTTTGCTATTCTGGTCAATGCTTAATGAGTAGCATCATCGGCGGACGAAGTGGCAACCGAGGTGCCTGTGCTCAACCATGTAGATTATCATACCGACTTATTAACCTAGCAACAAACGAAACACTAAATTCAGAAATCGGTAACTACCTACTAAGCCCGCGTGATTTAAAAACAGTTGATGATATCGGTGCCTTGATCGAAAGAGGGGTGACGTCTTTTAAAATTGAAGGACGCTTAAAAAAAGCCGAATATGTTGCAACAGTAGTCAAAGCCTACCGATTAGCCATCGATCAATACTTTGAAACATCACAAATCAACCTTGAGCAAAAATTACATGACGATCTCGATCAAGTCTTTAGCAGAACCTTCACAAAAGGTTTCCTTCACGGAGAAAAAAGTCGCGATTGGATTGGCGCTCGGCGTTCAGGACATCGTGGCATTCCAATTGGAAAAGTCATCATGGCGACGGGAAATCGTGCGACTGTGAAATTAAATGCAACTTTAAATCTGCATGACGGCGTCCGTTTCATCGGCACACGTGAAGCGGGCATGGAAGTCCAAAAAATGTTTGTGAATGGGGATGATGTCAAAATTGCCACACTAGGGCTGGTCGATTTAATCTGCAACTTCACCCCAGAAAAAGGAATGAAAGTCTTTAAAACCGCCTCATCAACCCTTGCAAAAGCGGTTGAGGTTGAAAAAATCCCAAAAATCCCGATTCACGGGGAAATTAAAATGTGCATCGGAGAACCTTTGAAATTAACCGTCTGGGACGCCAGCGGCAACACGGTAAGCCTTTTGAGTGAAGAAAAAGTGCAATTAGCGACTAACTCTGGATTAGATGAAGATCGTTTGCACCAACAGTTAAGTAAAACAGGAAGCACCCCCTTTGAAGTTGCCCATTTATCACTTCAAACAGAAGCTTTATCGACCATTCCGATTTCAACCATCAATCAATTGCGCCGCGATGCCCTTAGCGAATTGGAAATAAAACGCAGAAATTGGCATCAAGATCGGATATTTTCTGAAATTGAAATAGAAGCACCAGTCGCAACAACCGTCGTCCAAAATCCTGAATTGCTGATTAGTGTTTGCAATTTTGAACAACTTCAAGCTGTATGCAAGATGGCTGAGGTTGAAAAAATCTACTATAAAGACTTTGCAACTTTACCAAAAGCGGTAGAGCTTGCTCGAAAATTTGGCAAAAAAATGATCCCAGTGGTTCCGAGAATCGTAGATGATATTCAAATTGGTGGGGTTGTTAAGCAGTTAAAAGAATTGGAATTGACAACTGTTTTGGTGGGGGAGTATGGAGCGCTTGGGGCTTTGAGAAGGGATTTTGAGGTGTTGACGGATTTTTCTTTTAATACGAATAATGCGCTTAGCTTGGGGCTGTTGGCGGATTTAGGGGTTGTTGCGAGTACGATTTCTTATGAGCTCTCAGGAAGTCAAATTCGAAAATTGGCTAAGTATTCGCCACTTCCTCTTGAAGCGGTGGTTTTTACACGCATTCCGCTAATGATTACAAAGCACTGTCTTTTAAAGGCGCATTATCAACAGGCATCAACTTGCTTAGGGAAATATTGCCAAATTCCGCACGGACTCAGAGATCGCAAAGGAAAAATTTTGCCGTTAATTAAAGTCGGAAAATGCCATACGGAAATTTTAAATCATGAACATTTGATCCTACTAGAAAAGTTGGGAATTTTAATTGATGCTGGCGTTAGCCGTTTTCGACTGGAATTTACCACTGAGACACCTGCTGAGATTCAGGGTGTAGTCAAGACATTTCATGCTGCCTTAAATAATGGCACGATCGATCATGCATGGTTGCAAAAATATAACTACACGATTTGCCACTTCAACCGTGGAATACAGTGATTTGGAGCTTGAAAATGGCTCCTTTTTTCAAATTCACAGTCAATATCACATATTTGGAAATGTTTTGACCGCCGATTCAAGCTATACTGTTTCTGAGGTGGCAATATGTTTACAACAAAAATCAAAAATATCGAACTAACCTTTGAAACAGCAAATGAATTATTTTCGCCGCGGGTTGTTGATCCAGGAACTTTAGCACTCTTATCAGTAATCGAATTTGAAAAAAATGATAAAATTTGTGATCTTGGTTGCGGCTACGGCGTTATAGGGATTTTAGCAGCAAAGTTAACTTCGGAAAATGTAGTGATGATCGATAATGATGAGCTTGCGATTAAAATAGCTAAAAAAAATGCCCAAAGAAACGGGGTTGACGCGATAAAAATTATTTTAAGTGATGGTTTTACAACCGTCCATGAACGAGGCTTCACCAAAATAATTACAAATCCGCCCTATCACGTCGATTTTCTGGTCCCTAAAGCTTTTATTGAAAAAGGATTCAACCGCCTACAATTAAACGGTGAAATGTATATGGTTACCAAAAGAAGGACATGGTATGAGAAGAAGTTGCAGTCTATCTTTGGCAACGTTGTGGTTTTCGAACGGGATGGATATTATGTTTTTAAGGCCACCAAGCGCCAACTGCAATACGCCAACAAAACAAAAGAAAAACACAAAACGCCACCGAAAAAGAGGCGACGTAAATGAAGAGGACAAGAGTGCAAATGGAAGAAATTATTAAAAAAAGCATCACCTATATCGAGCAAAATCTAAAAGAACCCCTCGAAATTGAAACACTAGCTCGCCAAGCAGGATACTCACTTGCTCACTATCAAAAACTATTCTCCCAAATAACAGGCGTTCCCGTTGCCACTTTCTTAAACAAACGTCGACTTGACGCGACCTTAAGCGAAATCCGTCGTGGGAGAAGGGCTATTGATGCTGCTTTTGACTATGGCTTTGAAACGTATGCCGGTTTTTACAAGGCATTCATTCGCATTTACGGCACCTCACCGAAAAAATACACAACAGCAAAAGAGGAATTAACAATGACAAAAGAAATTAAGCTTAGGGAAATTTTAGAAAACTGGGATATTCCACAAGATTTACCAATATTAAATATCCCCATAAATGACGGAGAAAAATTCGCCGAAAATGTCTGGGCAGTCGGCGAAGATTACATCTTAAAAACAGACAAAGGCTACATTCTCAAAGACAAAAACGAAGCAAATTACCTTCTTAACAACCTTAAAATCACAAAAGCCCTACTCGCAACAGCCTGTCATGTTGGCAAACCATTAATGACAAAAGCTGGTGAAGATTACTACCAAACAGAAACACAAATCTTCACTTTGACCCGTGGAATAAAAGGCGAGCCACTTTCACAAGAGGAGCGCTTTGGCGAAAATCGTGAAAAATTCGGGCTGATTTATGGTGAAAATATTGCCAAACTCCATCAAGGATTAAGAAAAATTGAACAGGATATTGAAATAAAGCAAGAAAACCTCTATAAAGCGGTTGTAGAATGGGCATTGCCTCTTGTTCGGAAAATTAATTTGCAATGGAGTATGGAAATTCCTGAAACATTTTTTGATGATTACATAGCCTCTTTTGAGGGATTGTTTTCGCAACTGCCACAACAGCTTATCCACCGCGACCCGAATCCTTCAAACATCATGTTTGAAAATGGCGAGTTCACGGGATTTATTGATTTTGATATTAGCGAGCGCAATATTAGACTATGGGATGTTTGCTACTGCGCTACTGGATTACTTGTGAGCTGGTCGGCTGTTTCTGAAATCAAAACACTTTGGCCTGGTATTCTTTTGGGAATCTTAAAAGGCTACGACAGAAAAAATCCGCTATCACAGGCCGAAAAAGATGCTATTTTTTATGTTATTTGCTCAATACAGATGATTTGTATTGCTTATTTTGATGGGATTCCAGAATTGCAAGAGCTGGCTAAAACTAACCGTGAAATGTTTAGTTATTTGGTGGAAAGTGAAGCTATCATTAAAAATATCTTGAATTAATTTAAAAACCGACTTAGAGTCGGTTTTGCTGCTATTAAGCTGTACTATTTGATTTAATCACATATTCAGCAATATTTTTGCTGTGATCACCAATGCGCTCAAGGTTTGAAATGGTGTCAAGGAATAAAACACCACTGCGGGCATGACAAAGTTTTTTGTTTAGGCGTGAGATGTGCTCATCACGTAATTTCTCTTCAAGCAAGTCAATTTCATTTTCAGAGGCAATAGTGATCGCTGCTTGCGTAATGTCATTATTACCAAAGCTGTTATATGCAGCTGTAACAGTATCTAATGCTTGGGTAAATATTATCTTTAATTCCTCAATAGCTGCCTCAGAAAATGATAATTCTTCATTTATTAATTCTTCAACGGCTTCAACAATGTTCTTAGCATGGTCAGCAATACGTTCAATATCGTTGGTTATTTTGATCATTGAGGTGATTTTAGAAGAGATAGATTCTGTGAGTTGTTCAGTCGGAATCGAAGTCAAAAAGTCGGAAATTTCATATTCTAACTGATTGATCTTTTTCTCGTTAGCAAAAAACTTATGTAGTTTACTTGTTTTTCTTGTGAGAAGAACATCGTTGGCAATTTTTAAATTTGTAATAGCAAGATCATGCATTCGTAAACTTTCTTTTAATGCTTGATCAATCGCAATTGCAGGATTATCTAAGAAACGCACATCAAGAGGGTTGAGTGATTCTTTAGTATTATCATCCTTCACAATTCGACTAACTAATTTGACGAGTAAAGAGGAGAATGGAAGAATTAAAACGGCTGTAACAATATTGAAAAATGTATGTGTATTAGCGATTTGTTGTCCTATTTCGCCACCCCAACTTAAAATCAGGTTTGTCAAAGGATTTACAAAGGGAATAAACAAAATGGTTCCAATGATATTAAAAAACAAAAGGAAAACAGCTGCTCTTTTGGCTGCTTTATTGGCACCAATACTTGAGATGATCCCAGTTAAGCAAGTTCCGATATTCATTCCGAAAATAATTGGAATTGCGGCATTTAAGTTAATTGCACCAGCAGCAGCTAAAGAAAGAATGATAGCTGTTGTAGCGCTAGAGCTATTTAGAACAGCTGTCATAATGGCGCCAACTAAGATTCCAAGAAGTAGATTCCCTTCTAGCATGATAATGATTTCCTTGAAGAAATAAGACTCAGCAAGTGGTCGCATAGCGGTACTCATGGCACCTAACCCCATAAAAAGCAACCCGAAACCAAAAAAGACTTTGCCAATTTCTTTTGTTTTTTCTCTTTTAAGGAAGAGAAATAAAGCGCCACCTACAATCATTAACAGTGGAATAAAATCTGAAATACGAATTGCCATGATATGACCAGTTAAGGTTGTTCCGATATTTGCCCCAATGATCACACCACTTGCTTGTTGCAAGGTCATTAACCCTGCATTAATAAAACCAATAACCATTACAGTGGTGGCAGAACTACTTTGCCAAATAATTGTGACAATTGCGCCAATGAAGGTTCCCATGACTTTGTTTCGAATTCCTTTGTCAAAAAAGGTTTTTAGTTTGTCTTGGGCAGCGTTTTTTAGACCTTCACCCAAAAAATGCATACCGAGTAAAAAGATGGAAACAGCGCTTAAAAGTTGAAACGGCATACTTGTTACAATGTTCGTTATGAACTCCATTTACGATTACCTCCGAGGATAGTGAAACTTATATTGATATTGGACTTAATAGATTTTCAAACATTTTGCCCTGTATGATTATAGCGGATCAGACGTCAATTTACAACAGTTTAACGTAAAATTTACAGAAAATTTACAATTAAATTGCTCAAACGTGCGTATTCTGACAAAAAATCTAGCAGATTGCATAAATTTGTGATATAATGAAGTGTTAAAAACTTTAGATTACGGTGATAGCATGTACTTGAAAAGAATTGAAGCAATTGGATTTAAATCCTTTGCAACAAAAACAGTGATAAATTTTGACAAAGGTTTAACAGCCATTGTAGGACCAAATGGAAGTGGAAAAAGTAATGTGTCGGATGCGATTCGGTTTGTACTAGGTGAACAATCCGTTAAATCCCTCCGTGGCGGAAAAATGGAAGATATTATTTTCGCGGGGACGGATGATAAAAAAGCTTTGAATATGGCTGAGGTAACTATTGTATTAGATAATGAAGCTCGCCACTTGCCGCTTGATTATAGTGAAGTTAGTTTGAGCAGGCGAGTCTATCGTTCTGGTGGCGGTGAATACCTTATTAATGGTGAGAAAGCTCGCTTAAAAGATGTCACTGATCTTATTATGGACTCCGGTATCGGACATGATTCATTGTCGATGATTTCACAGGATCAAGTTAAACAAGTGATTGAGGGAAAACCTGAAGATCGGCGGTTGATCCTAGAAGAATCTGCTGGGATTTTGAAATATAAAACGCGTAAAAAAGAGGCTGTTCGGAAATTAGGTTATACTAATGAAAACCTTCAAAGGGTTAAAGACATCATTGGTGAATTGGAAAATCAGATCGAACCTCTAAGAATCCAAGCAAAAGAAGCTAAAGCATACCTAGAAGTCAAAGAAAAGCTTTCAGATTTAGAAATTCGCTTACTAGCACATGATATTAAAATTGAGAATGAGCAGTTAAATGAATTGAAAAAGGAAAATGAAGCATTAACCATCAAAATGCTTGAGTTGACCAAGCAGACAGAAGTTGATGAAGCCAAGCAGACGAGTTTATCTGATGAACACAGCAACTTAACACATCATGTCCAGGAGCTTCAATTTGCATTAACTAATCAAGCAGAAATAACTCAAAAGAAGCATGGTGAAGCGGATCTGATTAGAGAAAGAATTGCCAATACGGAAATAAACAAAGCGCAATTAGAAGGACGCCGACAAGAGCTTGAGGTGATGCTTTCTAAATTGACTAACGATGTAAAAAAGGCTGAAGAACAAGCACAAAGTGCTAGTCGAGTTTTATACACAAAAAAGCAAGACAATCAAGAAGCACATCGCCAAAAATACATCTTCCCCTTAGAAGAAGAGTTAAAAACAGCACAGTCGATTTATGACGAGGTTCTATCACAACATACAGAATTTGAAGAAGCATTGATTAGATTAAATGAAAAAAGTCAACATGCTGGTTATCAATTATCAACCGCCAGATCACAGCTTGGTTTCTTATTGGATGCAAAAGAGGATTTTGTCGGCTTTAGCGAAGGGACAAAACAAATTTTAAGAGCTAAGAAATCAGGTGTTTTGTCGGGTATTGAGGGTGCAGTAGCTGAATTATTAACTATTCCATCCGAATATGAAGTCGCCTTTGACGTGATTTTAGGTCCACTTGCCAGTCAAGTGATCACTGAAAACGATAGTTTTGCTAAACAAGCCATTGGCTACTTAAAAAACAACCGCTTTGGACGAGCCACTTTTTTACCTATGAATGTTATGAAATCACGTAGGTTAGCACCTGACTTATTCGCAAAAGCCCAAAGTTGTGCAGGCTTTATCACACTTGCTAGCGATGCTTTGACGTTCGATATAAAGTACAAGCAAATTGTTGAAAATTTGGTCGGTAATGTCGTGATTGCAAAGGATTTAGAATCAGCCAACTTAATTGCAAAAACGACAGCTCATCGATTTCGTGTTGTTTCACTAGAGGGGGATGTTATTAATCCTGGTGGAGCAATGACAGGAGGGGCGATGAATCGTAAAAATAATTCTTCTGTACTAAAACAAAATCAGCAAATCACAAGACAACAAGAATTAATCGCGAGTTTAGAAGAGTCTATTCTTGATTTAGAATTTAAAAAACAAGATTCTCAACTGAACATTGATTCATCAACTGAAGAAGTGCTTAAGAAACAACAACTGGTTGCTGATATTCAATTTAAGCTTAACCAAGCGAACGAAAATAGCTTAAGATCTAGCTATGAACTCAAAGTTGAAGTAGCGACGCTAGAAGCTAATTTACAAAATCAAATAAACGAAGTTCGCAGGCTAAATACAGAGTGTGATCAAGTGGAAGTCCAATTAGAGGAAGTTATACATACTTTAGAAAATAGTGATGTAACCGAAAGTGAACTGCAACAATCCTTGACAACTTTAGAAAAAGAGATCAAAATGTCTGATGAGGAAAAAGAAAACATCACTACCGAAATTCGTCAAGGACGCGAGCGGATGGTTAGGTTGACGGAGCAGTTAAAGCATTTGGAACTTGAAACTCGCGAAGCGCGCCTAGTAAGTAATGAAATGCACCTGTCACTTAATAAGCTCTCTGGCGAAATTGGAAAACTAGATATGAAAATAGATGTTGCTATTGAAAAGCTTGAGCATGACTATGAAATGACTTTCGATTACGCCTATATTCATTATCCCTTACGGGCAGATGTGGCTGGGGCACGCACAGAAGTTCAAACATTAAATCGTCAGCTCTCACGCTTCGGTGTGGTGAATATTGGTGCCATCGACGAATTCGAACGGGTTAAAGAACGATATGACTTTTTAGAAAACGAAAGTGCTGATTTAAGGGAAGCAGCAGATAATTTACAAGCTTCAATTGATGAGATGGATAGCGAAATGGTCGTTAAGTTCAAAGAAACATTTGATCTGGTTCGCCTTCGTTACATTGAAACATTTACAGAATTATTCGGTGGTGGACATGCCGATTTAATTTTAACCGACCCAGGTGATCTACTAAATACAGGTGTGGAAATTATTGCACGACCACCTGGAACTAAGTTAGGAGTCTCTACGTTACTTTCAGGGGGGCAAAAAGCATTAACCTCAATTGCTATGTTGTTTGCCATCCTAAAAGTACGAATTATACCATTTTGTATTTTAGATGAGGTAGAGGCAGCTCTTGATGAGGCAAATGTTACAAGATATGCCAAATATTTAAAACATTTCAGTGATCAGACGCAGTTTATCGTTATTACTCACCGCCGTGGAACAATGGAAGAAGCGGATATTCTCTACGGTGTAACGATGCAAGAACGTGGAATTACGACTATGGTTTCTGTTAAGATGGATAGCATTGGTGCTTATATGGACGCATAGTAGGAAAAGCAAGGAGATAAAGAGATGTCATTAAAAAAAATCGAACTAAAAGATTTGCAACTAAATCCAATCACGACCTTTTTACAAGACTGGCCATTACTAACCGCAGGGAATAAAACAACTGGCTATAACACAATGACAATTGCATGGGGACATCTAGGAGGTATTTGGGGGAAACCAACATTAAATGTTTATATCCGACCACAACGTTTTACAAAAACATTTGTTGATGAGCATGAATTCTTCACAGTGTCCGTTTTGCCTGCTAATTATAAAGAAACACTTCGTTATTTAGGTACCGTCTCAGGCAGAATGGAAGATAAAATAAATAAAGCAGATCTTACACCTATGTTTGATCAAGCTGCGCCTTATTTTGCAGAGGCAAAATTGGTTTTTATCTGTCGCAAAATTTATCAAGTGCCTATTTTAGAAACAGGCTTTTTAGACACAAATCTTCAAAACAAAGTCTATCCTGAAAAAGATTTTCACGATATGTATGTAGGGGAGATCATGGATGTTCTTATCTGCTCTGATTCAACATTGTCAGTGACCGATTAATGACAAGAAAGTTCGCACAATTAGCGAGCTTTTTTGGTTTATCGATTAATAGCTGATTTTTATAGCAATCTGTGTTATAATTAACATGAAATTATGGAAGCATATTTAAATCAGCAAAGAAACTTTGCTGTTGATTATAAAATCACTTGGAGGAATCATCATGAATCAATATCAAGAACTAAAAGGCTTTAGACAGATTTTATTTACATTAGGTCACATAGGACCTGGTGCGCTATCTCAATTTATTACCATTTGGTTAATGCTTTATTTAACAACGGGTGACGAGATTATTGTATCTGGAACATTAGTAGGAACTAGTTTGCTATTTGGCGGTATTATAGATGCTATTGCCGACCCGCTGGTTGCAAATTGGAGTGATAATTTTTATAATTCAAAATTTGGAAGAAGGATGCCCTTTATTATTGGGGGCTTAATTCCAATGATTGTATCATTTAATTTACTGTGGTATACAGCCTACATTAGTGCTAATCCAACCATTAGATTTATTTGGGTTCTCGTGATGGTAAAAATTTTCTATTTCACATATACCATCGTAGTAAATCCTTATTTCGCCCTACAACCCGAAATTGCAACCAATAAAAAACAAAGAATGTTTATCCAAAGCTTTGTTGCCCTATTTGGTATATTAGGTATGGGCTTTAGCATGGGTGCATCGGGCTTTCTTATTGAAGCTCTTGGCTTCGGTATGGCTTCTATTATCATGAGTGTAGTGTGTCTTCTAGTAATGATTGGTCCTGTTTTAACGGTTCGTATCAATAAAGAGGCAACATTAACGAAGGCAGAAGTTAAGAAAAATAATATGTTTGCTTCTGTTATCGGTGCGCTCCAAAACAAAACATTTAGGCGCTACATAACAGGCTTTTGCATTTTCTTCTTAGGTTTTCAGCTAATTCAGTTTAACTTAGCTTTTTTAACGACTGTATTGCTCGAACTAGAACCTGGTATGTCTAGTATTTTATTTATCGCGTCAGTTGTATCAGGTTTACTATTTATTCCAGTTTACAACATGTTGATGAAAAAAATGTCGAGTATAAATGGGTTGAAATTGGCAGTCTGCTCATTTGTATTTGTTTCGATTTTAATCACATTCTTACCCACGCTTGTAGGAACGGTAGGAAATGGCATGATTGTCGGGGTTGTTTTAATGGTTTTACTAGGTTTTCCATATTCTGGATTGATGGTGCTACCAAATATTCTAGTTTCAGAAATCATTGATGAAGATATTCGTTTAAATGGTGTGCATCGTGAAGCTATGTTTTTTGGTGTTCAAGGTCTGATCAATAAATTTATGGTTGCCATCGCTGGCTTTGTAGTGGGACTAATGCTTGATAATTTTGGCAATAGCATCGAAAACCCTCTAGGCGTGATTTTAATTGCACCTATTGCAGCTGTGGTTGCTTTGATTGGATTTTTAATGATGCTTCGATTTAATATTCGAGAGGGGAATGATTGATGACTATTTTTATTGTGTCCATCCTAATTTTTTTTCTTTTTGTCTCAACCATTCTAATTTTGGGTGTCTTGTTTTTAAATCGATATGTAAACGATGCTGAGGTTAGGTCGATTGAAAAACAACCTTTTAGCAATAGTATTCAAAAAGTTCTAGCTATCTTTGCGCATCCAGATGACGAGGTGATGGTTGCAGGAACACTGGCTAAGTTTAAGGATGCAGGAATTGAAACTCATTTGCTTTATTTGACTCATGGGGAGGATGGTCCTACTGGTGGATTGGTGTCTCAAGAAGAGCTTGGAAAAAGGCGTGCGATCGAACTAAAACAAGTAGGGCAAATTCTGCAAGTTAATTCTTTGGAAGTTTTGAATTTTCCTGATCGCTATTTAAATCAAGTAGCAACGAATGAAATTATTGCTGAGATTAAAAAGCGATTCGATCGAATTCAACCTGATACAGTAATCTGTTTTGACCAGACTATAGGACTTTACGGAAATAGCGATCATGTTGTCTCAGGAAGGGTAGTTTATGAATTGGCATATTCATCAGGAGTTAAAAATTTACTAATCATGACGTTGCCGACACCGATGATTGAATTAGCACTAAAAGTTTCAAAAACATTTAAGGAGCGCTACGATACTCAAAATGGATTACCTCCTGCTAATGGTTGTATCAAAATAAGGGGTTATTCAAAGCAGAAAAAAGAAGTGATCAAAGCTCATCAGACGCAAAAAGAGGTAATGAATGATGTACAGCCTTTATGGGATAAAGTGCCGTATTGGATTTACTACCGCATTTTCTCAAGAGAATATTTTAATTGTGTTGTTAGTACAGAATATGATGGAGGATTAGATGAACGAGCATAAGTATCAATATAAGTTAAGTAAAGGTGAGGCTCTCACAAGATTTTTGCATAGTGATGTAGTATTAAAAGCAGTGAACTCGCCCAAGGAGATCATCGATGCTCAAGTGGGCATGGTTGAAGGATATTTTGATGTAGAATATCCCGTGCGAAAGTATTTTTTGGCGACTAGATTAGATCTGGAAATTGCCTATAATCCGTTAGAAATGAAACATGTTTATTCAGCGTTTGAAGGGGAAAGTGTTAATCTGTCTGCTTTTATTAGCACACCTCATCATTTAACATGTTGGGCTCAAACTTTTATTCAGACAGATAAGGCGGGTGTATTTAATTTTAAACTAAAAACCTGTGGTGGTATTCGAATATGGATAAATGGGATTTTACAAGTGTCATTTGATCCATTTTCACGAAATGATCCTAAGTCATATGATATTGAATTAGACCTAGTAGAGGGCGCTAATCAAATAACTATTTATTTTGACGATTTGGCAGAGCGAGATACAACCTACTTTTTCGAATTAAAATATCAAGATGACCGAACACTTCAAGGTTTTATACCTCTAGCATATGAAGTGGAAAAGTTAATTGAAGCTGAGGCTTATTTAACAAGGTTATACCCAGAAAGAGATTGTTTCAAAAGAGGGGAAATTAATATTATAAATCCAGGAACTAGCAGGAATGTGGAATGGATAACGACACTTATGATTAGATTTAACCCTGAGAACCTTTCCACTGATGATGATATGCAAGATGGTAATATAACTGAATTCAAAATGGATGATTTAGAAATTTCAGCTACTGGTGAATTTTTATCTTTAGGTCTTGTTAGTGATTTTAAAGCAGCAGGATTGACTAAATGTGAATTAAGCATCTATTTGCCAGATGGTAGCTATGTTCGAAGGGTGTTAACTTTCATTGTTTATGATGAAGCTAAATTTGAGTATCTGATTAAAGGAAAAACACTAGCAGAGCGCAAAAAAGAAGCGCTTAACTACTTTTTGACATTAGATTTAGATGATGTAAATGTGGCACTTATAAAGCTAATTCTGGATCATCCCTTACAAATTGATAAGTTAACAGGCCAGTACCAAGATTTTGCCACAATCTTCCCATTGATAGAAGCAAAAGGAGACTGTGCTGACTTTGTACTAGCACCAATGCTTGCCGTTTTGATTAAATATCCTGAAAAATTCCCACAAGATCTACAAGCTAGGATAAAAGAGTTATCTCTTCACTTTAGATATTGGATTGACGAACCAGGAAATGATGTCATGTGGTACTTCAGTGAAAATCATGCTTTACTATTCCATGTGGCTCAGTATTTGGCAGGCTATTTATATCCAGAAGATGAATTTTCGCAAAGTGTCCGACTTGGAGACGTTACTAAAGAAATTGGTTATCAACGTTTAATACAATGGTTCGCAGATTTTTTCAAATATGGTTTTTCAGAATGGAATTCCATCACCTATTTGCCGATAGATTTGATCGGATTCTTCAGTTTATATTTGGCTGCACCTGATGTAAAAATAAAACAATTAGCCAAAAAAGCTATTGATATAACATTCGAGTTAACAGCGATTCATTTGCATCACGGTGCTATATCATCAACTTACGGGCGCGTATACGAGCACAATTTAAAAACTACACCTTTAGGAGAAATGACCAATTTGGCGAAAATAGCATGGGGAAATGGCTACTTTAATAATGCCTTACGTGCCTCAGCACTGTTTGTTATAAGCGATTATGAACCAGATTGTAATCTTGAAAATTATGTTAATCTCGCTTTTAACAAAGCTTTAATTGCCGAATATATCCAAGGGATCAATCGAGTGCAAATTTATCAATATAAAACAAGAGATTATTCCCTGTCAAGTGCGATTAATTACCGCGCATATGGACCTGGCTATCAGCAACATATGATGAATATTTCCCTTGGTAGAAACAACACCCAATTCTGGATTAACCATCCTGGAGAAAAGAAATTTAGTGGAGAAGGACGCCCGAGTTACTGGGCTGGGAATGGTATAATGCCACTGACTTATCAATATAAAAATGTCATGATGCTTCATTATTTACTTACTCAAGATCTTCCATTTATTCATATGTATTTTCCTAGTTGGGAGTTTGATGAGATCTACCAAGCGAAAAATTGGTTATTTTTGTTAAAGGACGATGCTTATGTTGGGATTTATTTTTCATGTGGTTATCAGATGACCGAGCATGGCGCCGTAGCAGAAAGAGAAATTAAATCAATAGGTTGCGAACATTTCGTGGTAGTAAAATGCTCATCCGATATTGAAAGTAGTAATTTTAAAACATTTATTGAAAAAATGATTAGCCACGACCCCACCACAACACGCCATAATTTCAAATACGTCGACCATCAATATGGTTCATTTGAAATCAAAGAAAAAGCATTCTATTTAAATGATGAAACAGTCAGCTATCACGCTGAATATGATAAAAAAATAACGATTGAAACGAGGGTTTAACGATGAAAAAACTGTTATTAGAAAAAATGAGCAAAGTATATGAAAATTTGATGCACCTTGAGGATGTGGGCAAGAATTATGATGATTCTGGCAAAACAGATGATGAATTAGAGAAAATTGGTGTTTTTAAAAGAGATTTCGGAATGGAGCAATGGGACTGGCCACAAGGGGTCGGACTATTGGGATTAAGTATTGCAAAAAATTATCTTAAAAATGTAGATTATGATGGTTTTATGGAAGCTTGGTTTGAGGCGCGCATCGAGCAAGGCTTACCTTGTAAAAATGTTAATACCACTGCACCACTCATCACTTTGGTTGAATTTGATTTTGCACAAGATTTAGCAAAAGATTGGATGGAATGGGTGATGAATACAGCCAATCGCACTGAGGAAAGAGGGATTCAGCATGATGTTACAGGTCGAGACATTCGTTATCAAACTTTAAATCCTGAGGAAATTTGGGCAGACACTTTGATTATGACGAATCTATTTATCGCTAAAATGGGCGTGAAATACGACAATGAAGCGTGGAAGAATGAGGCTTTGTATCAACTATTGCTACATACAAAATACTTGCATGATCCAAAAACTAAGCTGTATTTCCATGGTTGGACCTTCAAAGAGCGCAATCATTTTGGCAATGTTTTATGGTGTCGTGGAAATGCTTGGATGACTATCGGTGTGCCATTAACGCTTGAAGTTTTAGGCGATTTTATCCAACCAGCAGTTCGTGATCATATTTTGAATTATTATCGCAATCAGATTGATGCGTTGATTGATCATTGTTTAGACAAAGAAACTTATATGTGGCGTACGGTCTTAACAAACCCAGATAGCTATGTTGAAACATCAGGAACAGCGGGAATTATTGCGGGTATTTTGATGGGAATCGAACGCGGTTATTTGGAAAAAGACAAATATTTCCCGATTTGTGAAAAAGTCATCGTTGCTGTTCTTGAGCAAATTGATGAAGATGGTGTGGTTGGTAATGTATCTGCAGGAACACCGATTCAAATGACAGAGCAGGAATATATAGACATTGTTACTGCACCAATGGGGTATGGACAAGCGTTGACGCTAATAATGTTGTCTGTTGCTGTGGGCTTTTATGAATAAGACGATTTGTCTAGGGCTTTTGAATAGCCTCAAAGATAAAAAAATCGGGGTTTGATCATGAGAATTAGAGATTTCGCCACATTGCACGTAAAAACTAGTATCAATGCTTGCTTAATATAGAGATGAGGTTGTAAGATGAAAAAGCTATTAGTGTTATCTTTTGATGCCCTCGGTGGTGAGGACTATGAGTATATGAAAAAAAAGCCAGAATTCAAAGAATTTTTTGAGCAAGCTGCGATTTGTACAAACGTCAGTTCAATTTATCCATCTGTTACTTATGCTTGTCATACGAGTATTGTAACAGGAAAATATCCAAAAAATCATGGAGTTATTGGTAATACCTTGGTACAACCTGAGCGAGTAAATGCACCTGATTGGTATTGGCAGAGAAAATATGTTCAAGGGGAGACGATTTATGACAAAGCTATTGCCTCCGGCATGAAAGTTGGTGCCTTTTTATGGCCAGTTACAGCTAAGTCGAAAATACAGTATTTGGTTCCAGAAATTTTTCCTAATCGCAAGTGGGATAATCAGGTGATGACTTCAATTCGCAATGGATCTGTCTTGTTTTTACTGGATGTTTTCAAGCGATATCGACATTTACTAAATGGCATTAAGCAACCAAATTTGGATAATTTTGTCACTGAAAGTGTAATTTATACATTGAAAGAGAAAGCGCCTGAGATGATGTTAGTACACTTTACCGATCTTGACACAGCTCGTCATGATTATGGAGTCAGGTCAAAAGAAGCTTATGAAGCCATTGACCGACTTGCTGGTAGATTTGAAAAAATCGTCAATACATTGAAATCTGAAAATCTTTATTCTGAAACAACTATTGTGATTCTGGGTGACCATTTTCAGCTAGATTACCATACAAAGGTACCGCTTAATCACCTTCTGGCTGAAGGTAGATGGTTAAGTATTAAAGGTGATAAAATTTTAAACTGGGAATATCTCGCTAAAAGTAACGGTGGGAGTGCCTATATTTTTCCAAAGGAAACGTTTGGTGATAGGGTTGAACTAGAAAAATTTCTTTATCAATTGAAAGAGAATCCGAATTATGGGATTGAGCGTATTTTGACTTGCGAGCAAGCAGGTACAATGGGGGCAGATGGAAGTTATTGTGCCTTCATGTTAGAAGCGAAAACGGGATATGTCTTTACTGATTTCTTAGGTGGAGCTGAAAAAGGAAAGGTGGCTGATCATGGTTATCACCCAACAGAAAAAGCTGATTATGCGACTTTTTATGCCATGGCAGGTCCTGATGTAAAAAAAGGGGTGAAAATCACAGGTATGTCATTGATTGATATAGCACCTACTTGGGCGAAATTGCTAGGGTTAGAACTGGAAGACGTAGATGGTATTGTGATTGAGGGGATGTTGGAAAATGGGGTAACTTAAAAAAACTTCAACTTAAACTAACTGTAGCACGCAGTTAGTTTTTTCTTTTGGCCAATTTTCGAGATTAATTTTTATTTATTTTGCAAAACCAAATAATTTGACGACAAAAACTATTTGACAATCAAACTACTTTCGTGTATAATACCCATATCACCAAATATTCACGACCATCGTGCAGTGGAGGTTTGGTTAAAATAGGAGT
>JGI24703J35330_11748543_pt1 | contig 19405 bp, 14 predicted proteins | sample TergutNt197P1_FD_35330 | JGI IMG/M metagenome (IMG submission 35330) | reverse complement strand
GGCGCTTGCAGTAGCACTCCTCGGTGGGGCGGGGATAGTAGGTTGGAATATGATCCAATCCGACGGTCCACCTCAGTTTTCATTTGAAGAAACAGACTGGAATCAACCTTTATTCGACCAAGACTGGGACACCGACTTCATCAGCTGGGATGATGAACCCGAAGAAGACTTCCCAACTTGGACACAGCCTGAAGACTGGGAAGAACCAAACCGTTGGAGTCCAACAGGAACAAGACATCCAGTTCTACAGGGATTGGATTTCAGAATGTATTACGACAACCGTCATGCCGCATTCAGTTTCGACATTCACAACCATGGACAAAGCTTTATTAACTTTGACTCCATTGTCTTGTTAGCAGATGCAAATCAAACAGTGCATTCCGCCTTGTACATTCATCACTACTTGGTGCCACTAATAGGGGAAAGTAGTTTCTTCACCGCAGTTCCGGAATCCGCTTTCACTTACGACATCAGGTATTTTACTGTAGTAGGAAGTTACAATCAACAAGAGTTTGAGGAGAATATGGCTCTCGTCGAACAGACCTATCAGCGATACTTCAACCCACTGAACACCCAGTCTATAGACATGCAACAGTTCCGAACTCAACAACAACCACGAAGAGTTGGACATCACGACTTCAACCCTGACTGGACAGTACTTCCAAGTTATTTGGTAGATTATTACATCAACCAGTTCGTAGAAAGCTTGCAAATGCCGGAAGACGACACTCAAATCATACAACCTCCAGCAGAGGAGCCCGAGGTCAGCACCAACGACTTCTTGGATTTGATTACTAATCCGACGATTCAATTCGACGGAATTCAAGTGTCAGACCTAGCCATAAACGTACAAGAGAATACCTTGATTTTCAACCTCAGAAACAACCTCAACACAACCGGACAATCTAGATTCAGCATCGACCTTTTCGATGTGGACCGAGAGTTGTTAGCGAGAGTAGACGTGGGACCATCCATTCCTGCTCTTGGTATTTCTAATGAGATGAGGTTCACCCCTAATCAGAGCCTAGTTGGGGCAAGATTTATCCAACTGACAGAGAGGTAAAAACATGATAACAGTTATTTCTTTAGATGAACTAAAAGTTTTATTGAACACGGGTTCATTAGAAAAATCTCAGAACACGGACTTCATTAAGGACCAAGCCATGAGTGGTTTGATTCTTGAAAACATGAGAAGTCTTCTGGGAATTGAACCACAAAAAGGGTTCATTGCGGTTCTCTACGGAATTCAAGAGGATCCTTCCTCTGATCTGTTTAAGTCGACAACCACAAAGATCCTGCGTCGACTAGCACTTCCATCAGAACCCATCGCACTCATGCTTCCCACCTCAGTCCCTTCAATTAAAATTGAAAAGGAGAGTTTGATGGACATGATTGATGCTGAGCTAGACTTTGCGGACACTGATATCAAGGAAACAATAAGCAGTCTGTTCAGCTCTTCAGCCCCAAAGGATGCATTCTCTTACGCCTTCGTTGAGAAAATTCTCAAAGGTCAAGTAATGAGAATCATGTATCCAAAGAACCTGGAAGCACAGGTCGAATCTCTTCTGGCAAAAGACAGAAGCATGACTGTGACTTTCGAAGCAACCACCATGTTCCAATAACAAAAAAATCAAAGGAGACCAAAATGCTAAATGACTCTACAAGTTTCCAAGACAACAGTGGTATTCTGGGTTTCGACCTGGGTACCACAAACTCAGTGGTCACATCCTTCGACAAGAAAGGTGTGCCCGTTGTCCTCAAAAGCAGAAGTGGTAACACCACACCCTCAGCAGTATTCTTCCAACCAAACGGAAAACTCCTCATCGGTAGAGAAGCTTACGAACTCAGTCGAACTAATCCAGACGTAGCCAAGTCCTTCAAGAAAGAACTTGGAACAGACTGGCTCAGCCCACAAGGAAAGAGTTCTTACGACACATCAAAGATCTTCTCCGAAGCTTTGATGAAAGAAGTCCTAGAACTTAATCCAAAGTTTAAAGGTATCAACAACATCATCGTTTCAGTTCCCGCGTACTTCGACCTGCATCAGGAAGATCTTGTAAGACAGATGTTCAAGGAGTTGGGTTACAATGTTCTGTACATCCAAAAAGAGCCAGTCGCTGCAGCGATTCTAGCACAGTCAACCAAGAGATTGGAGAAGCCAGTCCTTGTCTATGACTTGGGTGGAGGAACATTTGATGTTGTTCTTATGGAGAGCCGCCTAGGAATTCCCGAGAACTCTAGAAAGTTCTACGAAAAAGCTGGAGTCCAACTTCCAGACATCAAACAAACTCTTGTCAACATCGATGTCAGCGGTAACAAACGCCTGGGTGGAGATGACATCGATGAGAAAGCGGTAGACACTTTCCCAGACAAATCAGTCCCCAGACACGTCATCAGGTTCATGGCTGAGCAAACTAAAATCTTAGGTCAAGACCAACCTTTCACACACGACGGCAAGCATTTCACTTTCTTATTCAAGTGGGTGGAAGACGCTACCAACTTCTATGTCGATGAAACGTTCCGCATCATTGACAAGCTCCTCAAGGACAACGATCTTGAAGACACAGACGTTCACGTTGTTCTTTGTGGGGGTTCGACCAAATCACCAATCATCAGAGAACGAATTGGAAGCCGTTTCGAGTACAGTTCCGAGATCGATCCCGACCTGGCAGTCTCAGTAGGGAACTCTATGACAGCTTACAGTCTTCAGAAGGAGACGGGGATCCAAGTGATTAACGTTCTTCCGAAGCACGTTGGAATCAAACTGAACAGTCGCTTCAAACCTCTCCTACACAAAGGTGCCACCATTCCTTGTGAGACTTCAATCAACACTACGAACTCCACCCCATTCGCCAAGAACATCGAAGTAGACGTTTATCAGAGTGAAGATCTTCTTCAAGAGGAGTTTCCAATCTTCTCAGTCGTCCTCAAAGATGTCACTGGACATGATGAACAAGGGAAGGTCAAGGTCGCAATCACTATCAGAATCCTAGCTAACAACACACTAGAGCTGGAGACTACCATCAATGGGGAAAAGAAACTTCACGAAATGGTCATCTCTCACGCCACTATTAGTCAGAAAGCTGAGGACAAGCACGTCAAGAGAATACGAGTAGCCATCGCAAAACTCGAGGGGAAAGCAGATCATCTCAAAGAGGAGGTAGAGCAGTTGGCTCAGACCCCGGACAACCGCCAGCTCAGAAACAAAATCATGAATGAGCTCAGCAGGTTAGCAATATGATAACCGGTAGACAGCTTTCAGAGCTGGTTCAGGATCAGTGTTCGATGGAGACTTTGATGGACTTCATAGGGCTTACGGTAAGGTCAGACCACGGAGATGAGGTGCACGCTCATTGCCCCATCAACTCAGACAACAATCCGTCTTTTTATTACAACAAAACCAATGGTTTTTATAACTGCCACGGTTGTTCAATAAAAGGTGGGATTGTGTCAATGGCTTTCGAGTGGATTAAAAAGGAGAGGTCGAGAGATTGGGCGAGTTACCATGAGGTGTTAGCCCTTCTCAAAAAGCTTTATCCAATTCTCAAGGATGTAGAACTTCAGACAACCTTAGTCGACAAAAAAGTCATTTCTCGAGAGGAGTTCGACCTCATCGTGCCGCAAGTGAAACTCATTAGAGTGGATCGATTGATGCCTCAACAGAAGGCCTTCTTCATCCACAATATCATGAAAGGCTTAGGTTCAACAGACTTGTTAAGGGAAGGAGTTTTAGGTGGAAATACTGTTTAAGACACGGAGCGAGTTTGCTCACCTTCGTCCAGAGCAAGTCAAACAAATCCATCCAAAGACGTTGCTGGTAGGTGACGTGGACATGAAAGAGAAGTGTGTGGTTGGGGTGGATGCTTCAACCACCGCTTTTGGGTTCACTGTTTATTCAAGCAAGAACCGACCAACGTTGTTCACTTTCCTTAGAGACAGCAGTCAGGATAGGCACGCTTTCATGAGCGAATGTCTTCCGTATATTGGCAAGCTCCTCGAGGATATGACACTCAGATCTTTCAGCTTCGAGAGGACTCCAACTCTCTATGCGGCTAAGACTCATGCTGAAAGAGTCATGAAAGAGACCGAAAGATTGGTCAGGCAGTTCGTTGATCAGAGGGCAACCTTCGAGATTGAAACTCCCCAGAACATTTTCGACATTTTCCCAAACAGCTGGAAGGCCAGATATGTTCCAAAGGACATAATCAATAATCCGGGCAAGAAGAACAAGATTCTAAATGCCGCAGGGATTCTTCAGTCAGCGGGACTTGAAGCGGAGTTCTGGCTCAAAGAACACAACCAAATAAGCAACCATGACTATGACTCATTCGAAGCTTTTGGGATAGCACAGTACGGAGATGAGTTCATCCTCAATCCTCCCTTCATCAGGACTTATAGAGACTTCGCAAAACGTAGACCTCTGGAAGTTTGTGCGATTCCCACCGACTCCACAAACATTATGCCCCTCATGAGAGACATCAAAGCTCACCTCAGAGGTGTGCCATTGGTTTTGTATCAGCCCAACGAGTATCACTCCGTCATGGAAAACATATACAGTTTGGATCAAGAAAAACGAGTTCCAATTATGTTCCTCGATAAAGAAGACCCCATTAGGTTTTACTTGCAACACATATTAAACATAGGCAGAGAAAAATCAGACAAAGAACTTCTAGCACTGTTCACCCTTCGAGTCAATCACATCACCGATCACACAATCGGTCAGCTCAAGGCAAACTATGGATTGGAAGTCACGCGTCTTTAGAAAGGAGTTCTATTGAAGCTTGTCCAGTATTCAGATAGTAGCCTTACTCTGAGATACTCCATTCACCAGTTCGTGACCAATGGTATGTCATCGAAACAGGTGCTCAGTTCGTTCCTTCATGGAGAGACCCACCTTGATTGGGAAAAGGCTGAGGGAGTGGTAAGGGCCGTGAAGTGTGCAGAGTTCCTTGAAAGTATAAAGGAACGAGTTACTCTTGGACGCCAAAAAGAGAAGGTTTCCATCATCATCGACTCAGCAGATTACATCGTAACCTTGGCAACACTCTACACTCCCAACATCATTAAGACTTCTTACCTTTCGTCATCAATCACGGAGACGATAGAGGGTTTCTCTAAGTACCTTAGCAACCTAAGTAAGCAAGACAAGACGATGTTTCAAGTAGCATTGGACGTACATAAGTATATGAAGGGAGTTGGTTTCGTCAAGAACGACAATCCTGCAGTTTACTTTTTAGTAGCAAATCTGTTTCTCGTTCAGTCTAATAACATGCTGGTCTTAGAGGACACAGATGACATTGACCAGACATTGACTCTTCAAATCAGAAGGATCTTGGAGAAAAACTCATGACACTTTTAGCAAAGACGTTTTCGTTCATTTTGTTTAGAGTGGGGATCCTCCTTCTCCAGCTTATCGTTTATGCTCTTTCAGTTGTCTTAGCGGTAGCAATTGGTTCTTCGTTCATTGAACGGGGGACCCTTCTTTTTTCTCTTCTACAGTTCTCGTTCGTAGCCACAGGGCTAGGGATGGGGGCCTTCTTTCAACTCTACGTTTTTGCACCTCTCAATTGGTACATAAACAAAATGCACATCATAGCAACAACAGTGGTGGCATTAGAACTTGAGTATGAAGGGAATCTTATACGCTACTCCCACAAGCAGGCCTCCTCCAATCTTCTTCAAACTGCCACTACGAACATCCTATCAACAAAAGGGGTTGCAGCAGTCATCAACTTCAAGAGGACAATTTTGGAGAAAGATATCTTTACGTTGTTCTTAGAACCTAAGACCAGTGCAGGTAGGCTCGTGCAAAAGATAGTCCTCAACAACATCGAGCACACACTAGACACCATCCCTGACATTATGGTTTCGTACGTTTGGCTTACCTCAGATCTCTATGAGAAGTATGGGAAGCCTAACAACAAGAAAACCTCAATAGGTAAAAGAGCAAAAAACCAAGCCAAGTTCGCAATGGAGGGACTGGGACTTTATGTGAGAGTGTTACCCAAACTCTTCATAAGTTCCGTCTTCCAACAAGTAGCACTGGAGTTTCTCAGTGTTCTCATTGTGACAGCTCTGAACATTGCACACATCGTCATCTTTGGTTTCAACTGGTGGAGCTTGATCCTTTGGTTCTTCACACACAAACTCATTCACACCACAATAACCGACATCTTCTACAACACACTCAGAATTAACCTCGTGATTAGGAACTTTTACAAAGCTCTCCACGGAGTTAAACCCCTCTCCAATTCAGACCTGGCAGGAATGGTTGGAAAGATCCCAGCGCTGGGTTTCATAGCCAAGCGTTCAGGAGTTGATGAGTTGAAAGAGTGTGGGGAGACAGAGGATTATGGAGAACTGGGAGCAGGACAACTCATAGACGAAAAAGAAGTCTTAGAGGAAATCCGGAAGCAGATCAACGATGTGTGTAAGGTCTTCCAGTTCACAGAACGAGACCTTCTCAAAGAAGTCTCAGACTCACCTCAAGAAGACCAAGAGGAAGCCCAATCCGAACCTGAACAAAACCAAGAAGAGCAACCCTCCCCAGAAGAACCAGAACAACAGCCAGATGGGGAGCCAGAGGAAGAGTTGCCCGAGGATGTCCAGGATGCGATAAATGGTATATTTCAACGTCAGACCAATATGAATGACGAATCCTTCAAATAGGAGACCCCAACTATGAACGAAAACACAGACATTAACTATGAACCTGAAGATGAAAACCTCGCTGTCTCACAAATCGTCAAGTCAGTTTCCAAGACGTCAGAAAAGGCAATCGAACTGCAGGAAGAAGCTAAGGCAGAACCCTCAGTCGAAGTAGGAGGATCCGATTCTTTCCAGAAGTAGGAGGACACCATGGAAGAAAACAGAAACGTTTTCCAACAACAAAATGTCTCCTCGATTCCGATCTTCGACATCGACCCTTCCTATGTTCCTTTCTCACAGCGAGATAACATTACATTGGAAAACATGTTTAGGCACGGATCAAGGTCAGACCACATCGAGATTCATCAGATTGAGCTGAACCACAGACAACGACAAATCGAAGTCTGGATCAGAGCAATCCAAGGAGAAGCTTTCACACTTAGGGTCAGTACCTCTCCACACAATCACCACATCTACGAACATCACTGGGTTCACGACTCAGACATTGGTCTGGCTGTGCAACTGGATCTGGACTTTGGGTTGGAGTACAACTTCACGCTGTTCGACAACCACAACCAAGCCCAACACACATTCAGTTTTATCAGCCCAACCGACTTTCACGTTGTCCCCCAACAACTTCATTTCGAACTTTCAGAAGTGGCAAAAGGAAAAGGGGACAAGTTGGACAACACCTCAGACCTCAGCCTGGCGACCATAGGACTCTTAGCAGTCTTAGGAATGGTAGCAATTACCTTGGCAATCAAGTGGAAACACAAAGCCAAGACAACATTCACAGCCTTAGGACTCTTCGCCCTGAGCACGCTTCCAGTCCAAGCCGCAGAGGTCACACACCAGTTCAGCCAAACCATGTTCAGAGTGGGAGAGCCCATTTATGTGACGACTACCATCTTCAACACGGACCCCAACACAACACACGAGGTTTGGATCGAAGGCAACGGCGTCCAAACCCAAAGGCACCAAGTCACAACAAACGAGATGGGAACAGGAGAAATCAGCATTAGAACCATCCCACTCCAAAGAACAACTCAGCTGAATGTCTTTGTAGAAACCCAGCAAGGTGAGCAATTCGCTACAATGCAGAGGATTGAACATGAAGATGGAGAGCCAGAACCACTGGAAGACTTGAAAGGAAAATCAGAGGAACTACCTCCTACGAATGATCCGCTGACCATTGGACTTTGGTTAGCAGGGGGATCGATTGCATTGGCCTCAATCTGGGGCGTCAACTTCGCAAACGGAGGAAAGAAAAATGAAAAATAAAAAAGCCGTAGCACTCGGCTTGGCAGCAATGTTCGGGGTAGGAGTCTTCGCAGCCCCACACATCTTGCACACAACACAAGCCAATCAACTCCCACAGACCCAGCTTCAAGCTCTCAACTCAGAATTGGCAGAGGGAGAGTTTCAGATCAACCTGGTAACAACTCAAGGAGGACAAACGTTTGGTCAGGGAGCCTTTCAAGAAGGGGAAACCATCCAGATCATCGCCATGCCTAACGAGGGATTCCATTTTTACAGATGGGTTCACAATGGAACAGGAACAATCGGTGATCAATTTGAAAGCTCCACAACTTTTACAGTCCCAGCCCGAAACGTGACGATTCAAGCCATCTTCAGACAAGGGAACGCAGAGACTTCACCCCCGCCTGCACAAACAGTAAATCTGATTCTCCAGACCGTGGGACAAGGGACAGCAACTGGTGGAGGACAGGTCACTCCTGGAGCAGACCTCACTCTTCAAGCCACCCCAGCCGAAGGTTGGAGCTTCCAACACTGGATCATGCAACAAGGTCCGACACCTGGTCAAATCCTAGGAACACAGCAAACTCTGTTCACAACAGCCCCAACAACCAACTCTGTCATAGAAGCGGTTTTCGTTCAAACTCAACCAGATCCAGACCTTGACAGAGAAAGGTTCAACGTGGCATTCTCTTCAGCTCTTGGTATGACTCCACTAGGGCATGGGAATTTTTACGAGGGTGACGTAGTGACAATTCAGGCAACCATGGCTCCGTCTCATGAGTTCGTTAGATGGGTTACGGTAGCTCCGATTCAGTTCGCAGATCCGACTGACCCTAGAACCACTTTCACCATGATCGGTCAACAGGTTGTCATTACGGCGGAAACAAGACCGAGAGTCATTCCACCCGAAGAGCACTCATTCACGGTGATCGCCGGACAAGGTGGAACAATCAGAAACAACCCATCTGGGACCAGAGCAGCTGGATCAAGAATCGAGATTCTCGCTGAAGCAGACCGAGGATGGGAGTTCGTTAACTGGACCTCCAACGCAGGTGGTTCGGGTGGGGGACAAGGAATCGCAGCACCAACCAACCGTTCAACCTTGTTCACAATGCCAAATCATGCAGTCACAATCACCGCCAACTTCCGAAGACTTGGAGACGATGAGCTGACAGACCAAGACTTAGAAGGACCTCGCCGTCAACTTCAGGTTGTGGTAGATGCAGCCCACGGAACAGTAGAGGGAGGGGGTTCCTTCCAACAGAACGCTCAAATCCCAATCACAGCAGTTCCAAGGGACGGCTTCACTTTCGTGGAGTGGAGAATTGAACAAGGTTCAGCCCGAGTAGCCAACCCTTCCGCAGCTTCAACCACAGTCACAATGGGGAACAACGCTTCAAGAATTCGTGCGGTCTTTGAAGCCAACGCTCAAATCCAAGTCAACATGGCAACGGCAAATGGTGGTTCAACAACCGTAGCGGGTGGGACAGGATCCAGTCACCCAACAGGAGCACGTCTGGCAATTGGAGCAACAGCAACCGTGGGGTGGACATTCAGCCACTGGACTGGGAACGTAGTGTTCGAGGATGCAAACTCAGCTAACACTTTCTTCACAGTTGGAAACCAAACAGTGAACATCACTCCACACTTCACACAAGCAGGAGGAGCACCAACCCCGCCAGCTCCAACTCCCATGCCCCAACCAACCCCACAACCACAGCCTCAACCAGCTCCACAACCACAGCCTCAACCAGCTCCAGCTCCAGCTCCAGCTCCACAACCGCAGCCTCAAACAGCTCCGGCTCCGGCTCCACAACCAGCCCCAGCCCCAGCACCTCAACCAGCACCAGAAGCACCCGCACAACCCTCAGCACCACCTGCAGTAAACAACAACGGCGTCACTCTTGACGAGACCTCCGACCTAGCTACCATCACCACAATTGGTGGTGGATTCACCGCAGCATTGGGTGGCATCTGGGCGATCTTAAAACGCCGCAAATAGTACGACAAAGACTTTCACTCATTCGTGAAAGTCTTTTTTTTTTTTTATTAGCATCAAAAGAGTTTCCAATTATTTCCAATTGTTAAAAATCTCACATATATCACAATAAACCCTCTACCCTATAATTTGGAAGTACAAAAGAGTTCATTGGGGAACTCTCTTCCAAGAGGAGGATCTACCATGCAAAAACTTTTAGCAACCGCCGCCGCAGCTATTCTGTTGGCCGCCCCACTAGCACAACCAGTACAAGCAACCCAGTCTGGTTCGACTCATGGCATCCAGTTGGCACCTGACAACTATGCCTCCTACCAAGTAAACCAGATTAGCGACCTAGAACGCGAAGTTCTTTTCTTTGCTGAAGATGGTAGTAGTCTTGGTTCTTGGGTAGAAGAAACTATCATCTTCCAAGAAAGCCTAGCCCGTCAGTGGTCCGGGTGGATTTGGAACAGTTTCCCAATCCCGACAGCCGTAACCAGTAACATGGGGAACCAGGCCGCAGCTCATGCTCATATCGAATGGAGACACAACAGTTCTTTGGGGCAGACTCATGTCAGAGAAGCCTCTGCAGGATTCTCAGCAAATCACTTTGATTCTTCTACAGGAGGTCCTTGGACTGCCTCTTCCGGAGGAGCTACTGCTAATCCTGTCAACGGAAACTCTACGCCTTGGGTACAGTTCAGACACACTAACGGTACAGTTCATGGTCGTACATGGACTATTACACCCCAAGGTGGGAACAATCACACTGCCCGTAACTAATTAGATACAACCTCCAGTCTCCCTCTAACAATCAAGTTAGAGGGGGACTTTTCTATTTATAGGAGGTTCCAAATGTTAGTACTAACATTCAGCTTGGCTTTCTGTCTAGCAAGCACACAACCAGCACCAATTAGCATCAACTACGAAATACAACAGATTAGGGTAGAGAGGGGTGAGGACGAGTTTCTTCTTATACACCTATATGAAACAGAAGAACGGGGACTTTATCCTCTCTTCTTCGAAGCACATAATCAGTACGGAGCTTGGTTCCAAAGAAGCATGTACTGGGATAGCTGGGAAGAATTTCATCAGACCAGACTTCCTCAATTTCTTGAGGATACAGTTCTTCTGGAGATTTTGAGAGACCCAATCCAGTTGATAAATTAAAGAAAAACAATCCGAAACAAGATATGCACAATCTCTTAAAACCCCTGCATTTTTGTAGGAGGTTGATTATGTATTTTTGCAAGGAAGATCAAGAAGTTTCTCTCCTCTCCAAGGAATTAGCCCTTGAATTAGGATATTCAGGGAAAGAGTCCGAAATGATTGGAGTTGCCGCTCTTAACCACGATTTGGGAAAAGTGTTCATTCCGCAATCAATTCTTCAGAAACCTGGAAAACTGACCCAACAAGAATATGAGCTAGTCAAGACCCACACTTTAATGGGGGCACTTATCAGCCACGAGGTTGCAGAAGGACTACAAAAAGACATGATTGAACTAGCTTGTCTGGATCATCATGAGAATTACGATGGCTCAGGTTATAGACAAAAATCAAAACTTAAGGTGGAAGAGTTTGTGCAAATCATTCACTTTGTCGACGTGTTGGTAGCACTCCAGAGTCAGAGATCTTACAAACCTCGGTGGACTCAAAACGACATTGAAGACTACATTAGAGCCAACAAAGGGAAACTCTTTAACCCCAAGATTGTGGACGCATTTTTCCGGATCAAACAACCATAAAGCTAGCACTCACCCAACTCAGGGTGAGTGCTAGCTTTTCTTTTTACTAAAAAAAATTTCCAACATTTTCCAAATAGGTCTCTAAGGCTTCCCCAAAAATCTACTACATTCCCACAGTCGATTTCCTAATAATGGACTAATCCAAAACATAAGGAAGGAGAAGCTACTAGACATGTTTGAAACAAGAAACTGTGGAACATGCCGGAAGATTTTCAGAGCTCTTAGTCCAGACTCTTATCACTGCAAACCCTGTATCGAAAAATGGGAGCCTAGGTTTCAACAAATCAAAGATTGGCTAGGAGAGGTGGGTCCAAAAAGCAAAATCCAGATCGCACTACACTTCAACATGGCACCTTCGATTATTGACCTTTATTTGTCGGAGGATAGAATGTACGAGACCTCCCCCATTGTAAAGTAGGAGAAAACAACATGAGCAAACGAAAAAAGTTGCTCGTCGGGTTGTTGATGACAATCCCAATCTTCATTTCAGCAGCACCCGCCCAAGCAACGCCAAAACACACAACGCAGACTGAGCAGAACCAGACTCAACAGGAAAGTCAAAAACCCCAACAGAGACAGAAATCAGTTCAACCCAGAGACCAAAGTTATTCAAAGTCCGAGGACAGTTTTCGTGTTGATTACAAAACACCCGAGACCGTATTGACAAATCTGGAGAGAGGACTTTCCAGCTATCAAAACATCTTAGACGAGGAGTAGCTATATGAAAAAGCTTAACAAGCATATTGCCAGAATCATGGCCGCTTGGATGTTCTTCTCAGCAATGCCAGTAAACGTACTTGCACAAGAAGCACATCAAACGAACGACCCCCAGATCCAGATTGACTGGGACGCAATCCCTGAAGAATATCTCGCAAACTTCACGGATAACGTGGATCTCACAAACCATCTCATTCAGCAGTTCGGAGAAGAAATCCTGGATGACATGCCACAAGAACACTTAGGGCATATTGAAATATTAGGAGAGCAGTGGGACGATCTTTATGACATCAACGACATTGTAGAAATCATAGATCCAATCAGCATTCAACCTTTCAATTTAGCACCAGATGAAGTCGTCAACGACATGACCACCTGGCAGTACTATCTAGACAACATCGAACCCTTTCTTCTAGAAGAAGCCGCAGCCTTAGATCTTCAAATTCAAGCCTTAGAAGAAGATTTCGATGAGGACTTCTGGGGGCCAATCTTGGAAGGTGGTTGGATGCCCGGAGATCCTATGCCAGAGGGATGGGAACCGGAATATGGAGTTCCTGACTTTCCAGAAGATGAAGACTTCGATCTGGGGGATGACGGTGGAGACATTGGTGAAGGTATGGGTCCTGAGCTGGAAGAAGACCCCGAAGAAGAAGAGCTTCCTTCTTTCGTTCCATGGGTTACAACTCAAGTTGGAGCAAGACCAATTGGTATCCAAAGAAATAGAATAGATTTCCCAATCCGACACGAAGGTTTCCCAGCCTTCCAAGTAAGAACCGGAATCACTTGGATCCAAGACCTTGTGGGTCAAGGAAACTTTGCTCAACAATTCCACTTCTGGAATGAAGGTCAGATGATCAACGATCTGACTGTGGATCTAGAGGATGGTATTTTCTTCATCCTTGACACACGCGTTCTAGTTGCCGGTATGAACCGTAACTCCATCACGGACAACAACGGAACCACAATCCCTCGCGGACACGACCAAGATGGAATCCAAATACCAAACAACCGGGGTGTGATGACTAGGGTCCGACCTCAACAAGGACTTCCACCGGGAGTCTATCAGGATACTCTCCAGTTCAGAGGACAAGGGTTCAGCCTGGACGTTCCAATTCTGTTCAATGTGGCAATTGACAACCTAACTTTCCCAAGACAGTTGACAATCACACACTGGTACAGACCAAACTTTAACACATCTAGAGACAGCATGACCTTGGGTGACGTTTCTAGGGCTATAGGGTTTGGGGATACTGCCCATAACAGAAACTCTGTTATAACTAGAAGAGATAATGCGATTTCTTTTCAAAACTCTAGGGCACAACCTATTACTTCAGGGGCCCTTACTGTATTTCCAACAGTAGATCGACTCTACATTCCTATTATTAACAATTCGGAAACCACGACTCTGACTAATATGGAAGTTTCTAGACAAAATATGAACAGCCCTTTAGGGTTACCCGTAAATGTTGAGAGAAATGCTCAACATCCACAGTCCATTACAGTCCGGAGACCCCAAAATGTGCAACAAACCTGGGGTAATCATACAATTCCAGGGAATCAAAACCCTGGAGTCAATCAAAATAACATTCTGTTGCAACAAGGAGGAGGGGGCCGGGGAGTTCATTTTAATAGCCTTCAGCAGGTAAATATAGGGAACACCAGCAATTTTAGAGGTGGAGCTTTAAGTGCGGCATCAATATTGGCGACAGACTCTAGATTTGTACCCCCACTACACACAGCTTATATTCCCCTAAATCTAGTATCGGCAAACCTTCCTGCAGGACAACACTACGATGTTCTTACGATCGCACATGACCAAGGTGGTTTCCACCAGATTCCTGTGTTCGTAAACATCCTAGACACAATCCCTGGAAACGGTTTCATCAGAAACAGAGATAACTTTGTTTTTGCAACGCAGGTTTATGGATCAACTGTTCCTGCCGCTCAACACCTGACACTGACCGCCAACGCACTTGGGCAGTTTAACATTCTGGAAGTACGTTTAGAACAGGGAGCCAACAGCCCTTTCATCTTGACAGCTCCAGCAATGCCACTTCAAGTTGAAGCTTCAGAGGTGAGCCCGAACATCACAGTTCAACCTAAACAGGGTGCACCAGTTACGACCGAAAGAGATTACTTGATCGTTCGTTACTCCGGTCATGACAGAACTCAGTACAGAACTCTGAGATTCCCTATCACTTACCAAGTAAACAGAAACGAAATACAAACTCCAAACACAATTGAGTTCTTGACAAGGGCGGAAGGTTACATGCAACCAAACACTGCAAACCTTCTGATTCCAATCAACGGAGCGGCCACAGACGTCAATGCTCAAGCTCAGCTAACTATTCACAACAACTCAGGAAACCCTAGACCAGTAGTTTCAGCGGGTCTAAGAGGTGACCAAGGAGAAAATCAGTCCAACTTCGAAATCCTTCAAGGAGGGATTTTCGGAGGGGTAGCAGTAACACCCGCAAACCCTCCAGCTACAGGAGCAGCAGGTCTTATTCCGAACGACACTCTGTTTGTGGGAAATAACTCAGTCCGCATAGCACCTAAAACAGGACTTGCTCCTGGGGTTTACTACGACTACTTCGACATCACTTTCAGACCGGGTTACGCAGATGGCAGAGAAGAGACAGTCAGCACTAGACTCGAGTTCACAGTTCTTCCGCGTCCAGCAGCAAACCGACAACTGGAATATCAGGTGAGAGGTACAGACACAAACGATAACGGTGTTTATGTCTTCGCTACCACAGAACACGGACACGGTTGGTACACAGGTCTAACCACCACAGCACCTGCAATCCCAAGTCCAGTAAACATCTTGTTCACCTTGCAGGACTTTCACACTTACCAAACCGGTCTTCAGTGGAGATGGGGACGTGGGGAATCCAGCCCGTTCTCAGTCCAACGAGGTTTCACAGCAGGAGCCACAGCTGGTGCAGGAAACATAGCACAAAACCCAGCCAACGCCATAACCTCAGTAAGACCTTTCGTTCCGACAGCACCGACAGCTCTTCAGCAATTCAACCTTCAAGTGAGACCTCAACAGTGGCTTCCAGTCGGAACTCACGGAGACTTCCTTGAAATCGTTAACGAACAAGGTGAAGTCCTTCAACGTATTGACTTCCTAGTTACCATCACCAACGCAAACTTCCTTTACTCTCTCAGTATGAACCACGTGATCTTCCCGAACGTTCAAGAGGATTTCCCTCTGTTTGACGGCTGGACATGGGGTCACGGCTCAGGGGTGCCAGGAAACACTAGAGCCCAAGATCGTATGCGTCCGGGTCCAGTTCAAATCAACTTTACCAACACATCAACATCTGTGACTTACTTCAATATGCAGGCTCAGATGAGAAACGGCGACAATTCGCCATTCACAATCGCACGCCAGCTCACTCAAGGTATTTACTTAAACAACCACTGGAACGCTCCAAACATGTTGGCGAACAACGTGCCGAGGGGTGGTCAGTTGAACGTTAGGGTTATGCCAAGGGTAGGGCTTCCTGTAGGTACACACTACGACCATCTAGAAATCCTAATCCCTGGGTACTTCCAAACTAACGTACGAGTGGAGATCACTGTAGAGCCTCACGCTTTCGATGTATGGCAAAACGTTGATCACATAATTTTCCCAGAAAGAGAACTAGGCTACAGACATCACAACGATGCAGCAACCACAGTCAGCAACCACACTCAAGCCAATGCAAACCGTCCATTCCAATTCCGTATGACTAACCAACATCCTCACACAACCGTGGTAGGACTTCAGGCTGGTCTGAGAGCTGGAACTCGTTCACCGTTTGTGATTCACAGAAACTTGTGGTCAGGCACTGGAGCAAGAGCTGGTTGGGAAACTGACATCAACATTTCAAATACAACAACCATGGGAGCACTGTCAGCAGAAAGCAGAACAGTTAACTTCCAACTTAGACCGCGTCATGGTCTGCCGGTAGGTTACCATAGAGATTACCTGGAAATTCATGGTGCTCACGGATTCAGCAAAATCATTCCCATCTCTTTCAGAGTAGGGACAGGTGAGGTTACGTTCGGAGGAAACCTAGCAACAACTAGAAACGGTCAACCATTAGCACCAGCCGGTAACTTCCGTTTCGCGGACACGCTGCAAAGCCAGCTAGAAAACAGACAACCAAGGGAGTTCATTCTCAGCAACACAAGAGCAGACAGTTCTGCCATGCAAGTTCAAACTGTTCAGTTCCTAGGTCAAGCTGGAGCCCCTAACGTGTTCTACATCGAAAGAGGATTCAGCCAACAAACAGGAACTAACATTTTTGGTGACCCGATCGTTCAAGGCCTTCCTCTGTCCCTTCAGCCTGGAAACAGTTTAGGAATGAGAGTTGGGGTTCTTAACGATGCACCAATTGGTGACCACGTACAAGTCTTGAGACTGAGTGGGTTCGTTGGAATTCAGCCTCACGTCTGGGACATCAACCTTGCAATCCGTATCGTTGAAAGTCCAGAAGACATTGAAAACCCAACCGACCAAGGTGACGAACCAAACCCTGATGAGTTCCTTCCAGACCTTCCAAACCAGGACAGAGACCAGGAAGTGATCACCGTGCCCGGTGGAAATGATAACTCGGGAGACTCTGAAGCAACGCCTCAACCACCTCACTACCATCCAGACTATGATTGGTTAATCCCAACTCCTCCTGGTATTCAACCACCTGGTTGGATCATCACAGATCCGGATGGGAACCCAATCCTAGACGAAGATGGGAACTACCAAATCGTTAGACCAACCACACCACCAACACCACCTCAAGGTGGAGCCAGCACACCTGATACCAACCCTCTTCCGGAATCAGGACAAGGTGATGGTAACATTTGGGACGACGAGGATGAAAACCTTGGTGATCAAGTGTTCGAGGAGCCTGAGTACGACGAAGATGGGAATCCAATCGGAGAACCTTCTGGACCTCAGTTCCCTCTAAGAGATGTGTTCATTCAAAGCGTTAGACCTGGTCACAGCATCAGCCACACACAAGCTCGTCTAGGTGATCAAGTTCACCTAAACGCAGGAACAGGTGGACCTGGTTGGACCTTCCAAGGTTGGACTCATCAGTTCGGACCTGCTAATCAGTTCAACACAGACAACCCTGTTCCAAACATCATCAACCCGACTGGACTTCAAACCCAGTTCACAATGCCGAACCTAAGCCACTGGCAGCAAACTCCAACCAGCCCAGCAGTTCAGCCAACATTGACTCTGATCGCGAACTGGAACTATGCTCCCGAATTCCAGCTTCACCGTTACGGCAACCCACCAAACCAAAACACAGCTCAACTGATGAGTATGGTTAGAGTTGGACAAACCGCTTTCCTGAATGCACCTAACAATCCCGGATTCAATTTCAATGGTTGGCAGGTTGTGTTCCCAACAGGAGCAGCTGGAACCCAACTTCTAAATCACATCAACGAGCAAGGCAACACTCAGCAAGTAGCTTTCACAATGCCTAACAGCGACGTGAGACTGAGACCAACCTGGACAGCAATTCCAACTAACAACGTTGTTGTAGATGGAGAGGTCGTTCTGACCGGCATTCAGCAAGGTCAGCTTGTTCAGAACCTTTCTGCTGGTTCCAGAGTGGGTTACGAGTTCACTGGATGGAACCTTGTTGCTCCAACCAATTTGAACACAACCTCACTCAGCAACAACACCATCAGTTTCACGATGCCAAACGCACTGGTAACTTTTAACACCAACTGGGACAGCGTAAGTCTGTTCGGTGTTTACGTAAATGGCACTAGAATCGACACAGTCCGTCAGGGACGAGAAGTTAGTCTAAATGCTAACCTTCCACAAGGTCAGGACTTCACAGGCTGGAACCTTCTTCAGCCAGAGGATCTGAACATTGGAAACCCGAATAACCAGCAAATTACTTTCACCATGCCTCACTTAGATGTCCACTTTGAAGGCGTCTTCGGTGACATCCTGGTAGGTCGTGACCCTCAACCAGAGGACGAGGATTACGGAGAAGGGGACGGACCGACAATTGGAAACGAAGATGAAGAAGAGGAAATCTTCCTTGACTACTTCCCAGTGACTATTGACGGAGCACACATCCTCGAAGCAGTTCAAGGTTCTCTGGTTACTCTGACTTCTGGAACCAGAGTCGGTTACGAGTTTGACGCTTGGGTTGTAAACACCCCTGCAAACCTGAACCACACTGGACTGAACCAAGAGCGAATCCAGTTCCCTATGCCGGCCGGACCAGTAAGTCTAGCAACAACTTGGGACAGCACCAGCCTGTTCAATCTGTACATCGATGGCGAACACGTCGACACTATCAGACAGAACAGACCAGTCACCTTAACTCCTGGTTCCCTTCAGTTCCACACTTTCCTTCGTTGGAATGTGATTGAGCCAGAAGGACTGACAACCAGCAACCAACAAAACCACGAACTACGTTTTAACATGCCTCAGCAGGATGTGCATTTGACTAGAACTTGGTTCGCACATCCGGAGTTCATTCCTGGACCAACAGACCCAATGCCGGAGCCTCCTGCGATCGAAAGACCTGATCAACCTGAGGACTGGGAAGGTGAAGGAGGTCAAGGAGGAAATGGGCCAACCCCTCCTGGAGGTGGTGGATCAGTTGGAGGACCAGCAATCCCACCGATTGAAAAACCTTACAGACCCGGTAACTCAGGTTCATCTGTGACTCCTGGTGGTAATATGCCAAATCCAGATTATGGTTTCACTGGGGGTGGTTCTCACGACAAGTTTCCTCCAAGAGACAACAGCGGAATCTTCTCAGTTCAGCTGTTCGATCGCATGCCCGATGGAACTGTGAACTTCGTCAGCAACACAATGCACCGTGCAGAAGACCGAGTAAATCTGATGGCAGGAACCAGACTGAACGCTCAGTTCGTGAACTGGACTTTCTACATCGACCACGATTACTCTGACTACATCTACCTTCCGCTAGGTGAAAACCCGAACACTTTCTTCTACATGTTCCCTGGTCACATGGTGATCTACGCGAACTGGGAAGTTGAGGAAATCATCGAAGAGGAAGGACCAGAA
>JGI24703J35330_11748544_pt1 | contig 19531 bp, 15 predicted proteins | sample TergutNt197P1_FD_35330 | JGI IMG/M metagenome (IMG submission 35330) | reverse complement strand
GCGCACAGTGAGCCGCAGGCGAACGTTTCCCGTGCGCAATTAGCGAACCGCTTACAAGGCATAGGCGGGGCGTTATTTCCTACCCTTGATTCGCGTATATAGGGATGATTTTCAGCACTCCCTAAAGTAGTCGATAATGCCCAGATAGATGCCCCAGGCGATTTTTTCCTGATATGTTTCGTCGGTAAGTTTTGTTCTTTCGGTGTAGTTTGTCAAAAAACCGCATTCTACAAGCACGGCGGGCATTTTGGTTTGTTTCAGCACAAAATAGTTGTTGTTTGCCTTGGGCTTGAATCTGTTGCCGGGGTCAACAAATTCGCAAATACGGGTTTGAATGTGGGTTGCAAGTTTTTCGCTGTTGTCTGACTCGTTGAAGAAAAACACCTGTGCGCCGTGTACATTGGATTGCGAGAAAGAATTTTGATGTATGCTTACAAAAATATCTGCGTGGGATGCATTTGCAATCCCCCGGCGCACTTGCATATCACCGGATTTGCTTGTGCTTAAATCGGAGTCATCCACGCGGGTGATAATTACCGTCGCACCGCCCTGCTCTAAAAATGTTTGCAATTTTTGCGCAATGCTTAGGTTTATATGCTTTTCTTCAAGTTTACCCTGAACCATTCCGGGGTCCCATCCGCCGTGGCCTGCGTCAATAACAATTATTTTGCGTGAAAGCGGCATTGCCGAAACGGTTATAGTGTTTGCCGCACACATTGTAAGCGCGACAAAGATAAATGCTGTTGCAAATATTTTTTTCATAACAAATCCTGCCTCGTTCATTATTTTTCTTATAATGAGCCGGGCAGGCTTTTTTTATTCACAGGCGACTACTTGCAAATACTTATCAATTCCCCTATAGTATTTACGCTGTAAAAAACAAGCTCGGAGGGCAAAATGCATAAATACAGAACCCATAATTGCGGAGAGTTAAACCAAAATCATATTAACAATGAAATAAAACTTGCGGGATGGGTGGATACAATCCGCGACCATGGCGGAGTAATTTTTATCGCATTGCGAGACAGCTTTGGCAGTACGCAGATTGTTTTTAACGATGACACGATGCTGGAAGGAATAAATAGAGAATGCGTAATATCGGTAGAAGGTATTTTGCACAAACGCGCCGAAGATACAATTGACCCAAAGCTTCCCACAGGCGAGGTGGAATTGCGGGTTGAAAAACTTGTGATTTTAAGCAAATCTGTGCAGCAGTTACCGTTTGAAATAAGCGACTCTAAAGCCACGCGGGAAGACGTGCGGCTGAAATATAGATACTTGGATTTACGCAACCCTGCTATGCAAAAAAATATAAGACTTCGCGCCGATGTTGCGCAATTTATGCGTAAAAAAATGACGGAGCTGGGTTTTATGGAAATTCAAACGCCGATACTAACATCGTCGTCGCCCGAAGGCGCGAGGGATTACCTTGTGCCAAGCCGTAAGCACCACGGAATGTTTTACGCATTGCCGCAAGCCCCGCAAATTTTCAAGCAATTGCTGATGGTAAGCGGTTTTGACAAATATTTTCAAATCGCGCCCTGCTTCCGCGACGAGGATTCCCGCGCAGACCGTTCGCCCGGTGAGTTTTACCAATTGGATTTCGAGATGAGTTTTGCTACACAGGAAGATGTTTTCGCAGTGGCGGAAGAGGTAATGTATGAAACATTTGTTGAGTTTTCGTGCAAAAAGGTGAGCCCCCCACCGTTCAAGCGTATCCCCTTTGCGGAAAGCATGCTTAAATACGGCACGGACAAGCCCGATTTGCGCAACCCTTTATTAATTGAAGATTTATCCGAGTTCTTTGCCAACGTGGATTTTGCACCCTTCAGGAACAAGCCTGTAAGGGGCATTGTCGCGCCCGATTGCGCAAAATCGCCAAAATCGTTTTTTGAAAAAATGCTTGACTTCGCCACAGAAATAGGTATGAAAGGGCTTGGTTACATTTCTGTGCTTGATGGCATGGAGTTAAAAGGGCCGATTGTAAAATTTCTGTCTGCCGAAAAGCAGCAGCAGATGATACAAAATCTTAACCTAAAAGAAAATGACACCTTGTTTTTTATCAGCGATGTTGCAAAAATTGTTGACGGGCTTGCCGGGCAAATTCGCGCAGAACTGGGCGCAAGGCTTTCGCTGATAAAAAATGATTCATTTGAGTTTTGTTTTATCACAGATTTCCCAATGTTTGAGGAAAACGATGAAACTGGCACTATTGATTTCACGCACAATCCGTTTTCTATGCCGCAGGGCGAAATGGATGCTTTGGAAAAAATGAACCCGCTTGATATTAAAGCGTGGCAGTATGACATAGTTTGCAACGGGGTTGAACTTTCTTCCGGTGCGGTGCGCAATCATTTGCCGGATGTTATGGATAAAGCTTTTGAGATTGCAGGCTATTCCAAGGCCGACTTGGAAGCACGGTTTCCCGCCTTGTTTAATGCATTCCGCTATGGCGCGCCGCCCCATGCGGGCATGGCTCCCGGCTTTGACAGAATCCTTATGCTTCTGGCAGAAGAGGAAAGTATTCGCGAGGTTGTTGCTTTCCCAATGAACGCCAACGCCCAAGATTTGCTGATGGGTGCGCCGGGCGAGGTTACAGAAATTCAGCTTCGTGAAGCACATATAAAAATTCGATAGGAAGTGGCAAGATGGACATTAAAAAATATGAATCACCGGTAAAACTGAATTTACCCGATAACGAGCGCGCTTTAATTTCTGAAAAAATAAATAATCTTCTTGCCGGTTTTGAGTCGTTGGAAACGGTTGACACTTCGGAGGTTGTACCACTTTTTACGGTGCTTGATATCACAAATGTTATGCGCGAAGATGTGCAAGTAAAACACATTTCGCGTGAGGAAATATTGTCCAACGCGCCGGAGCAATATGACGGGTATTTTCAAGCACCAAAGACATTAAATTTTGGGCAAACGGAGTGATTTTATGGTTTCCGGCAAAAACACAGTTGTTTTGGAAGATGTAATTATGCAAAAAGGTTTAAAAGTAAGGGCAGGCTCAAAAATATTGGAAGGTTTTGTTTCGCCCTTTACAGCCACAGTTGACCAAAAACTTTCGGGGAAATACGAAATAACCGGGCGCGTGGAAACTAACGAGTTTTGCATTGGCGGATATTATGATTCTTCTGAGGAAGAAAAAAATTTTTGCGCAATAGATGCAGTAAAATCCGGCAGTGCGGAATTCGCATTGTGTAACGATATTTTTGGAAACTATCGCAGGTTTTCGCCCAAAGCGGGATGCTGTTACATTCACCCGACATACGGAACGGTTTCGCGGTTGGGGCTTGTTCCCATAACCCAATCCATGGACAGTATCGGCGTTTTATGTAAAAACATCGCAGACGGTCTGACTCTTCTTGCCCAAATAGCGGGAAATGACCCGAAAGACGGCGCGATGTTTCCGGAAATTTCATATGATTACGCCGCGTCGGCAGGAAAAATAAGAATCGGTATCCCGCAAAATGTTTTTGCATCAGCCGAAAAAACAACATCGGACGCGGCAAACAGTCTCGCGGCTGAATTTGAAAAAACAAATATAAAGCTTGAATATTTTGATGTTTATTCCCAAGTTATGAGCATTTTAACAAGTGCGGAAATTTGCAATAATATCAGCCGCTACGATGGCATAAAATACGGTTATCGCGCCGAGGATTTTCGTGGGGTTGAGGATTTATATGTAAAAACGCGCACGCAAGGATTGGGCGCAGACGCAAAACTTGCGGCAATATTGGGTTGCCTTGTGCTTTCGCAGGATTTTTATGACCGCTACTACAACAAAGCAATGAAGATACGACGTCTCATAAAAGATTCTTTGCGCTTCGATTCTTACGATTTAATTGTTTTACCCTGCTGTGTTGCCGGCGAGCTTGCGGCCTTGGCGGGTTTACCTGCATGTTCTTTTTTGTACAAAGGTGCGGGCATTCAGCTTATTGCCAATGTAAGGCAAGAGCATTTGTTTAAAAATGTGCAGGAGGTTTTGCCGGCATGACATATGAGGTTGTAATGGGGCTGGAAGTACATGTAGAGCTTGCGACAGAATCTAAATTGTTTTGCTCATGTTCTGCCCATTTTGGGGCTGCGCCCAACGAGAATGTTTGCCCCGCCTGTGCCGGAATGCCGGGTACGCCCGGGGTTATTAATAAAAAAGCCGTAGAGCTTGCCATAACTGCCGCACTTTTGACCAACAGCGAAATTTCCCCCGTGATGACATTTGATAAAAAAAATTATTTTTATCCGGACTTGCCAAGTGCGTATCAGATTACGCAATTGTTCGCGCCTATTTGTAAAAACGGATGGGTTGAAGTGGAAACACCCGGGGGAGTTTTAAAAAAAATCACTCTTAATCAAATTCACATTGAAGAAGACGCAGGAAAACTTGTCCACGACAGCCGCACGGGTACTTCTTTGGTGGATTTTAACAGAACCTCTGTGCCGCTTGTAGAAATCGTAAGCAATCCGGATTTCCGCACGGCAGAAGAGGTTATAGCTTATTTGGAAAAACTGCGCACTTTGCTTAGTTTCGCCGGCGTTTCCGATTGCAAGATGCAAGAAGGTTCTATGCGATGCGATGTTAATATTTCTGTGCGCCCTGCCGGCACGGAAAAACTGGGTACTCGTGCCGAAATTAAGAACATGAATTCGCTGAAAGCAATTGCCGCCGCAATAGAGTACGAATCAACGAGACAAATAGAAGCCTTAAAGACGGGCAACGAAGAGCTTGTGCAAGAAACCCGACGCTGGGATGACGCAAAGGGCATGACATTTTCCATGCGCGGAAAGGAAGAAGCCGCAGATTATCGCTATTTTCCCAACCCGGAAATAATGCCGATTGTCATTGGCGCAGAGTGGGTGGAAAAAGTTCGTCAAAATCTGCCGGAAACCGTGGATGCCAAATTGTCACGCCTTACGCAAGCCCTTGGTTTGCCCGAATACGAAAGCAAAATACTGATTGCAAGCAAAACACTTTCGGATATTTTTGACGAAACAATGAAATATTTCAGCAATGCAAAAGAGGTTGCAAACTGGATAATCGTTGAGCTTTTAAGCATTGCAAAGGGCGACAACAAGGGTGCGGACGACATCAAGATTAACGCCGAAATGTTTGCAAAATTAATCGAGCTTGTTGAAAGTAAAACAATCAACCGCAATACAGGCAAAAAACTGCTTGTTAAAGTGCTTAATGAAAATATAGACCCTGAAATTTATGTGCGGGAAAATCAATTGGGCATGGTTAGCGACACCTCTACCATAGAAACCGCAATATCCGAAGTTTTGGCAGCAAACCCAAAAATTGTTGACGACTACAAAGGCGGAAATCAAAAGGTATTCGGGTTTCTTGTTGGGCAAACCATGAAAAAATTGGGCGGCAAGGCAGACCCGCAGGTTGTAAACACACTTTTGAAGGAGTGTATCAAATAAAATGTACACGCGATTAAAAGACTTGCAACAAGATATTGGGGGATTTATAGGCAAGGAAGTTACTGTGGGCGGGTGGGTTCGCACGTCGCGGAATAATAAAAACTTAGGATTTATCGAGCTTAACGACGGCAGTTTTTTCAAACCTGTTCAGGTGGTAATAATCGAAGGGGATTTGAAGCCGGAATCGGAGCTTTCGTTTGATGCGGCAGTTAAGCTTGGGGTTGGCTCGTGCATTACCGTGCGGGGTATTGTGGCAGAAAGCCCGGGGGCAAAACAACCCTTTGAAATTAAAGCCTTGGAGATTAAGCTTGAAGGGGCTTGCCCCTCTGATTATGTTTTGCAAAAAAAGCGGCATGGCTTTGAATTCTTGCGCACCATCGCACATCTTCGCCCAAGAACAAATTCATTTGCGGCGGTGTTTCGTGTGCGTTCGGTGGCTTTTCATGCGTTTCACGAATTTTTTCAAAATCGAAATTTTGTAAATGTTCACACGCCCATCATTACCGGCAGTGATTGCGAGGGTGCGGGCGAAATGTTTCGTGTTGCAACCACGAATGATTTTTTCGGAAAAGACGCATTTTTAACAGTAAGCGGGCAGCTTGCGGTAGAGCCTTTTTGTTTGGCATTGCGTGATGTGTACACCTTCGGGCCTACGTTTCGTGCCGAGCCTTCTACCACAACAACACACGCGGCAGAATTCTGGATGCTTGAACCCGAAATGGCATTTGCCGATTTGGACAACTACCTCGAAACTTCTGAGGCAATGCTTAAATATGTAATAAAATATGTGCTTGAAAATGCACCTGAGGAAATGGCGTTTTTTAACGAATGGATTGAGAAGGGGCTTTTGGATAGGCTTAACGCCTTAATCGACTCTGATTTTGCCCGGTGTTCGTACACAGAAGCCATTGAAATTTTGTTAAAATCAGGCAAAAAATTCGAGTATCCCGTCAAATGGGGCGCGGATTTGCAAACAGAGCATGAGCGATATCTTTGCGAAGAAACCTTTAAAAAACCGGTATTTATAACCGATTATCCACGGGATATAAAATCGTTTTACATGCGCCTTAACGACGATGGTAAAACCGTTGCGGCGGCAGATTTGCTTGTTCCCGGGGTAGGGGAGTTAATAGGGGGAAGCCAACGGGAAGAGCGGCTTTCTGTCTTGGAAGAAAGCATAAAACGTTTTGGCTTGGTTCCGCAAGATTATGACTGGTACTTGGATTTGCGACGTTTCGGCGGCGTAAAACATGCGGGCTTTGGCCTTGGTTTCGAGCGTTTTCTTATGTATGTTACCGGCATGAAAAATATTCGCGATGTAATTCCGTACCCGCGCACCATGGGGCAGATGGCGTTTTGACTTCCATTTCGCCCGAGAGGCCCGTCGATTTTGTTCTTGTAACCGGTGATGCATATGTAGACCACCCCTCTTTTGGCGCGGCAATTATAGCGCGGGTACTGGAATCGCGGGGGTTTTCTGTTGCAATTTTAGCGCAACCCGACTGGCGCACTACGGCGGATTTTGAAAAATTCGGCGCGCCCGGGCTTGCGTTTCTTGTAACAGGCGGAAATATTGATTCAATGGTGAACCATTACACGGTTTCGTTGCACAAGCGTAAGACCGATGCTTATTCTCCGGGGGGGCAACTAGGAAAACGCCCGAACCGCGCCGTCATCGTTTACTCAAATAAAATTCGCGAAGTGTATAAAAATATCCCGATTGTTTTGGGTGGGCTGGAAGCAAGCCTGCGCCGCCTTGCCCATTACGATTACTGGGATAATGCCGTGAGACGCTCTGTTTTACTGGATTCCGGCGCAGATTTAATTGTTTACGGCATGGGCGAAAATCAGATAATTGAGATTGCAGAAGCACTTGAATCCGGTATTGCTATAAAGGATTTAACCTTTATACCCGGGACGGTTTTTAAAACAAAAAATATTTCTTTTTTGCAAAATCATGTGCTGTTGCCGGCATTTAAATCTATAAAAGAACCAACAACTTCGGGAAAAAAAGAATATGCAAAAAGTTTCATGCAACAATATCACAACATGGATTATCTGACGGCAAAAATACTTGTTGAAGATTATGCAAATACTTTTGTTGTACAAAACATACCTGCCCGGCCGCTTACAACTGCCGAGCTGGACAGGGTTTATTCCTTGCCTTACACCCGCGATTATTTGCCTGAATACGAAAAAGACGGCGGAGTTCCCGCAATCGAAGAAGTGAAATTCAGCATAACTGCCCATCGTGGTTGCTTTGGCGGGTGCAATTTTTGCGCTCTCAATTTTCATCAGGGAAGAATTGTTCAGGCTCGCAGTCATAAGTCAATTATTGCTGAAGCAGAAAATTTTGTGCATGATGCTTCTTTTAAAGGATACATACACGATGTAGGCGGGCCTACGGCGAATTTTCGTCACCCGTCATGTGCGCGTTGGCACGCTGCGCATTCGCCCGCACGTTCGCACGCCGCGCATTCGCACGCTGCGCATTCGCACGACGCATCGCACTTACACGCTGCATCGAAATCAACGCTTGCACCATGCCGCCGCCAATGCCTTACTCCCGCGCCCTGCCCCAATTTAGTATTTGACCACACGGATTATCTTCAATTGTTAAAATCTTTGCGTGAGTTGGCAGGCGTAAAAAGGGTGTTTGTGCGCTCGGGCATACGTTATGATTACCTTATGCACGACCCAAAGGGTGATGATTTTCTGCGCGAGCTTTGCGCTTTTCACATTAGCGGGCGTTTAAAAGTTGCCCCCGAACATGTTTCCGCAAAGGTTTTGCAAAGCATGGGCAAGCCCGGGTTTGAAACATATAAAAATTTTGCGGCAAAATTTGAGGAATTTAATAAGCAACTGAAAAAAGAGCAATACCTTGTGCCGTATTTAATGTCCGGCCACCCCGGTTGCAACCTTGACGACGCAATCGAGCTTGCAGAATACCTGCAAAGCGTTGCCGCAAAACCCGAACAGGTTCAAGATTTTTATCCCACCCCCGGTACGCTTTCAGCCTGCATGTTTTACACCGGATATGAGCCTTTTACGATGAAGCGAATTTTTGTGCCAAAAAGCCAACGGGAAAAAACAACACAACGCGCATTAATCCAGTATCGTTTGCCCGCAAATCGCGAAATTGTAAAAAATGCACTTATCCGCGCCGGCCGCAAAGATTTAATCGGCTTTCACCCAAAGGCACTTATTCGCCCGGATAAAATTTTGAAAAATGCGCCAAAAAAATCGCCAAAAAAATTTATTCAAAAACCAAAAAATACAAAGAAAAAATAGGGCACGACAAAAGTGTGAACAAGACCTTGAGGGCTTCGCCCTCAAACTCCCACCCGCTTTTTGAAAAAAGCGGGGCAAAAACTTTAATTTTGAAATCCAAAATCGCGCGTACGCACGATTTTAAATCATTGTCATATTGCCAAGCGCGGTTTAATATAATATATAAATTGGAAATACTTAGACAAACTATATTTGGAGTTGAGCGATTTGAAGCTTGGCCTTTTGCTTAAAAATATCATTGGCGTAACACTCCCCGCAGGGGCAGAAAATATTGAAATTACATCCGTTGTGCATGATTCGCGCAAAGTGGAAGCGGGTTCATTGTTCATTTGCCTTCGCGGGCTTACGGCAGACGGTCACGATTTTATTGATAAAGCGGCAACAGCAGGCGCGGCGGCAATCCTTGTTGACAACCTTGTTGACAAAGATTACCCTAAAAAAAAGGGGGGTTGCGACGCCGTTTTCATACAAGTGGAAAATACCAGGCGCGCAATGGCAACAATAGCGGCAAATTTCCACGGTAATCCGGCAAAAAATCTGAAACTTATCGGCGTAACAGGCACAAACGGAAAAACAACCACAACATATCTTACGGAAGAAATTTTGCGCAAATGCGGCAGAAAAACAGGGCTTATCGGCACAGTAATGATTGGAATAAACGGCGAACCGATGAATCTTACCTTCGCAACATCCACAACGCCCGACCCTTTGGAGCTTCATGATATTTTTGAAAAGATGGTTGCAGCCGGGGTGCAATATGTTGTAATGGAGGTTTCGTCGCACGCTTTGGCCCTTTTCAAAATGCACGGGCTTGCTTTTGAAGTTGGTGTGTTTACAAATTTAACGCAAGACCATTTGGATTTTCATGGCACAATGGAAAACTATCGTATTGCAAAAGCGCGACTCTTTGAGCAAAGCCGCTTTGCCGTGGTAAATACAGACGATGAATCAACACCAACAATGCTTGAACATCACGGAAACGAGCCTTTTATGACCTATGGTATAAAAACTGCGGCAGATTTACGCGCAATACATATTGTTCACAAACCAACCGGCGCGGAATTTTCTCTGGAATCCGACAAAACAAAAATTAGTTTGCCGCTTCGCGGGCTGTTTAATGTCTATAATTCGTTGGCGGCAATAGGCACGGCTTTGGCGTTGGGGCTTGAAAAATCGCAGGTTAGGGAAGCCGCGGCAACCCTTTCATGTGTACCGGGCAGAATTCAAGCAGTACCTAACAGTCGCGGGCTTAATGTGCTTGTTGATTATGCCCATTCGCCGGACGGTTTGGAAAATATAATTTCGGCAGTCCGCGAAGTCACCACAGGGCGCGTTATTACACTTTTCGGTTGCGGCGGCGACCGCGACAAGTCAAAACGCCCAATCATGGGGGAAATCGCCGGAAAATTTTCGGATTATTGCATCATAACATCCGACAACCCGCGTACAGAAACCCCCGAGGAAATTTTAGCGCAAATTGAAATTGGCGTGAAAGAAACTGCAACACCCTACATCATAATCGAAGACCGGCGCGACGCAATTTTTGCAGGGATAAAAGAACTAAACCCCGAAGACGCGCTGATAATCGCAGGTAAAGGCCACGAGAATTATCAACTCATCGGCACAAAAAAACACCACTTTGATGATTTTGAAGTTGCATCGGAGGCATTAAATGAAGCTTGATGTACGAGAAATAATAAACGCGGTAGGGGGAAGATTACTTTGCGAGGACGGGAAACAGCCGGAAAATTCGCCACTTGTCACAAGTATTTCCACCGATACACGGGCAATCAAGCCGGGTGCGTTATTTGTGCCGATTACAGGCGAGAGGTTCGATGGGCATGATTATATCGCCCAAGCAATCGACGGTGGCGCGGTGTGCGTTTTTACAGAGAAGCAAAATTCGCCTGTTTCAAAAATCCCCTTGGTATTTGTAAATTCTACGCGCCGTGCCCTGATGGATTTAGCGGATTATTATCGCCGCAAACACAATGTCAAGGTTGTGGCAATTACGGGCAGTGCGGGCAAGACCACAACAAAGGATATGATTGCCGACATTCTTTCGCAAAAATACAAAGTAAAACGTACAATAAAAAATTTTAACAATGAGATTGGAATGCCATTGTCAATTTTCCAACTGGAAGACGATGACGAAGTGCTTGTGCTTGAAATGGGCATGAATCATGCCAATGAAATTCATGAATTGTCTCTTGTGGGCGCGCCTGACATTGCGGTAATCACACATATAGGCGACGCGCATATCGAAAATTTTGCAAACCGCGAGGGAATTTTGCACGCAAAGCTTGAAATTACAGACGGCCTGAGAACGGACGGCACCGTAATTTTAAACGGTGACGACCCGCTTTTGACAGGCCCTGTAACTGCCGAAAAGGTTTCCGCGTACAAAGTGTTGTATCCAAGCAGTAAAAACATCCTCGCCGCCAAGCCGATTGGCTTTCAAGAAACACGCTGCACCTTTATTTGGCGCGACAAGGAAATTAATCTTACCGTACCAATACCCGGCTCGCATATGGTAATGAATGCTTTGCTTGCAAGTGTTGCCGCGCTCGAGCTTGGTTGTTCACCCGCACAAATCACCAAGGGCTTTGAGAATTTTATTCCGCCTGAAGGCCGTTTAAATATATTTGAAGCGAATGAAATGCTAATCATCGACGATGTGTACAATGCAAATCCCGCCTCCATGATAGAAGCATTAAAGGTTTTGTGCCGCAAGGAAAGCGCGCAAAGACGCCGCATAGCAATCCTTGGCGACATGAATGAACTCGGCCATGCGGCAAAGGAACGCCACCTGGAAACCGGCGCGTTTGCGGCAGAATCGGGCTTAGACCTGCTTATAACAATTGGTTCACTTTCGCGGCACATTTATGAAGGGTTTAATAACCCCGCAAAGTCACTGCATTTTGCAGAGTTGTCAGACTTTCACCATGAAAGCATCTTGAAACAGGGCGATATTGTTCTTGTCAAAGCATCACGGGGCATGGCTTTTGAGGAAATAATAAAAACTTTGCAAAGGAGATAAAAAATGGACTACTCAATGAACGCGGCTGTATACGCGGTGCTTATAGCCTTTGTGGCAAATATTGTTTTGTGCCCGATGATGATACCATCGCTGATAAAATTAAAGTTTGGGCAATATATTCGCAGTGACGGGCCGGCGGGGCATCAAAAAAAGACGGGCACACCAACCATGGGCGGAATAATGATAATTATTAGCTTTATGCTTGCGGCAATGGTTTTTATGCGTGATAATCCGCAGGCTTTGGCAGTGATTGGGGTAACGCTTGCGTTCGGGTTTATTGGGTTTGCCGACGATTTTTTGAAAATTGTAAAAAAGCAGAATCTGGGATTAAGGGCGTACCAAAAATTTGCGGCGCAGATTGCCGTAAGTGTGGGTTTTGTGCTGTATTGGCGCACAATCCCGGGGTATTCAACCCAGGTGATTATTCCCTTTTTTCCCGAGCTTACATTTGAACTTGGGTTTTTATTTCCCGTATTTGCGGTTTTGGTTTTTTTAAGCACAACAAACGGGGCCAATCTTACCGACGGCTTAGACGGCCTTGCCGCAGGAGTTACCGCACTTATTGCAGTGTTTTTTATGTTTTCGGCGTGGATTTTAGATTCGCCTGTACTGCCCGTAACGGGGGCGGCGGTTGGTTCACTCTTGGGCTTTTTGCTGTTTAATTCACATCCGGCACGGGTTTTTATGGGGGATACGGGGTCGCTTGCTTTAGGGGGGTTTGTGGCGGCTGTCGCGCTTATGCTAAACATGCCGTTGTTTTTGCTTATTGTGGCGATTGTGTATGTTGCAGAGTCACTTTCGGTAATCATCCAAGTGGTATATTTCAAACTTACCCGACGACGGTTTTTTAAAATGGCACCCATCCACCACACATTTGAGCTTTCCGGTTGGCCTGAAACAAAAGTTGTTGCGTTCTTTTATGTGGTGACGGCAATGGCGTGTTTGCTGGGATATTTAGCATTAATGGGGGCTTGAATGGGGGCTTGAAATTGTTTGAAAATAAAAAAATTCTTGTATGCGGTATGGCACGAAGCGGACAATCGGCGGCATTGGTTTTGCGGCGGTTGGGCGCGGAAGTTACCGCAACCGACTTAAAAGCAGAAATTTCGTGGGACTACAACCCGGAAGAAGAGGGGATTTTGCAAAAAACGGGGCAAACTCCCGACGAAATTGTCGCGGATTATGAGCTAATAATTATCAGCCCGGGAATAAGCATGTACGCGCCCTTTGTAAAAAAAGCCAAAACGCTTGGTATACCCGTGTGGGGCGAGGCAGAGCTTGCATATCGTTTATGCCCCTGCCCAATGATTGCAATCACGGGAACAAACGGAAAAACGACGGTAACAACTGTGGTTGGCGAAATATTAAAAAGGCAGGATATTGCTTTGCGCAGGGGCGAAGGTACTGTTATAGCGGGGAATATCGGCATTCCGCTAACATCGCTTGTAACAGAGCTTTCCCCGGGGAATATTGTCGTGGCGGAAATCTCCAGCTTTCAACTGGAGACAATATCGGCGTTTCGCCCAAAAATCAGCGCGGTTCTGAATATGACCGAAGACCACCTCGACAGGCACAAGACGATGGAAAATTACATTGCGGCAAAATCGCGGATTTTTGAAAATCAAAGACAAGATGATATTTGTGTGTTAAACTATGACAATTCTGTTACACGCGGGATGAAACCGCGTGGCCGCGTGATTTATTTTAGCACCAAAAGCGAGCTTAAAGAATTTCCCGACTCAGCTTGTTTACAAAATGGTAATATTTTTGTAAAATATGAGCAAGAATCTTACCGCATTATAAATATTTCCGAGACAAAGGTTATGCCCGAAAATGCTTTGGCTGCCGCGGCAATAACTCTGGCTGCGGGTGTTTCCCCGGAAATAATTGCCCAAGTATTGCGTGAGTTCCAAGGTGTGCCGCACCGCCTTGAATATGTAGCCACAATCAACAATGCGGAATTTTATAACGATTCAAAAGCAACAAACACCGACGCGGCAATAAAAGCCCTGGAAGCATTTAGCAATCGCCAAATCATTCTAATTTCCGGCGGTTATGATAAAAAAACGGATTTTACCCCATTGGCAAAAGTCATCAGCAAAAAAGTAACCCGTTTAATTTTAATCGGGCAGACGGCAGGGCAAATCATCAACGCCTGTGAAGCCGCCGGGTTCACCGCATATGAAAGGGCAGATACCTTAGAATCAGCCGTTTCACATGCAAAGTTTTTAGCAAAGCCGGGTCAAATTGTTCTTTTTTCGCCTGCGTGCGCAAGTTTTGATATGTTCAAGGATTTTGAGCATCGCGGGGAATTATTTATGAAATATGTAAAGGTGCTTGCGCACGGCGATACGGCGACTCAAGCACCTGCGCTATAGAAGGAGGGTACAGCATGACTGGAGGTCGTTACGCCGCGCCGCGCCGCGCAGAAGAAGAATATTACGAACCGTTGCACGATTACGGAACACAGACGCATGACCGTGAGCAAGGCTATACCCGCCGCCGCCCGCGCCACAAAAGCGACGAAAATATTGCACCAAGGGCAAAACAAAACGTACACATCGGTAATGTTGACCTCACCATCTATCTTGTGGTGACTATTTTGGTGATTATTGGTGTAATTATGGTGTTTTCGGCAAGCTACATAACTGCTGCAAATTCTCCCAGGTTCGGCAATGACTCATTTCATTTTTTACGCAGAAATATTCCCTTTGCAATTGCGGGCTTTATTATAATGAACCTTGTTTCGCGAATAAGTTATTCGCTGATTAAAGATTTTGCATGGGTAATTTATTTGGTAACATTAGGGCTTTTGGCGGCAGTACTTATTGGCGGTGTTGCCGTTGGCGGCGCGACTCGCTGGGTAGAGCTTCCCATTATCGGGCGTTTTCAGCCCTCCGAAATTTCAAAAGCTGCACTTATTTTTATAATCGCTTACCTTGTTGACAAATACCCAAATGCCCTCAAAACATGGACCGGTTTTTTTATTCTTGCCGGCCTCACAGGCTCGATTGTTGGCTTGGTTATCCTGCCGGGCGGGTTCAGCTCCGCACTTATTCTGGCAACAATCGGTTTTGGCATGATTTTTATAGCAAGCCCATATATTTGGCGGTTTGTTGTACCCGGCGGAATTGGAGTTGCCGCAGTCGCATTTTACCTTTGGTTTGATGCAAACTTTGGCGGCGGCTTCCGTGGTGCGCGGGTGCAAGCTTGGCGCGACCCTTGGTCTGACGAGTTGGGCATTGGCTTCCAAACAGTAAATTCTTTATACGCCGTTGGAACGGGCGGTTGGTTTGGTCTGGGAATAGGCCAAAGCCGTCAAGCCTCTTTCCTTCCCGAGCCGCAAAACGACATGATTTTCGCAATAATCGTTGAAGAGCTGGGCTTGGTCGGCGCGGGATTAATCCTTATGCTTTTCGCAATTTTCATTTGGCGCGGGATTCTTGTTGCAATGAAAGCACCTGATACATTCGGCTCAATGATTGCCCTTGGTGTCGTTTTTGCAATCGCATTCCAAACCGTTATCAATGTCGCCGTAGTTACAAACACCATCCCCAATACTGGCGTAACCCTGCCATTTATAAGCTATGGCGGAACATCCTTAATGGTTAGCATGGCATTGGCAGGTGTACTGTTGAACATATCCAAACATTCCAAAGTAAGACGTTAAAAAAAGACGTTAAAAAAAGAAAATAAAAAGGACGCCGTATAAGATACCCTATACGGCGTCCTTTGTTTTATCAATTAATCATTAATCCTGTGCGAGGAAACGCTCTACATCCATAAGAAGCTTTACTTCTTCGCCCACTTTTCCAATGTTGCGGATAAATTGGTTTGCATAACTCAGTTTCGCACTTGGCGGCGGAGCAATTCTTTCCTCGGGTATAATTGCCGTTTCCTGCACGGCATCAACAATCATGCCCAAGGTGTAATCCCCGTAAATGATTACGATTATGCATGTTTCTTCATCATGTTCTTTTGAGGGCTTACCAAAACGCTTACGAACATCCAATACACCAATTAAGTCGCCGCGAAGGTTTATAAGCCCCTCTATGAAGCTTGGCATTTCGGGTACTTTGGTGATTGCTGTCATTTTGATAATTTCTTTTACATAGGCGATTTCCACGCCATAATCCTCGTCCTCGATGGCAAAGGTTAGGTATTGGTCCTTTATTGTGTCATCTTGGCGTTCTTCGTCAAACAGGTTTTGCATTGTTGCCATAATTCCGCCTCCTAGTCAATGGGCAAAAAGTCGCGATTCTTTCACGCGGCTTCTGCAATAGTTTTGATTTCTTACTTATCAAAGAACCCGGCAACGTCGATTATTAAGCTTATATCGCCGTTTCCAAGTAAGGTACAGCCGCTGAGACCGCGAACTTTTTTGAAGTATTTCGGCATGGGTTTTACAACAGCCTGCTGTTGACCAATGAGGTCGTCCACCAGAAGGCAAACAACATGTTCGCCGTTTTCAAGCATGATAAGCGTACCTTCGCACACGTCTGTAACCGCGCCTTCGATATTAAAGAATTCATGGAGACGTACAATATTGAATATTTCACCGCGCTCGGTAATCATTTCGTTACCATTTGGGTCGGTGAAAAGGTTTTCGGGTTGGGCTTTGAATGATTTTATGATGTTTGCGATGGGAATGGTGTATTGCGCACCGGCAACAAGAACACTCATACCCTCTTGAATGGTGAGAGTGAGGGGGATTTTGAGGGTAAAGGTTGTACCTTCGCCCGGTATAGAATCTACAAGTGCTGTGCCGCCCACAATCTCAAGATTGCTTGTAACAACGTCCATGCCTACGCCGCGCCCGGAATATGCCGTAACTTGGTCGTTGGTGGAGAACCCCGGCAGGAAGATAAATTGCATGATTTCCTTATCAGTATATTCTGCGTCGGGCTTGGTTGTGAGGCCGTTTGTTTTTGCTTTTGTCAAAACTTTTGCGGTGTTAATTCCACGCCCATCGTCCTTTATAATAATGAGAACGTCGCCGCCGGAATTTTTTGCCTCAAGCAGAACACGCGCTTTTGCGGGTTTGCCTGCCGCTGTACGTTCTGCGGGCAACTCTACACCATGGTCGATAGAGTTGCGAATAATGTGCATGATGGGGTCTGCAATATGCTCAATAATATTTTTGTCTACTTCAGTTTCTTCGCCGATAATGTCAAGTTGAACATCTTTGTCAAGTTGGCGGCACATATCGCGCACGATGCGGTGCATCCTGAAGAACGTCGCACTAAGGGGAACCATCCGCATAGACATAACTGTCTCTTGCAGATTGGTAACGATTTTACGTAATTGGCGCGTTTCCTTGTGGAAACTTTCCAATTGCAAACCATCAAGCTCTGAGTTTTGCGTTACCATAGCTTCAGAAATAACAAGCTCGCCCATCAAATTAAGAAGTGCGTCCAACTTGCTGACGTTTACGCTTATCATGTGTTGCGAAGCCGCTGTAGTCGCGCCCTTTCTTTGGGCGGCATCCGCTGCCGCGGCATCTGCAGGTGACAGGGTTTGTGAAGCCGGTGCCGGTGTCATCATTGTATCCGGGGCTTCTGCAATAATTTCGGGGGCCATTGTTACCTCCTCTGCATTATTAACAACAGGTGCAACAGGTGCAGGTACAGGGGCTGGGGCGGATGATGCCGCAGAAGCGGTTAATTCTTCCAGATTCAACTCCCTGAGGTATACTGTTTGATTAAGGTGGTGATGGATTGTGCTATAGTCGTTTGTGCTGGTAAACTCAGCCATAAAGCCGTTTTTACGAATTACTGGTATTGTTTCCTCATCTATGACATCTTGTGGCTCGTGGGTTACATCCGACGCAATCTCCTGCAAATTGTGAACCAAAGTGTATGCGCGGATGTTCTCCATTTCGCAACCGTCTTGGAAATATATTCTGGCTCTGTACCTATGCATGGTATCACCTGCCGAAGGGGATTTTTTAGGAGTTTCGTCTTTTTTTGCAGTTTCAACAGGTGCCGGTGCTGCAACTTCCGGGGGTGCTTCGGAAACTTTTTCGGGTGTTGCCGAAACCGGTTTTTCAGTTGTGGGAACGCCTTTTATTTTTTGTAAAAAATTGTCGATTGTTTTAGCAAGGTCTGTTCCGTCGCCGTCGGGTTTTTGACCTTCTTGGATTTTGGCAAGCTCTTCTTTCACAAAATCCGCGCCGCCGAGAACGTGGTCGGACAAGGTTTTAAAGTCCAGATTCTGTGGGCTTTCTTCACGAAGATAATAAAACAAATCTTCAATTGAGTGCGCCACACCCGCTATATTGTCGAACATCATCATAGCAGACGAACCTTTTATTGTGTGCATGATACGGAAAATTTCGTTGATTTGGTCAATGTTATATTCCGATTCGCTCTGGACTATGGTGGCTTCCAGTTGGTCGATTAGCTGGGTCATCTCGAAAATGAACATCTCGAGCATTGACTCTCTATCGAAGTCGCTCATCCGTTGTCACCTCTCTCTTTCCTGTATATTAAACTACAAACAGACATCAAAAACAAGTCTTTTTTTATAATGGGGCGCTGCCCCAAACCCCGCCGCTACGGTGGGAATGAATCCCACCTACGCTTCCTCGCTGCGCTGCGGATGAAGCGTTGCTTGTGATAGGGCGCTGCCCCAAACCCCGCCGCTACGGTGGGAATGAATCCCACCTTTATAATGGGGCGCTGCCCCAAACCCCGCCGCTGCGGTGGGAATGAATCCCACCTACGCTTCCTCGCTGCGCTGCGGATGAATGACTAAATCAACCCGGCTTTCTGTAGACAGCGGGTTTGATATATTGGTAGCCCGAACCCGTGTTGCTTATGGATTCTGAATGGCCAATAAATAAGTACCCCCCCGGCTCTGTGGCGTCAAAAAACTTTTTCACAACGGCGTCACGAGTTTGATTGTCGAAGTATATCATAACATTGCGGCAGAAGATAACATGGAATTTTTTCTTAAAAGGGAATGACTCCATAAGATTCATGCGGCGGTACAAAATTTGCTTTTTTACCCCTTCTACCACCATGGAAAACTGGTCGTCTGCTTTTTTAAAATAAGCTTTTTGCCAATCTTTTGGCAGATTTTCCAAGGCATCGGTGAGATATTTTCCTGCCACGGCCCTATCCAGAACCTGTGCGGAAATATCGCAGGCAAGCATTTGCGTATCCCATCCTCTTGTTTTTTTAAAATATTCCTGCATCAGAATTTGCAGGGTTACGGCCTCTTCCCCGGAAGAACACGCCGCACACCATAATCTTATATCTTTTTGGCTTTCATATTTTTCCTCTACATATGGAAGGACTATTTCGCGGAAATAGTCAAAATGGTCGGTTTCGCGCATAAAAAAAGTATGATTTGTAGTTATCTTATTTACAAAGCGGGTTAATGCATCGCCGCTTTTTTCTTTAATTAAGTAGTCGAAATATTCTGAAAAAGTCTCCATTCCAAGCTCTTGCAACGTAGACCTGAGCCGGGAATGCACTAAAGTCTTTTTTTCATCGCTTAGGGAGATGCCGTAATTTGATTTGATATAATCCCGAATTTTGTTAAACTCAGCATTGGTTAATTCTTTCATATGGTAGCCCCACATTTTTTATGTTTATAGTATCATACCATTACTTGCAGACAAAGCAAGTGTTTTATGAAAAAATAGCAAGTTTTCGGCAGACCGGAGCACGTTATCCTAACGCAAGGGCGCAAAGTCCCTACGGAAAAACTTACGAAATTTTTTCACATATTGATATTCTCCAAGTTATCTGAGTTTAACAGG
>JGI24703J35330_11748545_pt1 | contig 19542 bp, 15 predicted proteins | sample TergutNt197P1_FD_35330 | JGI IMG/M metagenome (IMG submission 35330) | reverse complement strand
GAATATCGGCTTTTGTGGATGATTTTACCTTGTTTTAGACTGCTTCCTGACATGATTTCATCCACAATTTGCGAATATCGGCTTTTGTGGATGATTTAGACTCGTTTTGGATATTTCTCAAATTATCAGTGTTGAATAGAGATATTTGAGTGGTTTTATTCTAGATTTAGTTTGATAGTTGGCTGTATATTTCCTCGACTATCGCTATAACACTATTATCTGTTAATTCTACACAATATAATTTAGTAGCGATTCTTGAAACATCAAATTCAGAATCGTGAATAAAAAAGTCAACTTCACTAAGATTTGATTTATATTATAGAGATGGCGTTCATTGTTTAGCTCAATAAATAATCTGCTTGTGCATATTAGCATAAAATTGAATTTTTTTCATTAATGATCCATTAAAGTTTTGGATACTAATTACACTCTTTGACAGATCGGTGCTAGAACACTCGCTTAAACAAAGTCCACGGTAAACGTAGTTGTAAATTGCCTAGCAAGTCGATGTGCTAGCTACCTTGAGTAAAGGTAAGTATCTCTTTCGGCTTTAATCTCATAGTTAACAATATTGGTACTGTTGAAATCAAGATGATGACCAACATACTGGTTGTAAAAAGTAAAATGATCGTTTGTGATTCCAGTGATATGTCATATAAATCTAACATTTCATCTACAGTTAAATTTTGGGAAAATCCCATTCTCACAAGAGAATTTGCATCGGGCATAAATATATTGGTTTCATTCTCTGTGCTCATCATTATATAAGTTAATTCATTATGTAACATCTCTTGCGAAACAAAAGCCGTTAAAATATGACCGATTATAACCGCACAGATTAGGCCAAAAGTCGAGACGATGATAACTTCAGATAAAAGCTGGAAAATGATTTTCAATTTCCTCTCCCCTAAGGCTAAATAAATTCCAATTTCAGTTCTCCGATCTCTCAAAAAGAGTAAAATTACCAAACTGACAATCAAAAAAGTAGCGCTTGCTGAGGCTAATAATATCCAATCAGCAATATTTCTGACATTCTCCATAGCAATAGCTATATTTTCGAAATCGCTCTCCAGCGTTGAAATGACCCAAAAATCAGGTAGCAACTCTTCAGCTTCGAGTATAAAATATGATAACTCTAATGGATCTTTCAAAAGGAGTAAAGTTTCCACCATATATTCCCATTCACCAACTTCATTCAACATTTCTGTAATAAAATACTCACCTTGTATTGATTCTAATGAAATAAGCGAATTGTATAAAAAGCCTTGTGCCGCTTCGGAAATTAAATTAGGAACAAAGATGCGGTTTGCCAATTCTGATATCCGCTCTCTTTCTAGCCATATTTGATCATCAGTTGATATTTCTTCTTCCAAATTCGAAGGTATTTCGAACAATCCCACAATCTCCAATTCGTAAAAAGCATGAGCAAACAAGTTTTCTGTATGATTGTTTTCTATTGGATCATCCCCTATTCTATCAGAATCACTCTCCCATCCTCGTGGTTGCTCAATAACGACCTCAACTTTAAATCGATCACCTATCATTAAATTGTTAATGTGTGCCAATTGAGTCGAAATTATCGCTGGGTTAGTTTCTGCTAAAACATTTAGTTCTGAATGTTCAAAAAGACGACCATCAACCAAAATAATTAATTCTTCAACCACTTCTAATGGCTCAATAAGTGAGGTTCCATACAATCGAAATATACTTCTTCTTTCTAGTTCTCTTAAATCTTGATCAGTTTGCCCATACCTATACTGCCTTAAATCCCATGTTGAAACATCACCTATTACCGAATAGTTAAAAGTATGCACATAAGGCAATTTCCCAACTGCCCTTACAATATCAGGAGTGATAAAACTATGACGCCACTCACCCCCCATTTCAATATATTCAAAATGTGCTCTTTCATCGTGATCAAAAGTCACAATGGGACGCATTCTTAAACGCAAACCTTCATCTGTTCTATTAATAGCTTGCCATGTTGAAACACTTCCTAATACAACGCCACCAAGTATACTTACCAACAAAAACAAGACTAAAGATTTCCCTTTATACATTACAATTGCTTTTGTTGCTCTTTTAAGTACTTTCATAATCTTACCTCACTTTAAATATTCCTACACTCTATTACCTTTCCATCACTCATACGAATTTCTTTTGTGACCAACCCTGCTGTTGGTATTTTAACATGAGATGCAATTATAATCAACTTTCCTTTTTTCTTTTCTTCCTCTAAAACTTTATAAACAACAGCTAAATTCTCATCATCAACACCATTAAAGGGTTCATCTAAAAGAATCACATCCGGATTCTCCATAAATGCTTGAGCTAGAGCCAGCCGTTGTCGCATTCCAAGTGAAAAAGATTTAATTTTGTTTTTCAACCTTATTCTCTAGAAATATCATCTGTTTTAATTTTTCATAAAAATATCCTTTCTAGATGGCTCATTTTTGTTTAGAGAAATGGTTCACTTTGTTATAGCAGTTACAGCTTAGCTTACCTACTCTAACGGAATTAATTTTCAAATTTACCAATTATCCAATTCTCCCCTTTAGCAAAATATTTTTCGGTTGTAATTTTACAAGGTAGTAGATCGGCGGTATAACTGAAATAAAAATTATGACATAGGTGATACCATAAAAAATAAACACTGTGGTCAAATCTAATGATGTATCATACAATTCAAACATTTCTTCATGGGTCATCTCATGTCGAAACCCCAAAGCTTCTGGCGTATCTGCCTCAATAATGGTAACCCGCTCTTCAGTTGATTGTCTTAATAAATCATTCTGAATCATATGCGTTGATAGCTCTGTTGCTAGAAAATGACCCGCCACGAGTGAAAGACTAAGTGCTAACGTTGCTACTATAAAAATCTCAATCAATATTTGTCCAATAATTTTCTCTCGCTTTTCTCCTAACGCCAAATAAATCCCAATTTCCAAATTACGCTCTTTCAAGCAAATTAGAATAAGCAGTCCTAATGTCAACAATGTCGCAACAAATGCACTGATAGCTAAAGCATCAGCAATTTCCAACATCATGCCCATTGAACTTGCAATATCTGCATAGGCACTTGACAAATCAGAAGTAGTCCAAAATTCAGGTAAAAGACCATTAACGTGATCTCTGAATGGTTGAAGGTCAAGGGGATCATTTAGTAGGAAAATAATATTTTCGTAGCGAATAACATCTTCGATGCTCTCCTCTCCAAGAAACTCTCCCAATACCTCCGGATCTGTTTCTAGGAAAGTATCAAAATAAAGGTCCAAAGTTGATTCAATTAAACGATTCGGAACATAAAGCTGATTTACAAGATTTATGTGCTGATGTATCGCACCTACAGACAATGTTTCATCCTCTGGCAACCTGTGTTCAAAAACACCTATTATTTCCAGCATAAATTCCTGTGTTGCCAATAAATAATCTAACGGATTCCGCCCTGAAAACTCATCATAAATGCGATATTCAAGAATCAAATCATCACCTAGACTAAGATTGTTCGCTTTCAAGAATGGATGGCTAACAATAGCAACATTTTCTCCACTTTCGACTTCTGCTGCAGTAAACACACGTCCTGAAATAAGTTCGACTAATCCAGACTCTATATCAACTACGTTGGGGTTATGAATGCCTTTTAAAGTAAACTGTTCAAATGCCACTTCTTCCCTAGCTCTAAAGCTTCCATGATCCCGTAGATTTTCTTGAGGATGATCAATTAATAGAAATAAATCCTCATTAAAAGCTCGTATCAATCTTTCACTAAAGAAATGATAACCCCAAGCAGTGTAATCGAACGAGCGCACATATGGAAATTCACCAATTTCACGAATTAAAGCAGGGGGAATCGTATCAAAGTAAATCCATTCATCTCTTAATTCCCTTTCTTCATTTAACCTTTGTCCATCCAGATGAATGGTTACAATCGCAGGCAACTGTTGACGCAATCCACGATCTGTATTCACAATCGCAGCTCGTATCGAGACAGCTCCTGACATTAGCACACCAAGTAAAAAAATAAGACAGAACAGCAAACTTGTTTTGAATAATTGACGTTTTAGACTAAGATTTGCTCTTGTAAAAAATTTCATAATATAGGTATCTCCTTAACTGGAAAAAGTGGTGTGCAGTACACCACTTTAAAATATTATTCAACAACTTCAATGGTAAAACGCATTGCAATTTCTAAAGGTACAAACGTATCCCATGAAAATCCTGATGTTGGGTTATGAACTAGAAATGCCACAAATTCATAAAAACCAGGTTCCTCTGGTGCCGTTATGAAAAAGCGACCATGCTGACCATAAATTCCGCCATCTCTATCATTTTCTCGTGCAGTAATCCATAAATAAGGATCACCATTCATAGGAATTTGTTGCCAATCTAGCATAGATATAATTAAGTAGTCGGTAATTTCAGTTGATGATTCAATCTCACCTGAAAGAGACACAGAACGCATTTCTGATTTTGATAAATCTGCTACAAAAAACAACTCAACTTCCTCTGTTGGTTTTACTTGTAGTAAACGTGGTGGTAGCTTAGTGTCTCCACCAGTTAATGGCCCAGAATCGATATTTACCATAAAACTGGCCCATAGATTATAAATATCATCTACATAATTGCTTTCTTGCAGTGACAATACTAATGGTGAATCAGAACCATAGTTAAGTTCAAAATCAAGAGCAAGTCCTACATTATGTTGTGGATCAAAGAATAAATCTTCATGATCCTGCATAACAAAACGCTCTGGAGCAGGAAAAATAGCGACTGTCAATTTACTTAGTGAATCACTTTTCTCAAATGTAGAATCCAAATAAATAGGTAAATCAACAACGTAACCACCAGGCATAGTAAATACAAATTCAGTCATGTAATCTTCAGTGTTTGCAAGACGAAAATATGCTTCCTGATAATTATAAAAAACCTTTACAATAACATTTACATCTTCAAAATTTTCATTATTAATATTAATGTTTAATCTATCCTGTGGCATCTCAATTCTGACAGGATCAATCGAGTGGTCAAGAACGTTATGACCACTCCAAAATCCTAATCCTATAAATCCATTCTCAGAGACTTCATGTTCAAGGGGATAAAAATTTAAAAACGAACTTGAAGTGTCAAGAGGTAGCCAACTTTCATTAATGACTAATATGTTAGATGACTCCGGTCTCAAAAAAACGTTTATGTTATTTTGGATATAAACTCCAAATATCCCTGCTACAATCAACAAGAAGACCACAATAACCAGTATAGACTTTTTATCTTTCATATTACCAAGCTAAACTTACAGCAAGTTGATTATTCCAGCTATTCACACCATTAGTTGCTGTTGAACGACGTGCTCCATATCCAGTAACTGTTCCTCCTCTAGTAGCACCAGTTACTGTAACTGATTGAATAATAGGGCAAACACCAATTGAAAAGGTTCCACTAGATAGTAATTGTGTTGACCAACCATCACTACCCACACCATTCCGATTGATAGGCGCTGTTGATATAGTCCCATTTGTATTATGTACTCGTGTTCTAAAACGGAGACCGTGGCTACTCGCGGTATTTGTCGACACCATTGTGGATCCTCGTGGATTACCTATAAGTGGTCTTGAAGCAGTCAAATATACATTAATATGAGCATTGCTTCCTGATGCATTATATGCAACTACTTCTACCGGATTAAATACTCCTCCAAATAACATTAATCCTACACCTACACCAACTGCAACTTTCTTTATTCCCTTTTGTGCTTTCCCCAAAAAAGATTTTTTCTCTTCCTGGTATTTTTCAACACTTAAAACATTAAACATTTTCATCATTCCCTTCTTTTCGTTTTCCTTCTATTTTGAAAATAGAAAACACAGAGCAATTTCTAGATCATCCCACTCTTTGTCAAAAGTTTGCGCGCACAACTCATAATCGAAAGTAAATGTCAGAAATCTTTCTGTTAAAGTCATCATAGCAAATTAGATTATTAATTGCAAGTACCTAAACATTCTTTCACAATTTTCACAACTTTCAACAAAATGACCGACCCAACCACTTTCTTTGTTCTTTATATTAAAAAATAAATCTCAAAAAGGGATGAAAATTATTTTTATGAGTTCAAAATGACCTTTTTCAGACTAATAAAGACGTATTTATTTTTTCACAACTTTTCGCAAATACCGTAATACTTTCACAAATCCATTAAATTTCAACATCTAACACAGAATCGATTAGCTCAAACATCAGTAAATCCAATCGATAATTGGATTTTATCACCTTTTTAAAGCATCCATCAAAACTACCCCCAAGAAATCGTTGAAAATCGCCTAAACGTTGTCATATCAACGCATCGGCGGTTTTCGCTTCTTTTAAAGTGTCAAACTCAGGATATTATAGTGGGTTTTTGTGGAGGAATTCAAGCGAGGTGGAGAAATTTTCCAAAACATGTCGCAAACCTAAGACAGGATAACTTGTTCTTGTGCAACGACGAATTAATTAGGTTCGCTCGCTATTATATAATAATGAATCTTTAGATTAAATCATCCACAGTTTGTGAAAAATGGCTTTTGTGGATGATTTTACCTTGTTTTGGATATTTCTCAAATCATCAGTTCAACCATTCTTTCACAAACTTTCACAACTCGCAACAAATCAGCCATTTTTTACATTCAAAAAAGCTACAAACGCATCATATAAGGAGAATTTGTAGCAATATTTACGTTTATACTAAAAATTTATGAATTTTTACCCCCTTATTCTTGACATATTTTGCTTTTTCACAAATTTTCACAAAACTCATCAAATTTCAACATCCAATACCGATTCCACCAATTCAAACCTCAACAAATCCGTTCGATAATTAGACTTTACCACCTTTTTAGAGCATCCATCAAAAATAATCTTAATCGTCTTCATCATTTTCTCCATATAAAGAATCTCCTCAATAAACAAACTTCCACCACACTCTTCCAAAATCTCAAACACCTCCGGATAACCATCACCAGTACCATTCGTGCTATTTCCCCGCTTACCTAGCCGTTGAAAAACCTCAACCGAAAACTCATGCGCATTATCCTGAACTGACAACCCAAAACACTCATCTTTATCAAAAAAACGAACAGATAAGATCTTATTAGAGTCTTCCGACTTCATCAACTCTTTTACCCCATTACTAATCAAATTCTCCAACAACTGATTCACCAGACTCTCTGATACCTCTAATCCTTCCCACAAACTAGACGTATTGTCTAAAAACATATCAACCCCCTTTTCCTTTGCTTCCCACAAATAACTAGATAGCAGACTCCTCAATTCCCACCAAGCAGAAGGCAATTCCAACCCTTCAATCAACTGATCCACCTCTTCTAAATCCAACTTATCTCCCAACTCTCCCAACGAACTTTTCAAATTTCTTGCAAGCTCATTCAACTCAGATACGTCTTCTAAACTACCAGTCTCTTCTAACGTAGCAAGAGACCTTTGAAGCATCTTAAAATTGTCATTCGAAATTCGCAAATCCTTTTTAAACTTGTGATAAGAATCAATTGGCATCCTATCTAACCGTACTGTCATTTCATCCAATTGAACCTTCATATCTACAACTCGTTCCTTTGATTCAAACCACTCTTTTTGAAGATCAACTATCTCCTTTTCCTTTTCAAGAATAACCGCTTGATCTGCTTGTTTCTCATGGTATTTTTTAATCGTACCATCCAAAACAAGTACAAAAACAATCGAAATAAACACAATAAATATCAATAATATAAAAAAAAGTGTTATGTCATGTAAATGGTGTAAATAGCTCAGGAAGAATCGCAAATAAGTAATACCGTACAATAAAAGTAGTCCGAGAATGTAAGCAAGCTTTTTAATGTGGCGTTCATTAACTATCAGCACAACATCTTCTAATAATTTACTGCGAAGAATTAAAACATAAGTTCCTATTTCTAGAATCAAAGATAGACTATAAGCAATTACTGTTAAAGTTGTCCCCAATATTTCTAGTAGTGCAGTTCCAACTAAAAGAGCAGTGGTTAACCAAACAACCTGTGCGATAAGAAAAGACCAAGCCATCACTAATAAATTGACAGATTTTTTCATCAATAAAGCCATTCCGCTAACAAAACCGATCACAAGTAGAGGACGCAAAAATATTGGTGTTATAGCTACCACTGTATATGCAAAAACAAAGTACAGTACAGAAAACAAGACATGCTGAATCTTTGAAAATTGGATCATCACAATTCTTTCATAGCAATTTCTTATGAATATACTTGATAAAATCACTCCTATTATTCCGTAAATAGCAGTCATAATTTATCACCTCGCTTAATTCAATTATATCAAGCCTGTTATTCTTTTGCAACTAAAAAAGAGCAAATTGCTCTTAAATGTAAATATTTGTAGGGCGAAAGCCAAAAACTCCATTAATCCATTCCCACATAATTAGCACCTCCATTCATGTGTTTGCATTACTGAACACTATACAGAGCTTCTCCTTGAATTTCAAGATCTTTTCAATTTTTTCACAAATTTTCACAAAACCTAAATGTAGACACTATCTTTTTTAAAAATCGACTATTGATCAATCAATTCCAATGTGATATAATGTCATAAAGTAGATTTTTTTGATGAAAAGAGGTTATAAAGATGCAAGTTTTCACAGTTTTACATATTGAAGATGACATAGATTTAGCTAATGAATTCCAAAAATTAATCAAGGATTATCCCTTTTTAGAATTTGTCGGTCACTCCGCTACTGAAGAAGAAGGCCTGAACTTACTTGCAAAATTACGACCAGATATCCTTGTATGTGATTTAGCATTAGGTGAAGATGACGGTTTAGTTCTTCTAAAAAAATTAAAAACCTCTATAATTCCATGGCCACATTATGTTATAGCCACATCAGCATATGCCAGCCACGCAGAAATTTCAAATGCCCTTGCCTTAATGGAAGTCTATCCTCTCACAAAAGGAACAGATTACAGTTCAAGAAAGGTTTTAAACCATTTGCAAGTACTGTTCTTCGATAAAATGCATATGATCGAAACAAAAGAACAAAAAATTCGCAAATTAGTTCATGAATTTATAAAACAGTTCAATTTAGAACATACCCCAATCGAAAGAACACTTATTGTAGAAAAAACATTGATAGAAATCGTTTTAAATCAACCCCAAAATAAAAAAATTGTTATGACTGAAATTAAAGATAACTTGAAAACACAGTATCCAGATCAGAATTTCCACTCCATGAATAGCGACCGCTTCATTGAAGCTGTATTTGAATATACTTCTAAAGATAAATTAATATCCATTGCTGAAGATTTCCACACCCAACCTACTGAACACACTTTTTTCACCATCGCCACCGAAGAAATCAGAAAATTACTTTCTAATTAAAAAGTCACTACAAATTGCAGTGATCTTTTTTTATTCCCTTAAATACCAAACTCCATGACATGCTTTTCACAATTCATTATTTCACACAGATGACACCCTAACCTCAAAAACTTCTTTTCGTCCTTCCAATCTCCAAGCGGGTAAAATCAATTCAGGATTTTTTCTAAAATCAAAAGTCAACAAATAACCACTATTTTCATCTAGCTTGTCCATATACCCCAACAATTGCTCGACTCCTTTTTCATTATAAAGCAACCCTTTCCAAATTTTAAGCTCCAAAACGAATCGCTGCTGATTAAAAATCACCACTACATCCATCCTTCTATCGTCAGTCAAAGCAGATTCAATAAAATAAAATCCCGCTCCATTTATGATAGGTTTCAAATATGTTAGAAAAATCAAGCGACATTGTTTCTCTAGAAATTTGAGATCTCTATCACTATAAAGTTCTTGCCAATGAAGTGCAAATCTTTCCAAACATAAAGCCATATTAAAACGATTTCCTTTTGTGATCTCATTGATAAGCCCACCGTGAGGAATCAACTCCCCATCTTCCTCATCCTTGGTAATGAAATAATTAGTAATCCGCATCTCAAAAATTTTATTAAACACTTTAACAAGATCCTTATCTTCCATTACATAACCATATCTAAAGGTTAAATCAATATTCGGATTATCCGTAGAAAAAGTACGTCTTCTACCTAAAATCAAAACGTCATACAGCAGATTTCTCACTTTTTCATTTCGTTCTAAATTCTGTGATAAGCTTTTAAATAATTCATTATCCGTCTCGCGTACTAATCTCCTAACCGCCTCAATCACATCAATTTTTGTCCATCCACTTAACTCCTCATCCATATAACGACAAAGGCTAGAGACGAGAACAGGATAACCGTTCGTGTAGTGATGTATTTCTGTTGCAACCCTCTCAAGATTCATCCCTGTTTGGTGATCTTTTTCACAAGCATCAAGCATTGTCATAATTTCAGAAATTGAAAATGCCATATCAACATTAAACTTTTCAGCAATATTCCAAGGTGAATTTTGCTCAACTTCTTTTTGAGCAAGCTGATGACTACCGTCTTGGATCATTTTGAATTTAATATTTTTAATATCGTACACACCTACTAAAATCACACTATGAAAGGTCGAATCATGACCGTTTGAACGTTCAATGTACTTACTCCTTAAGATATTTAAAAATCCTAAAAAAACTTGAAAATTGCTTTCCTTGTCTACTTCGTCAATCATTAAAACAACTTTTCTACTAGTGCACAGCTTGGTGATATATTTGCTTAAGTTTGGAAAATTAGTAACAGCTGCGAAATCATCCAACGAACCATTCCATTTTTCTGAAATTTGGATCAAAAACTGTTGACAAAAAATCATTTCGTTTGAAAAGCTTGCGCTCCCTAGCGCTTCAAAACTCAAAGAAATAATACTGTACTCGGCAGCTAAATCGTTATAGAGTGCTGAAAGAAGGGTTGTTTTCCCATATTGACGACCTCGATTAATGGTGAAATAAAACTCTGCATCAACCATTTTTTTTAATCTGCTTCACTTTTTTCTCTATATTTACCATATAATGCTTGCTTGGGATACAGTTGCCAGTTATATTAAATCTCTTAATCATTCTAAACACCTCTTTTTAGCTGTTGCTTCATTGTAGCACATTTTAGAGAAAAAACCAATATCTCTCTAGCACAGCATTTCTATTTTTTATAAACGAATATACAAAAACTAAAAAAGACCCCTAGCTAGGAATCCCTTTTATTTTGCTGCATGAAAACTTTTAACCAAGAGCACATCACACTCGGCGTATTTTGAAATATTACTCGACACACTCTCGAGCAAAAAACGGTTTAAACTCGACTTATCCGTCTTACCGCAAATAATCAAATCAGCCTTGTAACCAGGAGCAATCACATCAGCAATAGCGATTCCTGGGGTCGAACTATTTGTTTGAACAATATCCACCTCTTTAACCCCTGCATCAAGCGCTTCTTGCTTAAGGCGCTCTAGCTCATCATCCATACAATAAGAATGATCTTGAATTATATGAGGCGTGGACATCAATCCTGCTGAAATCATGGAATTATAAACAACTTTATTCTTTTTCACATGGCACAAAATTAATTTGGCTTCAAATGTTAAAGCATGCTGAATGGCCTGCCTACTAATCGCACGCGTCCCAGGTCCATTATCAACCGCTGCTAATATGTTTTTATACATGGAAATAACCTCCTGTCAAAATGCAATAAACGAATTTGCTATGCCTAGTATAGCAAAAATACAAGCAATTAGCAACTGCTTTTTGTCAATAACTAATACTAGCGTACAAAAATCATATTTAATAAGGTTCATTTCCTTGCTGAAAATACAAATTCACTTTGCGCGGTGAAGTAAGTGGAACGGGTAGACCGTTCCGGGCATCTACTGGAATAACAACTACATTACCTGGCTCTCTAAACCAGCTACTTCCCCCCTTTAAAGCTTCCTCCATGACATCAGCCCAAATTAACTTGGCAATCACCGCATCTTCGGCAATTTTAATATTATCATCATACCCGATCCATACGGTTGTAACTAAATCAGGGGTGTAACCTATCATCCATGAATCTGTATCAGTTGAACCTGTCTTTCCGGCGTAGCGATGTGTGAGTTGGGGGATAATTGACAGGCCAGTTGGGGCAAGATGGTTGTTGTTGACAAGGTTAAACATCCCAGTCATCATTTCGTTAAGAATGAAAGTATCCGTCAGACTGACCACTTGAATCTGCTCTAAGTTAACGGGGCGATTATCTACTAATACTTCTTTATCATCTTTGATTTGGGTGACGAAGCGATGACTAACGCGACGTCCCTCGTTAGCAAGAATGGCGTAAGCTTCAGTTATTTCCATCATATTTACATTGCTAACACCAAGAGCTGCCGACGGGACTTCATCGATTTGGGCGCTGATCCCGAACCTATTAGCCATGTCAGGAAGGATATCCATCCCTAAAAAATCATGTGTTTTAACAGCGAAGATGTTATCTGAAACAGCGAGAGCATTAGCCATGGAAATTTCTTCAAAAGCATACAAATTCATATAATTACCTGGTGTGTAAGAATATTCGCCATCGTTGTATTTGAAAGTGGTTGGTCTGCTAATGAAGGCAGTTGAAGGGGTGAAGCCGTGCTCTAACGCCGCCATATACAAAATCGGCTTCATTAGAGAACCAATCTGTCGCTCGGAGAAAAGGGCGCGATTGAATTGGCTTGTTCCGTAATCACTCCCTCCTGATAAGGCTAGCACATAGCCCGTCTCAGGCTCGATAACAATAACCACGCTTTGCAAATCAGAATTATCCGTAATATTAACATCTACTGCCTGATTGACCGCTCTTTGAATTATCGGATCTAGTGTTGTGAATACGCGCAAATACTCATACTCTGACATCCCTTCATCTAAAAGAGCTTCTACTTCTCGTAAAACTGCATCAATAAAATAATAATTAATCCCCTCATCCACAGGTCTTCGTCCCACAAGTTGCAAATCCTCATATATGGCGCGTTCCTTCTCACTTTCAGTGATTTTTCCCGTTACAACCATAGATTCAAGGACAATCTCCTGTCGTTCTCGTGCATTTTCGTAATGGCTAATCGGTGAATAAACCGATGGACCTTTTGGAATTCCCACTAAAATGCTCGCCTGGGACAACGTCAATTCCCCAGCGTCGATGCCAAAATAAAAATTAGCAGCATCTTGAATTCCATAAATACCATGGCCAAAATTGATGGTATTTAAGTATCCCTCTAGAATTTCTTCCTTTTCATAAGACTCTTCCAAGCGAATCGTGTAAGCAGCCTCACGAAGCTTTCGTTCAACTGTTCGTTCAAAATCGACCATCAAATTGCGGGCGTACTGTTGGGTAATGGTTGACCCACCTTGAACATTTTCTCCTGCTCGAATATTAGCAATGACGCTTCGGATAATGCTCGGGTACGAAAAACCATTGTGTTCCCAAAAATTTCGGTCTTCCGTGGCGATAAATCCATCAATTACATAGTGAGAAATTTCATCAAGAAAGACAAATCTGCGACGGTTAGGAATGAGTTCCTCCAAAAAAGGTTCCCCATTCACATCATAAAAAACTACTCGCGTATTTAAGGTAACATCCGGAGCCGGCATTCTTCTTAAATAATTAAAGCCCGTCCCCACTAATACAAGTCCGAGCGCCGCTAGAGCGATAAAAAGTCGTAAAATTCTTCGTTTCATCCAACCACCTCTTTAGTAAGATGGCTAAAATGGTAAGAAATTATAACTCTTTTGTTCACATTTGGTCGGTGATTTCATATACTTATATACTGCCAACTTAGATTGCTATCAGTAATCCCTTAATTTTCAAACAACTCGTTTAAGGAATTATCAAACACAAGGAGATTCACAAGCCTGATGTTTTGCAAATACCTAGTTCATCATACACCTTAAAACTATACTAATGAATGTTGCTAAATCTTCCTGCTTCAATCGGTGGTATAGTATTAGTTTGGATGAAGTACTAGTAGTTAAGATTTAGAAAGGGGTATGACATATGATATTAAAATATTTTACAGATGCTAATTCAGCCGCCGGCTACGTCAGTTTACAAGAGGAGAATTTGTTGGGCATTTCAACTATTTATCACTTAAAAGGTCCTGAGGGCTTGTTAATTCATCACTTACTTGAGCAGCTTTCAAATCTATTAAGTCTACAACAGCTAAAACCAGAGTTTATCTACTCGACTTTTAACCCTGATTTTTTAGCTGGCCTTATAATTCGAGAGCTAGATATGGCATTCACAAGTGGTAAAGTGGTTGTTGCTGGTGCGAATTTGATCGATTTAACGCCTGTTTATGAGCAGTCTATCATTAGAAAGCATCAGGAAGAAATTGAGCGCTTGACGTTTAATGCTGGGCAATTTTACAAGAAGATGTATATGCATTTGAATGCAGCATTGCATATTCACGATGAGTGGGAAAAGATTTATATAGACCGCATGGATTTTGATCAAGCTGATAGATTCAGAGAGGATTTGGTTGCTACACTATTTAATACAAAGATTCATGCCAGTGGCAAAGCGCGTGTTTTGCGACGTTTTTTTGGTGCCAGTACGCCTGTTGGGCTGCATGATTTTATCCCTGAGTTGACGGCTGGTTTAAAAAGGTATTTAATTAAGGGGCGACCTGGCTCCGGTAAATCAACCTTGATGAAGGATGTTGTAGCAAAAGCAGAGGAATTAGGTTATGATGTAGATGTTTACCACTGTTCTTTAGATCCGAAATCCCTTGATATGGTGGTCGTACCAGAACTTGATTTTTGTCTTTTTGATGCGACCTCTCCTCATGAATATGAACCGAGCTTTGCAAGTGATGAGGTGGTAGATACGTATTCGGCTTTTATTCGAAAGGATACGGATATGCGCTGTGCGGATGTTTTGAGTGAAATTGAAAGCAGGTATAAAAATCAGATTAAATCGGCTCTTTTAGCGATGGGAGATGGACATGACTGTCAATTGGCTTTGCAGCAATTTTATGAATCGGCTCTTATTCCCAAAGAAGTGGATCACTTACTTACACTGATGGGTGAAAAAGTTGATAAGGCAATAGAAGGTTAAATCAAAAATAATGCGAGCAGGTTATTATAAAGCCTCCTCGCATTATTTTTATCCGACATCTTCAAACTGGCTATTGTATAAATCTGCATAAAAACCAGCCTGCTCAAGTAGCGCTTCATGGCTACCATTTTCGATAATATCTCCGTCTTTCATGACTAAGATCACATCGGCATTCTTGATGGTAGAAAGGCGGTGCGCAATCACAAAGGAGGTTCGTCCAACAGTTAATTTGTCCATTGCTTTTTGAATTAGGTACTCGGTTCGGGTATCTACAGAGCTTGTTGCTTCATCTAAAATTAGCATCGGCGCATCTTGAATCATGGCACGAGCGATGGTCATCAACTGGCGCTGACCACCGGAGAGATTAACCTTATCATTAAGCACAGTGTCATAGCCATCAGGCAATGTGCGAATAAAGTGATGCAACCCAACTGCTTTACATGCTGCTTTAACTTGCTCATCAGTTACACCCGTCTTACAGTAAACGATATTGTCACGAATCGTCCCTTCGAATAACCATGTATCCTGTAAAACCATGCAAAATTGATCATGGACATCTGCACGAGCAACTTCGTGAATTGGCGTACCATCAATTAAAATTTCACCTGAATTCAAATCATAAAACCGCATTAACAAATTGACAATAGTCGTTTTACCGGCACCAGTTGGACCAACGATGGCCACTTTTTGTCCAGGTTTGACATGGGTGGTGAAGTCATGAATAATCATTTTTTCTTCATCATAACCAAACTTGACACCGCGGAATTCAATTTCCCCATTTATCCTACCAAGGCGCTTAACTTTACTAGATTCATCTTCCATTTCAGCTTCATCCAAAAATTCAAAGACGCGTTCACTAGCTGCTGTTGTGCGTTGTAGATTCTGTAAAGATTGAGCGATTTGTGATAAAGGTTGGGTTAATAAGCGGATGTAGATCATAAAGGCAACAATAACACCGAATGAAATATACCCGTTTAGTGCTAGCATCGCGCCAATCACACAGACTGCCACGTAGCCAAAGTTCCCGATAAACATCATCATCGGCATCATAAAGCCTGACATAAACTGGCTCTTCCAAGCACTCTCATAGAGGCGTTCATTGATTTCTTCAAATTCGCGTCTTGCAAGTTTTCCGCCATTGTAAACCTGCACAACATGATGACCCGAGAAAATTTCTTCAATATGACCATTAACTACACCTAAGTCTTCTTGTTGTCGCACAAAATGAGGTTGTGATTTTTTCATAATGATCGACATACAAACAAAGCCGATTATACTTGTTATAATGCCGACTAGCGCTAAAATCCAGCTGTTATAAAACATCATAAAGGCTGTCCCGAAAAACATAATCAAAGAGGTAATCAAACTACTCACACTCTGGCTTAAGGTCGCACCAACCGTATCTACATCATTGGTCACACGGCTTAAAATATCACCATGGCTAATCTTATCGAAAAAAGCCAGTGGCAATTTGCTCATTTTTCGAGAAAGGTCGCCACGCATTTTCTGTCCAATGCGTTGGGTGATGGTGGTCATCATATAGCCCTGAATGAAATTGAGCAAAATAGCTATTATGTATAATGTCATGAGGAAGAAGGCAATGCTTCTTACAGCATCAAAATCAATCGCACCTGCTACACTCATATCATCAACAGACGGCAATCCCTTTGCAATTTCATTAGCCATATTCCCGAGTTGATTAGGACCGAGAATTTGCATGATGGTACCAATACCAGATAAGGTCGTTGCCAAAATAATAGCAGGAATATACCTTTTGCAATAAGCAATTAATTTGGCGAATGCTACTTTAAAATTCTTTGGTTTTTCAACCGGACCACCGCCACCTCTCATTCCAATGCGAGGTCCACTTTGATTTCTTCTTTCACGTTGTTCACTCATATGGCAAGTTCCTCCTCACTCAATTGACTTGTGGCGATTTCACGATAAACCTCGCATGTTTGAAGCAGCTCTGCATGGCGCCCTTGTCCAACCACTTTCCCTTCATCAAGAACAATGATTTGGTCAGCTTCCATAATCGTTCCAATCCGCTGCGCCACGATTAAGCTTGTTACTCCTGCTGTTTCCTTTTTCAACGCTTCACGTAGCAAGCGATCTGTTTTATAGTCCAGTGCTGAAAAGCTGTCATCAAAAATATAAATTTCTGGATTTCGGCAAATCGCGCGGGCAATGGCAAGGCGTTGTTTTTGGCCACCTGAAAGATTTGTTGCCCCTTGTGTCACTTCGCTTTCGTATCCTTCTTCTTTTTCTTCAACAAATTCCTGTCCTTGTGCAATTGCGACTGCACGTTTAATATCATCAGCCTCATAAGCCCTCACCCCATTTTGACCAAGTCCGACGTTAGAAGCGATGGTGCCTTTAAATAGCACGGCCTTTTGCGAGACATAGCCAATCTTATTGCGCAACGCCTCTTTTGTATAGTCACGAATATTTAAACCATTTATAAGAATTTCTCCTTGACTAACATCATAAAAACGAGGTATCAAGTTCACTAAAGTAGACTTACCGCTCCCGGTTGAACCGATAAAAGCGACCGTTTGGCCCTCCTTAGCAGTAAAGCTAATATCATTCAAAACATAATCAGCGCTATCAGGGTATTTGAAGCTCACATTTTTGAAGATAATCTCACCCTTAATTCCTGCCATACCTTCTGTTTTATCCCCTTCAATAATGCTAGCTTCTCGATCAAGAACTTCATTAATCCGCTTGGCTGATACTGTTGCACGAGGTAGCATGATAAAGATCATCACCATCATCATAAAGGACATAATTACTTGCATTGCATAGTTAGAAAAGACGACCATGTCCGCAAAAATTGGTAATCTATCAGCAACAGCAGCTGCGTCGATTAAATAAGCTCCGATCCAGTAGATCACAAGCGAAATCCCACTCATAACAAAGGCTAAAAATGGCATCATGATGGCCATAGCACGCCCTGTGAAAAGTTGAGTGTTTGTTAAATCATCGTTAGCAACATCGAATTTGTCTTCTTGAAAGTTTTCCGCATTATAGGCGCGCACTACACGAATCCCACTCAAATTCTCTCTTGTTACACGGTTGAGGTTATCGATCAAGCCTTGCATTTTTTTAAATTTTGGGATAACAAAAAACATTAAAAGAACGATCAAAAATAGCAACATCCCCACGGCTATAACGATAATAATTGTCCATTCAAATCCTTTTCCAGCAATCCGAGTCATCGCCCATCCTGCCATAATCGGCGCTCTAACAATCACCGTTAACCCCATGGTAATTAATACTTGAACCTGCATGATATCGTTAGTTGAGCGGGTAATCAAGCTATCGGTTGAGAAGCTATTGATTTCTTCCATTGAAAATGAGTCGACCTTATTAAAGAGTAAACTTCGCAGTCTACGCGAAAACCTCGCCCCGATCATAGCGGCGAAATACCCTACGACAATGGCTGAAATCAAACTTCCAAAAGTAGCAAGTAACATCATCGTTCCCGCTCGCATAATGGCGCTTAATGAACTTCCTGGTGTTTGGAGTAAGGTTGTAATTTCTGCCATTTGTTGTGGAATGGTAAGCTCAAGCCAAACTTGACCGACGATAAACACCAAGCTGCCTAATGCCATTTGCCACTCCTTTGCTGTTAAATACTTAAAAATTTTTATCATAATATGCTCCTTTGTGTGCAGTGTTGGATCAACTTAGTTGTTATCTGTTGTCAAAATCTTTCAAATGATCTTGAATAAGATGGAAAAATTGGCTAGATAACCTCAGGTATTCCTTAGTGTCTTTCTCACCCATGTCGAGAAAAACTAGTTCTAATGTTTTTGTCCATTTTCTCATTTCTGTTTCAACCCGTGTACGTCCTTCTTCTGTGATGCTAACGAGAATGTTTCGTCGGTTATCTGGATCAATCCGACGTTCAACTTGGTCTTTTTTCTCAAGCGTTCCAAGTACAGCAGAAATTCTTGCAGCGCTACTTCCTAATGCAGCACTTAATTCAGAAGGTAGCATTTCATCTTTTTTTGATAACACATGTAAGACAAAAGACTCTCCTTTTTGCTCTTTCATTATGCTGTCAAAACTACCGCCTTTACGCTTGGACATCATCATTCTGAAGGTTTCAATGGCTTCGTTCACATAGATAGGACAATCTTTTTGATCTTTTTTCTCCATCATTAACATCCACTCCTTAACTTTGTTTATAGTTAACACTATTAATTTTTCAATTTTGTTAATTATAATGCATCCGCGTTCATTTGTCAAGAGGCAAAATGCGACAAGAAAAAATCTGTGGCAAAATGCGACAAGAAAAAATCTGTATTTTTTTTGAAACATTTTCTCTTAAATGTATGATTCCTAGTTTTTCATCACTAAAAAACAGACCCTAAACTTCAGGATCTGTTTCAAGCTATGAATAACTATAAACAGGTTAAACTTCTAAACCATGAATAGTCGACAATTTATCATCTAGGATGTGGTTAATTAGTATTTTCAAACTCTCTTGATAGCCTTTTATGGTAAGTGG
>JGI24703J35330_11748546_pt1 | contig 19548 bp, 15 predicted proteins | sample TergutNt197P1_FD_35330 | JGI IMG/M metagenome (IMG submission 35330) | reverse complement strand
ACGACAAAATAAAAATGGCTGAACACAATCCAACAATCGGTATCTTGCTTTGCGCAGATAAAAATGAAACGATAGCAAAGTACTCAGTGTTAGCAGATAATGAAAATCTTTTTGCGAGTAAGTATATGCTTTACCTACCGACGGAAGAAGAACTAAAACGTGAAATTGAACGGGAAAGATATTTGTTGGAAGAAGAATAATCTAAAACTGCGACCAATGGTTTCAGAAATGAAATTGTGCAGACACTGTCTGCACAAATAGGCTACAGCGGAATCAATTTTAAAGAAATACTTTAAAGTTCAAAAAGATGTAGCTTGTGATGAGCTAGTAAACAATGGGAGTCAGAAATTTATTAAACCCTTGGAATTACAAGAGTTTGGGAGTTATCAATATCATTCAGTTGAATGAAAAAACATAAATCAATAGAACAAGCAGCGATGTCATTTTCCAAGACTAGACATCAATCTTGTCATCTCAACCCATGTTGAGTGCGTAGCATTGATGTCTAGGAAGAACGTTGTAGAACCAATGGTTTTAGGGATATAAGTTATTTTGTATTGTCAAGAAAAGCAAGATTTGCATATAACCATATCGAAGTAGTAGGTTTTTAGTGGGGTATTTGATAGTACAGCAAAAATAGATTTCAGCTAAGAATATTGAATTGATAAATAGATGTTCTTCAGTTATATTTCATGCAAGCAGTAAATGTGTATTATTAGCAAATGCTGGGAAAATTTCTGCAAAAATTGCAAAAGATCATGCATTCAGTTAATTTGAAAATTAGCATGTGATTCATGCTTAGCAATTCGAACATGACTTTTGATAAACATTTGAAATTGTTTGAAGAAGAAATATAGTAAGCAATTATGTAACAGTCCAATTTACAAAATGGTCAGAAGTATGAAAAACCACTTTGAAAATCTAAAAGTATATTGAAATCAAAACTTGTAATAATATTTATCTCCTCGAAGATATCCTGAAATTAAAGGATGTCTTTTTCATTTAGCACTTATTTAACAAGATTAAAAATACATACAGTACGTATGTTGACATATTGGAATGAGTATGGTATAATACATACATGATGTATGAAAGGAGAAAGTCATGGCTAGAAAAAAAAATCCTGAAGAAACAGTAAAAAATATATTATCTACTGCTTTAAAACTTTTTAAGGAAAAAGGTTATGAACAAACTAACATATTAGATATTGTAAATACTATGGGAGTGAGTCGTGGAGCTTTTTACCATCATTTTAAATCAAAAGAAGAAGTTTTATTTGCTTTATTTGAGACAAAAGAAAATAAAGCAAAACAACTTGAAATATATAATAATCCTGATTTAACTGGATTAGAAAAAATGCAAAAAATTGTTTTTTTTGAACATTGGGATCAAAAAAATATAGAAGAAGATACCTTACTACTTAATATTTGGATAGATTTATTATCAGACCCTCGTATGTTGCATGAGCATATCAAAGATTCTCATGCTACAAATACTTGTTGGTTAACTACTTTAGTAGAAGAAGCGATAAATGATGGTTCGATAAAAAAACAAGATTCAAAAACATTGACTGAATTAATATTGTTGCTTGTTAATATTTGGAGTATCCCAACTATATATCCATCATTAAATTTAGAAGAATATCACAAAAAGATATTAATGATAAAAGATATCTTAGATGGACTTGGTTGTCCTTTGATTGATGATGAAATCATTCAGTTATTCGATCAATTAGGAAAAGTCTATGTGGAACACCACTCAGAAATTTAGGAGCACACCAAATAATGAAAACAACAAAAGAAATAAAAAAAACGAAAATCATAAAAGCAAAACAACAATCAATGTCTAATGATGACCAACTATATAACAAAATTGATTATAAATTTTTAATTAGATTTACACTGCCAACAATCATCTCATTTGTTCTTTGGAGTGTATTTGGTATAATTGATGGAGTATTTGCTTCTCGTGGAATTAGTGTCGAGGCACTTTCGGCAGTTAATTTTATTATGCCTTACTTTAACTTTGCCATGGCAATTACAAGTATGTTATCGATGGGAGGAATGGCACTTGTCGGCAAAAAAATCGGTGAGAAGAAGGAATCAGAAGCGCGGCAAAATTTCTCATTACTAACAATAATTATATTCTTATCAAGTATAATAATATCTATAGCAACGGTATTATTTCTCGATCAGATTTTGAATTTGTTAGGAACCGATCCATTGGTACTAGATCTAGCGAAAGACTATTTGATGCCTCTAGTTTATTTAATGCCAGTTCTTATGCTAGGATTTTATTTTACTCAATTCCTCGTCGCTGAGGGTAAACCTGTAATAAGCGCTGTAGTTTCAGTTTCTGGTGCGTTAGTAAGTACAATTTTAAATTATTTATTAACTTTTCATTTTGAATTCGGCGTATCTGGTCTTGCATGGGCTACAGGAATTGGTAACTCTATACCAACAATTATTGGATTATATTATTTCAATTTTAAACGTGAAGGAAATATTTATTTCGTGAAGCCGAAATGGGATTTGTCTGCAATATCGCGCGCGTCTTATAATGGAATTAGTGAAATGATTACAATGATGGCAGCAACAATAACAACCACAGTAATGAATAACATAATGGTAGATTTAGTTGGCTTTGAAGGAGTTGCCTCTGCTGGAATTGTAATGGCGACACAATTTATTTTTATCTCTCTTTATCTCGGGTTTTCTGTTGGAGTTCAACCATTGATAAGTCATAATTATGGACAGAAAAATCATAGCAATCTGAAAAAACTATACAAAAAATGTCTAACCATTATCACAGGACTTTCGATAATTGCTGTTATCGGTGCAATCATTTTCGCTGGATCGCTTGTGCGAATTTATGTTGAACCAGGAAATCATTTTTTCGAAATGACAGTAAGAGGTCTTAGAATAAGTGCAATCGGTTTTTTCTTTATGGGATTTAATGTGTTTGCAAAAAGTTGGTTTACAGGTTTCAACGATGGTTTAATTTCTGGTTATATATCATTTATGCGTGTAATGATTTTCACTCTTCTTCCTTTGATAACTCTTCCTAGATTCTGGCAATTAAATGGACTATGGGCAGCACTAGTCGTTGCAGAAATTATTTCAGTTATCCAAACTATTTACTACCTAAATAAAATGGGATCAAAATATCGATATAAACCTAAATCAGAAAATATTACAATCCTCAGAAAACAAAAAATAACTGTATAAAACGAATCTCAATATTTTCACCACATGCAAACAACCTCTTTTTTTACGACTATTATAAACTTTTTTCCACAACATTCAACACGATGTTTTAAAAATTAACATCTTTGGAATAATAACTTTGATAGAAAATCAAGAAATTTTTTGTAATTGTTCACATTAATGTTATTTCATGGTAAAATTTAAGAAAAGAGTCTATTCGAAGAAGGAGTTTTGTAAATGAAAAACTCACGCCAAAAGCTTTTACTTTTTCTCATTTTATGTTTCATACTCTGTGGATCCCAAGTTGTTAAAATAAAAACGGTGAATAACGATTACACCGAAAACAAGGATTTCAATCCCGGCCCTAATTACGAACAATATCACACCAACGATACAGCAGTTTATGGAAATTATAACGAAAGGGGATATGAGATGGAAAACACCAAAACCAAAGATTATAGCGAACGACTTTATAGAATCGATTTGGTGAGGAAATATTTATCAGAGTTTGAATTTATTGAAAAAGGACGTATTGGAATTAGTTTTTATTGCTTAACAACTCAAAAGGGAGTTGGTATCAATGAAGATGAATATTTTTTCTCAGCCTCAACGATAAAAATGCCAACTCATATGATGCTAGCAGAACGTATCTCAGTAGGCGATTTATCTTGGGAAAAAGAACTAACGGTTTATCACACGGACTGGTTAGAAGGCTCTGGAGTTTTGAAAGACCAATTAAATATCGGGGATAAAATCACAGTTTACAATGCACTTTACCATTCGATTAAGTACTCAGACAATTTGGCTCATCGCATGATAACAAGAACAGTAATACCAGGTTTTACTCATGAACAATTTGGATTAGACAATTCGAACTGGGACTTGACGCGAACAATTTTTAATCGCTATTTAGGCGGGCCAGTCGTTACAGGAAGAATGCAAGTCACACCAAATCAACTCACCGAACTATTTAAAATTTTATACCGTGAAAAAGATAATTACGAAGGCTACCAAACAATAATAAATATGATGAAAGAATCGTTTTGGACTGATCGTTTTAAGACAAATCTCACTTCGGGAATCGTGGCTCATACTCCAGGTTGGACCACACCTTATGAACACGATAGTGGAATTTTCTTCACTGAACAACCTTATATCCTTGTGGTTTATACTTATGATATTCCAGATGCAATAGAACTTATAAGTTATATTAGTGATCAAGTTTTTCGTATTCTTACAAGATAATAATTTAAACTTACTGTACAATTTAAATTTTGTGCAGTTTTCTTATGATTAAAATTTTTAACTTTTTTTAATTAATAAAAAGTTTTAATTTCGTTAACACAGAATTTATAAAATATGATATAATTAAAAGTGTAAGCTAATGTTCAACTTCCGTAGAAATCTTGAAGTAGGAATTCGTTTATGCAAAATAACGGATGTACTACAAAAGATTATCAAGGAAGTTATTAGCTGGAACTAGATATAATTAAAGGTGTAAGCTAATGATGAGTTTTCGTAGAAATCTTGAGGTAAAGGACGTTATTAGCTGAAACAAGATAGATATAATGCTATTTAGCACCGTATTTGCAAAAAGGAATCGGTGATACTAAATAAATCGAAGAGATGGAGTGATTAAAATGTATAATCCTTGGATGTGGGGTATGTATATGCAAAATAATATGATGATGTATCTGATAATAGCAATGGTGATTCCGATACTCGCGCAAGTTTATCTGAAATCAACATTTTCGCGCTTTAAAAGAGAACGTGCATCATCAAATATGACTGGATTTGAAGCAGCTCGCAGAATTTTAGATAACAACGGATTATTCGATGTAAGAATAGAACGTGCTAAAGGAATGCTTGGTGACCATTATGACCCAAGAACTAAAACCGTAAGGCTGTCAGACGAAATTCATGATCAACCATCAATTGCAGCCGTTGCAGTTGCGGCTCATGAGGTTGGACATGCGCTTCAACACGCACAAAACTATTTACCTCTTAATATTCGTTCTAGTATGGTGCCAGTAGTTAATATTGCCAGTAGATTTGGTTTTATAGCTATTATAGCTGGTATATTTCTTGAAGCTTTTGTTCTTGCTGAGGTGGGTATTATTTTAATAGCATCGATATTTGTTTTTCAACTTATAACTCTACCTGTTGAATTTAATGCATCAAAAAGAGCAATGGTAGAAATGAGAAATATGAATATTTTATACGACAATAATGAAATTCGTGGAGCAAACAAAGTATTAACTGCAGCAGCTCTTACTTATGTTGCAGCAATGGTCGTAGCATTAATGGAATTATTGCGTTGGGTAGCAATTTTAAATAATAGTCGCGGACGACGTGACTAAAAAGGTGATACAATATGAGTCAAAAAGATTTTTATGATGAAGATGAGGTAATTAATAGCTTAGTGAATGAGAAAACGCCACAACCTAACTCATCAAAAGAAGAAAATAGAAACGAACAATTTCATAATCAGTTCCCAAAAGGTGTACAATTTCAAGTAGGACAAACAGGATGCGGATGTTTTGACACACGAAAATTAATAATCAACCTTGCCATCTACACAATCGTGTTGATGGCAACTAGTGGGTTATTGCCTGGATTTTATTTATCAGGAATAACTGCCGCGATAAGAGCTGCCCTAACGCTCACTTTACTAAACACTTTCGTTAAACCACTAATCATTTTCTTCACATTTCCAATTACCGTTGCAACAATGGGCTTATTCTACTTTGCTATAAATGGGATAATTATTATGATGACTTCAAGTATTATGGGTGCTGATTTTAGAATTGACAATTTCCTCACAGCACTTCTAGCAGCTCTTGTAATCTCGCTTATCCAATCAGCAATAAAAAAATATATTTTAAAAGTAGATCAATTATAATTATTTATATAGGAGGTAAATACTATGAACAATATAACAGTTCGTGAACTAGTTGAAGCTATTAACCTAGAAGTTGTTACACCAGAATCATCACTTGATCGTACTATTTCAAAAACTTTCTTAAATCGACCTGGAATGGAATTGATGGGTTTTGATGAATATTTTAAGCGCGAAATCAAGGAACGTGTCCAATTAATTGGAACAAAAGAATGGAATTACCTCTCGTCGTTATCGGATGAAGAACTCCGCACAAATGTCGGAGTATTATTTAATGGTGCAACGCCGGCGATAATTTTTGCGAATAATTTTGAAGTTTTTCCGGTTCTATGCGAATTATCAAAAGAATCCGGTGTACCAATATTAAGATCGAAAAAGGCGACCTCGGTTGTTTTTGCAAAAGTTTTTAATTATTTACAAGAAGAACTCGCTCCAACCGAATCATACCACGGTGTTTTAGTAGATGTTAACGGAATTGGTGTAATGATAACTGGAAAAAGTAGTATTGGTAAAAGTGAAACTGGTCTTGAGCTAATTCGTCGTGGACATCAGTTAATCGCCGATGATAGAGTTGATATTTTAGAAAAAGAAGTTGGATTACTCGTAGGAAAAGCACCTGCAATTTTAAAGAAATTTATTGAAATTCGTGGGATTGGGATTATAAATGTAGTAGAGATGTTTGGAGCTGGAGCATACCGTGATTCAAAAAGAATTACTCTTGTTATCGAACTTGAAGATTGGAGTCCTGAAAAAGAGTATAACCGTATTGGACTTGCTGAAGAATCAGTACGCATTTTTGAAACTGATGTGACGAAAATTACAATTCCTGTAAAAACTGGACGTAGTATCGCTTCTTTAATTGAAGTTGCAGCCATGAACCACCGTTTGAAAATGATGGGTTATAATGCAGCAGAAGCATTTACGACGCAACTAGACCAATTTATTGCAACTCGCAGTAATTAATGGAGGATTTATTTATAATGCAATTTGATCATTTTTCGATTACACCACCAAACCCAATTTTTATTTCAATTGCAGGTACTAGTATTCACTGGTATGCTATATTAATTATGACAGGAGTAGCTCTAGCCGTACTTGCTTCAAGAAGAGAAGGAAAGAAAAAGGGATTTGATCCAGAACTTTTTATGGATTTACTTCTTGTTGGACTTCCACTTAGTATTCTAGGTGCAAGATTATATTTTGTTTTATTTAATAATCTTGCTTGGTACCTGGCTAATCCAAGTCGAATTCTTGCTATTAGAGATGGGGGACTTGCGATTCATGGAGCAGTAATTGCAGCCGGAGTTTACGCATGGTGGATTTTAAAGAAAAAAAACATTCCCATTTTACCGATATTAGACATTGTCGCAGTAGGATTTTTTATTGGACAAATTATTGGACGCTTTGGTAATTTTATGAATCAAGAGGCTCACGGTCACGCAATCAATCTTCCAACGCTCGATGCACAACGTGAATTTTTAACGAATCTTTTGATACCAAATTTTATCGTTAACGGAATGTTTATAAATGGTAATTATTATCATCCAACTTTTCTTTATGAAGCCTTATGGAACGTCGTTGGTTTATGTTTAGCGGTTTTCATCCTCAGACGATTAAAAAATATTTTAACTGGTGAAATCGCGGCATTTTATGCTATTTGGTATTCTTTTGGTAGAATTTTCATTGAATCAATGCGCACTGACAGTCTAATGCTCGGATCACTTCGTATTGCACAGGTAATCTCAATAACGTCAATTATTATCATTGGTGGTTTGATGATCTACCGTCGCATAAAAAAAATCGAAATCATTACCTATGCAGATTTTAATATCGATGCATATAACAGGTTAAAAAAACAAAATAAAACAAAAAAGAAAAACTTAAATAAACGCTAAAAAACTTTACGTCTAGGCACTCGCCATGCCAAACGTGAAGTTTTTTAATATACTATAATTGTAAGCGAAGATTTTTAAAGTTTAGCTTTCAAATTTGGATAAAAAAAGAGGGGAGTTTAAAATATGTTAAGAAATAATCAACGTTCATGTTCATGTGGATGTGGTGCACAAGCTCAACCAATGCCGATGCCTATGCCAGACTGTGGATATCAACAAGCAGTGGCATTACCTGAGCAAGTTGAAGGATGTGGGCAATCATTTGCTCCAGGTCAAGTGTTAAATGTTGGAGGCGGATGTAAAGTTTCTCATGGTGAGGTTCAAACTGTTGTAGAACAACCAGTTTATGCTGCACCAAATGTATTCCACCACCATAATACAATTAAGCACATTCAACCAGTAGTAGTACAAGATGTTCACCATTACCATAGTCATCATGAATATGTAATTCAACAACAGAAAAAAGCAGATGAAGTAATTGAGCACAGCCATGGAGTAAATCCAGGACCAATCACTACTGCACCTGCACAACCATGTGGATCAGGAGTAGCAATGCCTTTACCAGAGTATGTAGGATCAGAAGAAGGAATCCAAACATTACCTGGATATGTTGGCGGCGGATACCAACAAGCTGTTACTTTACCAGGTCAAGCAGGATGTGGACAAGCGGCTGCAATGCCGATGCCTATGCCAATGCCTGCAACACCTTGCGGATGCGGAGCACGTCCTCGTCCACGTCCACGCCCACGCCCTTGTGGATGTAGAAGATAATTTAAGTAATTAAAAAAGGTCACTCACACAATTGAGTGCCTTTTTTTGTGTTTACTTTTTAAATTGTTAGTTTAGTGTTTTTTCATCGATGCTAGATTCAGTTTCATTTGTTAATTTAACAAAACGACTCGTAATTGGTAAATCCTCAGTTTTTAAAGTCAAAGCATTGAAGATACCTATAGCCATTAATAAGAACGGGATAAAATGAAGGATATAAATAATTATCCTTAAATAAACAAAAAATACACTTCCACCAAAACCATGGGGATAATTATCAAGATGATTACCATAAAATCTGTATCTAAAAAATGTTTCAGTCAAAAAATTAGTGAAAAGCATGATTGCTACATAGAAAACGACACTAGCGAAAAAGAATGTTTGTGCTTGTTTTGCATGAAAAGTTAAAAATTCTGATTTTTTGTATGGAAGTATTAACATTGGAATAAAGAAAAATACATAACCAAGTGCCGCGTAAAAACGATTAGCTTGTGCGTCTGTTTTTGGCTTTTTTACAATTGGTGCATTAATTTCAGCTTCACTAACTTCACATGTTTCACACAATTTTAATCCTGAATCAATTTTCGACTCACAAATTTCGCAATGTACATCAAGAGAGTCTTCGTTGGGTTGAGCCGGTGGGATATCAGTTTCATTTTCGAGTAAAACATTATCCGCTGTTTCAATATTTTCTGCTATGAGGTTTTCATCCGTTGTTATAACTTGCGTGCTATCTATAGAAATCTCTTCACGGATGCTTGTTTCTTCTTGTTCTTTTACCTCTTCCAAAATTGTTTCTATTTTAGTGTGACACTTTGGACACTTTTCCTCGCTATCAGGTATTGTTAGTCCGCATTCGGTACAATTTAACATTTTCATAATTTATCCATCCTTTTCAAATTAGCAAATTTTGGCGTAACTTGCTATAAATTTTTAACGCTTTATCTAACATTATATAATTTTTTAAAATAAATTGCAACTTTTAAAGATTTTTATATGTGTGATGTGTTATAATGAATGTAGTATTAAAAAGAAAGAAGGATTTTTGTGAGTATATTAAATCAAATCTTAGATAAAATAAAGGCCCACGACAAAATCGTCATCCATCGTCATATTAGTCCGGATCCTGACGCATTAGGTTCGACACTCGGACTAAAAGCATTGATTCTGGATAACCTTGAAAACAAAGAAGTAAGAGTTGTCGGTTACCAAGAAAAAAATTTAGAATGGCTTGGAGTAATGGACACTATAACAGAAGATTTTTACAAAGATGCACTCGTAATCGTTCTCGACACGGCAAATAGCACCCGCATAGATAATAAAAATTTCAACAAAGGCTCATTTATGATAAAAATTGACCACCATCCAAGTGAAGACCAATACGCAAACATTAATTATGTTGATACGATGGCTGCATCAGTGTGTGAAATGATTACCTTCATGGCATTATCATATGAGTGGACTATTTCACCAACAATCGCGAATCTTTTATACGCAGGAGTCGTATCTGACACAGGTCGTTTTTTATACGATACAGTGACACCCAAAACGTTTGAAGCAGCAAAAACTTTATCATCAATTGGCATAAATGTAAATGAACTCAATCGAAATTTATATAAAAAACCGATGAATGTTGTTAAAGCACAAGCTTATGTTTTAAATAATTTTGAAGTTACAAAACATGGTGTTGCGTATTTTAAAATGTCAAAAGAAACGCAAAAAGAATTTGGACTTACAACAGGGACAAGAAGTTTACTTGTAGATGTATTAGCAAATATTGAGGACGTTCTTGTACGAGTTTGCTTTTTTGAGCAGGATAAAGATCAAATTAGAGCAAATATTCGTTCTGAAGGGCCGGTTATTAACCAAATCGCAGAACGTTATGATGGCGGTGGTCATCCAAAAGCATCTGGTGCAATGTTATCACGTTGGGAAGTAGTTGAGGATTTAATTACCGAACTAGATCTTGTTTGTCAATATTTTGATGAAGAACTCTAATACAAGATTTTAAACTTAATAAGGAGATATAACATGTCTTTTATTAATTTATGTGTGCGTTCTGCTTATTCGATGCTATCTAGTACAATTACTATAAAAGCGTATATTGACTACGCGCTCGCACGTAATATGAAGGTGTTATCACTTGTTGAAGATAAAACTCTTCACAGCACAATTAAATTTTATCAAGCATGTCAAAACGTTGGGATAAAACCGATTATCGGTGTAACCATCGATGTAAAACACAATGAAGCGTCCGGAACCTGGACGCTTTTTGCGATGAATGAAGCTGGTTATCGAGCGCTCTTATTCATCACTTCTTTACAAGCTGATGCATCTTACGTAGAAATTTCAGAAATTTTAACTTATCAGGAGTCATTAATAATTTGTGTTGCGGTTGAAACATTTGCTGATTTTAAAATAAATCCACTTCCTCAAAATTTTTATTTAAGCTTTAACGATGTCTCTGGACTAAAAATAGCAAAAGAAATGAATTTTTCACCTGATGGATTTGTATTTTTAAATGACGTCCGAACCTTAACCGAGGATGACATCCCAACATTAAGAGTTTTAAACGCCATCAAAGAAAACATTCCGCTTGATAACATGGGCCTATTACAAGAGTCGTACATTCTTGATGCAAAGACTATCGGTATGTATATGGAAAGTGATCCTTTTCTTGAGATAGCCATGAGTAAAACCCAGGAAATCGCTGATAAATGTCTCGTCTCAATAGATCTTAAAAAAAATTATTTACCGAAATTTCCCGTTGATAAGGGTCTTAGTTCCCGTGATTATTTGGAGGCTTTGTGTCATTTCGGGGTGAAAAAAAGGTATAAGGATAATCTTTCTCAAATTCATTTGGACCGTTTAAATTATGAGCTTGAGATTATTACCAAAATGGGGTTTGCTGATTATTTCTTAATTGTGTGGGATTTTATTAAGTATGCAAAAAGTCAAAATATTCTCGTGGGTCCTGGTCGTGGGTCGGCGGCTGGTTCGTTAGTTTCTTATGTTCTTGGGATTACTGGAGTTGATCCGGTTAAATACCGTTTATTGTTTGAGCGTTTTTTAAATCCGGATCGTATTAGTCTTCCGGATATAGATATTGATTTTCAAGATGATCGTCGCGAAGAGGTCATTAATTATGTAAGAGAAAAATATGGTGCGAATATCGTCTGTCAAATCGGAACATTTGGAACATTTGGTACAAGATCTGCTTGGCGTGATACAGCGAGAGTTCATAGTTTGCAAACAGCCCAGATTAATAGTGTTACGCGATTTTTAACGTCGAGGTTATCACTTGAGGAAAATTTAAAGCAAAATGAACAATTAAAACTACATTTAGAACATAATCCTAATTTGAGAATTATTTATCAAGTAGCCATGAATATAGAAGGGTTGCCAAGGCATTTATCAACCCATGCAGCGGGAATAATCATCGCGCCGGACGACTTGAAAAATTATACAGCAGTTACAATTGGGCCGAATTTAACCGCGCTTTCTCAATTCGAGGGTCCTGATTTAGAAACAATTGGTTTGCTTAAAATGGATTTTCTTGGTTTAAGAAATCTGACAATGATAGCAGAAATTACTGAGTTGATAGAAAAATCCACTGGGGTGAAGTTCGATATTCAAAATATTCCTCTTGATGATGAGTTATCCTTTTCTATGGTGCGAAAAGCTCAAACCGTCGGCATCTTTCAACTTGAATCGGCTGGTATGAGACAGGCTTTACTTCAAGTTTTACCGACGAATATTGAGGATATTATTTCTGTTTTAGCACTTTTTCGTCCTGGTCCGATGGCGAATATTGGGATGTTTGCTGCACGAAAAAATAAAAAAACGCATATTATATACGATGATGCAAGCCTCGAACCGATTTTAGATTATACTTACGGGGTTATTGTGTATCAAGAACAAATTATGCAAATTGTAAATACTGTTGCAGGTTATACTTTGGCTGAGGCAGATATTTTACGTCGTGCTATTTCAAAAAAGGAATCTGAAATTCTTGATGAACATGCTACAACTTTTATTAAGCGAGCTGAGGTTCGTGGTTATTCTAATGAGGTTGCTACAAAAATCTTCGAACTTATAAAAAAATTCGCAAGCTACGGTTTTAATAGATCTCATGCAGCGAGTTATGCGATGATTACTTATCAAATGATGTATTTAAAAGCTAATTATCCACTGTACTTTTTGTTGTCTGTATTTAATACTGAACTTAATAATTCCCGGGCTACAGTTATCGCGATGAAAGAAGCTAGAAGTTTAGGTATCGATTTATTACCACCAAGTATTAATCTTAGTGGTCGAGGTTACACTCTCGAAGATAATTCTATTCGTTTAGGGTTTTATTCGATAAAAAATATTGGTCATGAAATAGCGACGAAAATTATTACAACAAGATTATCTGGTAGATTTAAGAGTTTTTTCGATTTTGTCGTGCGAACTGATGATTTTATTAATGATAAAATTTTAGATAATTTAATTCTAGCCGGCACTTTTAATAGTTTTGGTCATTCGCACGAAACGTTAAGACGTAATGTTCATAGAATAATGGATTTCAAAAAATATGATGGTGGCTTGTTTCAAACAACCTTTGTTATGGAAGATTTTGAAGTTGAGGAACTATCCATTGATTTGAGAATGCAAAATGAAATGGATATTTTCGGTTTTTATTTAACTACTCATCCTATGATGCGATTTGATAAACTTATTAAAGAAAATGGATATCTTACTCCAAGTGAGCTTGGGTTTAACGATTCCGGGATAAAACAAGTTATTGGCCTCGTTGTAAGTGTCCGTGAGATAAAAGATAAACTTGGTAAACTGATGGCTTTCATTGAAATTGCAGATGAAACAACAAATATAAATGTTACAATTTTTTCGAAAAATTATCACCCTGATTATAAATCTCTAACCGGTAGCATTATTGTAGTTAGTGGAGTTGTGGGCGTTCGTAATGAAAAAATCGGTTTGAATTTTAATCATCTTGTGCAAGTTTTGTAGTTTAGATTCTATGTTGTCGAACGAAAATTCGACTTAAAAGTTGAAAATTCTTGTTATTTGTGGTATAATTGTTCTAACTTTGCTTTAGAAAGCATTTAAAGAGGAGCATTATTATGTTAAAAAAAGTAGGTATATCCTTACTTCTGGCTATCACTTTACTTTTGTCATCATTTAATTTCGCAAATTCAAATACTGCTTTTGCTAGACAAACATGTGGTAATTCTGTTGCTGAGTGTCGTGAGCGTCAACGTGATGTGCGTGCAAATATTGAAAGTTTGCTAGGTGAAGCAGCCGAGGTGCAAGACGAGATTTCTATTCTACAAAACGATATTGCTATATTAAGAGCAGAAATTCTTGAAATTGAAGAAGCAATTGCTGAACTTGAAACTCGCCTTTATGAGTTAGAAGTGAGTATCCGAGAACTAGAAGAAAAAATTGAAGAAAATTTACAATTACTTTATGAAACTAATAACAGAATTGATGTGTTACTTGATGAAGTGGCACAAAGATTGCGTGTTACTCAAACAATTAACAATCGAAATATGATGCTTGTTTTATTAAGTGAATCAGAAAGTTTCGTTGATCTTATCCGAAATACACGTGCATTTACACGAATCGCGGCTTTAGATGCTCAAGCGATGGAAGAGTTAAACGAATTACTTGATTTTCAAGAAGCATTAAAAATCGAACTCGATGAACAAATGGAATTTTTAAATGAACAGATGACTTATTTCTCAGAAATTTTAAATGAGCGTGAAATAGAACAAGCTGGTCTTGAAGCGGCTCAATATAAATTAATTGCTGAGGAAGCTGCGTTACGTGAAATTATGTATGCTATTAATCAGGAGCGTCATAATGAAGAAGAATTATTACGTCAATTAGAAGAAGCTGAGCGTGTTTTAAGAGATAATCCACCGCCGAAAGTTGCCGCTCCACAAACGCCAAATGCAACTGGACTTGCACATCCAATGCCTGGTTCTCATGTTACTTCTGAATTTGGACCACGTTGGGGTGGATGGCATGCTGGGATTGACCTTGTTGTTCGTGGAAATCCAAATGCTGCAGTTTTAGCCGCAGCCTCTGGTACCATCATTACAAATACTTGGGAAAATGGATTTGGTTGGTACATTATCATTTCTCACAATATCGATGGTCAGCGTGTTGATACACTTTATGCCCATTTACATGTTCAATCACCACTGCCAGTAGGAACTGTTGTAACGCAAGGAGAAATTGTTGGGACAAAAGGTAATAGTGGTCAATCATTTGGTGCTCATCTTCACTTTGAAGTACATCCTGGTGGAATTAGTTGGGGACGAAATCGTGGAGATAATCCTCGAAATTGGATTAACTTTTAATCACAAATGTAAAATTTAAGAGAGTTTTCATGTTATATCATGGAAACTTTTTTCATTTGTCTAAAAAGGTTGAAAAATGATTTTTTTTAATGTATAATGTATTTAACTTTGCTCGCAAGCATTTAACAAAGGGGTTTGCCATGTATAAAAAAATCGGAGTCGTCATTTTAAGTATTATTTTATTATCCACCGTTTTTATCCCATCAAACAGTACAGCACTAGCCTCGAGTTGTACATCGATAACTGATTGTCGAAATCGTCAACGTACAGTCCGTGACAATATCGCTACAATAATTGCCGAAGAAGAAGAACTTAGCATGGAAATTGCAGATATTCGAAATGATATTGCAAACTACCGAGCGCAAATTGCTGTTGTTGAAGACGAAATTTCTTATATTGAATATGAGATGAATCTTTTATCCCAACTGATGGAAGAACTTGGAATTGAAATCGCAATTAATGTGGAAATTCTCGAAATTACAGAAGAAGAAATTTTAATATTACTTGATGAAATTGCCCAAAGAATGCGTGTTACTCAACATTTAAATAATCGTAATTCGATGTTAACATTGATTAGTGAATCAGAAAGTTTTGTTGATTTGATCAGAAGAACGCGCTTTTTCACAAGTATTGCAATTGCTGATGCTGATTTAATGGAGCAATTAAACGATTTAGTTGATTTTCAAGATGCTTTATTAATTGAATTAAATACACAAAGAGAAGATTTAGAAATTGCTAATCAAACATTTTCTGAAATGAAAGAAGATTTACAAATTGTTCGCGGTGAATTATTAATTCTGCATACGGAGCTTACAAATCGTGAATATAATCTTCTTGAAAAAATGTATGCACTTGGTCAAAATCGTGTAGATGAAGAAGCAAGACTTGCTGCACTTATCGCCGCGGAAGAAATTTTAGAACGCACACCACCGCCGCCGGTACAAACCCCTGGTGGTGGATCATCTAATTCATCTACTGGTAACCCACAAACACCAAATGAAAGCGGACTTGCACATCCGATGCCTGGAGCGAATGTTACATCACGTTTTGGTCCCCGTTGGGGCGGTCATCACGCAGGAATTGATTTACAAATTTGGACTAATATGAGTGCTCCTATTCTTGCCGCTGCTTCTGGAACTGTAACACATTCTACGTTTGAAAGTGGTATGGGTTGGTATGTTGTTATTTCTCACAATATTAACGGACAGCGCGTTGATACTTTATATGGTCATTTAAGGTATCAACCACTAGTTTCTGTTGGAGACACTGTTTCTCAAGGTCAGCAAATTGGTGTAAAAGGGAGTACAGGTTTTTCAACAGGCCCTCACCTTCATTTTGAAGTTCACCCAGGTGGATTTAGATGGAACTCAGGAGTAAATCCTGAATTGTGGATAAATTTTTAACATCAACATAATTAAAAAAAGTTTTGTCGTAAATTGATGAAACTTTTTTTAATTTAGGTTATTTTGTTGTGAATAATGTTGAAAACTATGGATAAATTATTTTAAATATGTTAAAATGAAAGATAGGGAAAATTTTGTTCATAATAATTATAAGAAAAAAAGATGTGGAGGAATTATCGTGCTTTTTTCAAAAGATATTGGAATTGACTTAGGGACAGCAAACGTCCTGATTTACGAAAAAGGAAAGGGTATAGTTTTAGAAGAGCCTTCTGTGGTGGCAAAGAACTCTCAAACGGGAAAAGTAATTGCGGCTGGTGAAGAAGCACGCCAGATGATCGGACGTACTCCAGGGAAAATTGAAGTTATAAAACCGATGCGTGATGGAGTTATCGCAGATATTGAAGCAACAGAATTAATGTTAAAAAGTTTCATTAATACCGTTAAAATTAAAGGACCATTATCAAAGCCATCTATTTTAATTTGTTGTCCAAGTAATATTACCGAGGTTGAAAAAAAAGCAATCCGCGAAGCAGCAGAAAAAACTGGAGCACGTGAGGTAATTATAGAAGAAGAACCAAAAATTGCAGCATTAGGGGCGGGAATGGATATTTCAAAACCTTCTGGGAATATGGTAATAGATATCGGTGGAGGAACAACTGATATCGCAGTATTATCGCTTGGTGATATTGTAACATCATCATCTATCAAAGTTGCTGGAAATAGATTTGACCAAGATATTGTTGACTATTTGAAAACTAGTTATAAACTACTTATTGGAGAACGTACAGCTGAGGATATAAAATTCGGTGTTGCTACAGTTTATATCAAGGATCAAGAAGAAACATCCCTTCAGGTAAGAGGACGAGATCTAGTTTCTGGTCTACCGAAAACTGTGACAATTACTTCAACAGAAATAGAAGAGGCTTTAAGAGAGTCTGTGCGTATTATCCTTCATGCGACAAAAAATGTTTTGGAGCAGACACCACCAGAACTTGCAGCAGATATTATGGATAAAGGTATCGTTTTCACCGGTGGAGGAGCACTACTTCCAGGGCTTGATCGATTATTTGCTGAGGAGTTAAATGTTCCTGTTTTTGTGGCGGATAACCCTCTACATTGCGTAGCCGTTGGAACTGGGATGATGCTTGATCATATTGATCGTATTAACCGTCGCTGATTTTGTTTTGAAATTTTAATTTATACTATGATAACAGTCGTTTCTTTTATTAGGAACGATTGTTTTTAAAAGTTTAGGAGGTATAATTTAATGAAACCACTTGCAGACTTAGTTCGTCCTCAAACAATCGCTGAGGTCGTCGGTCAATCACATTTAATTTCTGAAAATTCTATGCTTACGAAATTACTTCATGTTGGGCACATCCCGAATATGATTTTTTATGGGCCTAGTGGGACAGGAAAAACTACTATTGCTAACATAATCGCGAAAACGTCGAATAAGAAAATCTTCAAATTAAATGCTACTGAGGCTAAAACTTCTGATATTAAAGATATTATCGCCCAAATAAATACTTTAGAAACTTCAAACGGTATTTTGTTGTATCTTGATGAAATCCAAAATTTTAATAAAAAACAGCAACAATCGGTTTTAAAATATATCGAAAATGGCGATATAACACTTATTGCGAGCACTACGGAGAATCCATATTTTACAATTTTTTCAGCGATTTTAAGTCGTTCTACGATTTTAGAATTTAAACCTTTGACTCCTGATGATATATTTCATGGTTTAACGCGGGCATTTGATTATGTGAATGAAGAATTTTTTGGTAAAAATGCATTCTTTGATGAAGAGGCTTTGAAATATTTATCAAATATGGCGGGTGGGGATTTGCGAAAAGCCCTCAATTATTTGGAAATTGCAATGTATCCTAATTTAAAAGAAAAAAATTTTCGACTAACAATTGAGGTTGCAAAAGAGAGTTCACAAACTGCCGGATTTTCTTATGACAAGTTTGGAGATGTCCATTATGATACATTGAGTGCTTTTCATAAGTCACTGCGAGGAAGTGATGCTGATGCTGCGATTCATTATCTTGCTCGACTTATTAATGCCGGAGATTTAATTTCTATTTGTCGAAGGCTCCTCGCAGTGGCTTCAGAGGACGTAGGCCTCGCCTATCCCCAAGCGGTTGTTATCACAAAAGCTTGCGTTGATTCAGCCGTTCAACTTGGTTTTCCTGAGGCAAATCTTCCTCTTTCGCAAGCAACAATTCTACTTGCAACTGCGCCAAAATCCAATAGTGCAACTATGGCAATATCGAAAGCACTCGCTGACTTGAAACGAGGAAATATTGGTGAAATACCCCTTCATCTTAAAGATGCTCATTATAGCGGTGCCGAAAAATTCGGCCGCGGTTTAACATATCTTTATCCACATAACTATGAACAAAGCTATGTATCACAAAAATATCTTCCGGATGAAATAGAAAACACAATTTATTATGAGCCTGGGAAAAATAAAAATGAACAAAGTTTTAAAACCTATTGGGATAGCATTAAGAAGAAATCTTCTAATTAAACGCGAGTGAGGTATCAACTTATTGTTATTGCCGTAGGTTTTTTTGTGATTGAATCAATTTAGTGGAGGATTCTACTGAGATAGAATACGCTGTTCTTTGGTGTGTTCTACTGTGATAGAATATAGTGTTCTTTGTTGCGTTCTACTGAGATAGAATACGTTGTTCTTTGGTGTGTTCTACTGTGAACTGACAATCATATGTCTGATATGGTCGTGTCGATTTTTCGACTTTTAGTGATTTCTTGAAAAAAGTCGAAAACATATACCTCAATTTTTCGACTTTCAGTGATTTTTTAAAAAAAGTCGAAAATGTACGACTTTCAGTGATTTCTTGAAAAAAGTCGAAAACATATACCTCAATTTTTCGACTTTCAGTGATTTTTTAAAAAAAGTCGAAAATGTACACTCCGAACTTTCGACTTTCAGTGATTTTTTGAAAAAAGTCGAAAATGTACACTCCGAACTTTCGA
>JGI24703J35330_11748547_pt1 | contig 19590 bp, 18 predicted proteins | sample TergutNt197P1_FD_35330 | JGI IMG/M metagenome (IMG submission 35330) | reverse complement strand
TTCTTCAGAAAAGGTTTCCCCCGAGGTCTTCGGCATAATCCAAGGCGGCAACGAAAAACCCCTCCGAAAAGAATGCGCAAATGCCCTAATCCAAATAGGTTATAAAAGCTTCGGATTTGGCGGATGGCCCCTGGATAATGACGGACGGCTTATGGAAGATATTTTGGCGTACACAGCAGAGCTAATGCCGAACGATGGCGTAAAATATGCCATGGGCATCGGGCGACCGGAGAATATCGTGGCATGTGTGAGAATGGGATACAATCTATTCGATTGTGTGATTCCTACGCGGGAGGCACGCCATAATCGGCTTTATGTCTTCAACGAGGATTTTGGAAGCGTTGAGGATATCGAGTTTGGCAGTAATTTTTACCGCTATCACTATGTACTTGATGATGAATATAGACGAGACCCGCGCCCAATTTCGCAAATTTGTGACTGTCACGCCTGCAAGAACTACTCGCGGGCGTATATTCGGCATTTGGCGAGTATCGGCGATGGGCTTGCGGCGCGGCTTGCAACAATTCATAATTTACGGTTTTTTACTATGCTGATGGAATGCTTGCAACGAGGGCAGGGTCTATGATTGGTAAATATGGTACGCTTTTTCCGCCGCTTGTCGAGCGGATTTTTTCCGAAGAAAGTTCCAAGAAAGACCCTGTGAAATCGGCTAAAACGCGGCTTCATCAGATTTATGGTGCGTATTTTCAGGGTAATAAAAAAGCTTCTAAATTACTTGATGCTCAGGAAATTGAGATTGAAAAAATCTTGAAACTTCATGCATCTACGAGGGAACGCTTGCCTTATATTTCGGAATTTTATGGGTTTATTGAAGCGCACACTTGTGCGGTGAAGTCGGTTTTGGATTTGGGCTGTGGGTTTAATCCATTTGCGATTTCGATGATGCGTGATGGTTTTTACAAAAACCTTCACGCTTACTATGCATATGATATTGATTTGTTCACGAAGGAGATTCTTAACAGATTCTTCGCGCAAATTGGGCTTCCAAATGGGGCAAACTGCATGGATTTGGCAGTACAAACGCCTCCGGAAAATGTGGATTTAGCATTAGCCCTAAAGCTTCTTCCCGTTATCGAGGCGCAATTTCCTAAGCGCGGTTTTGAACTTTATAACGCACTGAATGCGCAGTTTCTTGTAATTTCTTACCCACTTAAAAGCCTTGGCGGGCGCGAGAAGGGTATGGGAAAAAATTACTCCGCTGCATTTGAACGCGCTTTAGATGAGGGATTGTTAAATAATTTTTCTTTGGTCGCAAGCGAAAAAATCGGCAACGAGCTTGTGTATATACTACGGGGTGGGGGTTAATTCTATTTTAATCACAGCATCAATTGCGTGAATTGACTGCTCTTTTTGATTGAACAACACTTTCCTTTTGCCCTGTATCAAGTCAAATCCACACACATCATTTTCATAATCAAAATGCCAATTAAAGAAGCGCATGGAATCCGTACCAAGTAAGAATTTGAACGGAACACTTAAACTTGTAGTAACAGGCCAGTTGTAACCAACCCAATCCCCTATGCGAATTTCGGGCAAAATCACTTCGTAACAATCGTCAACAGGCAAGCCGGACGCAACGGTCGGACGCGCCGCTTTCCCCGATTTTACCCAATCTTCGTCAAATCCTAATTTCAAAAGTTGCTGAAAACTTATCGTGGTGCAATTCGCTCCAGTATCCACTTTGTACCATATTGCTTCCATTGTCTGCGAATTGGCGGGCTTTATATATATTCTTAAAAATGCAAACCCATCTCTATTTAATTTTATCTCACCCATTGACCACCAAATCCCCCAATGTCAGCCTACTGCTTATATTTAATCCCTCTATTACTACACCAAGACTAACAGGCAAACCAATCTGCAAAGAGAATAACTCGTCAAAATCATCACCAACATATAAGACAATGCCGGAGGGGTCAAAAGTATCGCAGTTATCCATTTGCATTAAAATATATTTATCGGGGTAGAGTTCGGTTGCTTCGCTTTCAGTCATGCGTGGGCTATTTTCGATTTTTTTATACATTAAAATTCCTCCCATGAAAATGTTGCGGGGAACTTCCCGCCCACTGAATTATACCATTTTTGGCGCGTGTTTTTTCAAACTTTTTTCAAAAAGTTTGCAGGGTGTGGGACGGGATTCCACGGTCCTAATTCTGTATCACTTGGCATACGAAAGCCACTGCGCGGGGATAGGGATATGGGGAAAATTTGAGGACCGTCGGGAAGACAGCTCCTTTTGAATTGTTGTGAGAAGAAGCGTTGATAGAAGACATTTTGCCACTTTTTTATAATGTCGGGAGTGTATTTTTTTTCTTCGGAGAATGCAATGCACGCCAGTTCAAATATTTGTGCAGGGGTGCGTCCCCACCGAAGGCTGTGGTATATGAAAAAGTCGTGGAGTTCGTAAGGACCTATGGACTTTTCTGTTTGTTGGACAATTTCGTCGTTTTTCGGGGGAAGAAGCTCCGGGCTTATTGGGGTGGAAAGTATATCGTTAAGCACGGATTTTAGAGTAGGGGAGTTTGCGGTTTTTTCTGCGTGCCTTACGATTTCGCGTACAAGGGTCTTTGGGATGCCTGAGTTTACGCCATACATACTCATGTGGTCGCCATTGTAGGTTGCCCAGCCCAGCGCAAGTTCGGATAGGCTTCCGCTTCCTATTACAATGCCGTTTGATTGGTTTGCAATGTCCATTAGGACTAGGGTTCGGATGCGGGCTTGGGCGTTTTCAAATGTGGTGTCGTAAATGTTTTCGGGGTGGTCTATGTCGCGTAAATGTTGCTCTACAGAGGCGGTTATGTCTATTTCGCGGCAGGGTATGCCCAGTGCTTCGCATAGTTTGTGTGCATTGGATTTGGTGCGGTTTGTTGTGCCGAAGCAAGGCATTGTTACCGCTATTATTTCATGTTTGGGCATATTTAGGATGTCATATGCGCGGACTGTTGCCAAAAGTGCCAGAGTGCTGTCGAGTCCGCCCGATATGCCCAAAACTGCCTTCGCGCCGATGTGCTTTAATCTTTTCGCAAGCCCATGTGCTTGTATCGTTTGAATTTCTTCGCAATCAGCACTGAATGGGGTAGGGGAGATTTTTCTGTAAAGGGGGTAGTCATTGGCGATTTCGGTGGAAAAAATAATCGGCGGGGTCGCATCAAAACCCCCTCGGCGGTCGTGGGTTAGGGCGTGAAGGTCGATTTCGGATACGGCAAAGCCATCTGCGAAGGGCAGGGATTCTGCCAGAATAGCAGAGTTTTCACAAATTATATTATGCCCTGAAAATACGGTGTCTGTTGTACTTTCTCCGCGTCCTGCATTCGCGTAAATATAGCCGCAAACAAGCTGCTTGGATTGCGAAGTTACAAATGAATGCCGCCGCTCCGCGCTTCCTACGATTTCATTGCTTGCTGAGAGGTTTGCTATAATCGGCGTAGAAATTGTTGGAAAATTCTCGCCAAAAACTATCGAGAATTTAAATTCGGGCAGTTCTTTGCATTGGAAAATTAGATTTTTTGCGAAAGGGATTTCTTCGCCGTTAAAGATTATTGTATTGCCATATGGTACTTCTTTTGGAACGATTCCCAGAATTCTTCCTGCTTGGAAAACAACTGCCGCACTGTATATGTTGCCATTATCTGACAAAGGCAGTCCAACTATAGTAATTACGCGGCTTTGAGCGGTTTTATCCAAAACATCGCCCAGTGCAGATTGCGCACTTTCCAGCAGTGCTTTTTGCCTGAACAAATCGCCGCATGTACTGCCTGTTATGCACAGCTCCGGCATACAAACAAGGCGAATATTTTCACTATTCGCCCTCTCAATCAAAGTTATGATTTGCTTTGCGTTAAAATCGCAATTCGCTACACGTATTTCGGGCGTTGCCGCCGCTACGCGGATAAATCCGTCAGGCATGTTTTTCACCCTTGCATTTTGCACAATTACACCCGCGTTCGCACTGTGGGCGATGTTCGAGTATGGTGATTTCGTTTACGGGATAGGTGTCGATTGTTGGGTCTTCTCCCGATTTTGAGCCGACAGATACTTTAGCCGTTTGGCGTAAAATGTTTATGCTTAAAACATCACCGTCACCCGCAGGCGTGCGTACCAAGTCGCCTACGCCCGGCATTCCCTTCATTAGATGGGCGTAAGTTTCTTCCTCGTATTTTAAACAACACATCAGCTTGCCGCATATTCCCGAAATTTTGGTGGGATTAAGGCTGAGTCCTTGGTCTTTTGCCGATTTAATCGATACGGGCTGGAATTCGTCCAAAAATGACGAGCAACAAAGTATGCGTCCGCATATGCCTATGCCGCTTAACATTTTCGCTTCGTCGCGAACGCCGATTTGGCGCAGTTCTATGCGCATTCTGAAGGTTGCCGCAAGGTCTTTTACAAGCTCGCGGAAATCTACTCGTCCATCGGCTGTGAAAAAGAAAATGATTTTGCTATGGTCAAAGGTAAGTTCTACATCTACGAGATGCATTTCCAGCTTGTGGGTTTTGATTTTTTCCAAGCAAATTTCGCGGGCTTCTTCCTCGCGCCTGCGGTTAGATTTTTCCTGCTCGGTGTCTTCCGGCGTTGCAAGCCGCAATACTTTGCGAATAGGCTGACTTATGCCGCGTATATCGGTGTCGTGCTTTTCCATTGCGACTATGCCGTATTCCGCGCCGCGCCCTGTTTCTACTACCACCGGCGTGCCTTGCGTAAGCTCTTCTTCTTTAAATTTGCCCGGGTCGAAATAATATACTTTTCCTACATCTTTAAAGCGTACTCCTACTATAAACATAAATTACCTCATTTTCATAAGCATAAGTTCGATTGCAAGCCGTGTGTTTCCGTTTTGTGAAAGGATTTGCTTTGTTTTAGAAATTGCCGAAACTGCGTTAACATTAAGTTTTTTACCAAAGTGAATATAAAGCGAGTTTAAAAATTCATGCAAATCGTTTTTCTCCAGATGTTCAACTTTGCGGTAAAGCGCGAAAGTTTCTGTAATATCCGCGCCCTGTACAGAGTTTGCGATTTCTTCTGAAAGAGCTTGTATTTCGTGGCTTTGCGAGCTTTGTACCAAAACACCGTTTTGGAATTTTTTTACAATACATCGCGAAAGTACCGTTGGCAAAAACCCATGCGTGCTTTCCGCAAGAAACAAAAAAACCCCATACGGAGCAGGCTCCTCGATGGTTTTCAGCAAGGCATTTTGCGCAGCGGGGGTTAGGGGGCTTTCTATAATAAAAATTTTGTATTTGTACTTGAAGGGTTTTAATGACATTGGCATGATAATTTGCTCTCGGATATCCTCTACGCCTATGCCGTTTTGCTTTGTTGCTTTAACAAAAAACGTGTCGGGGTGGTTTAAATTGTCAAAAATTCGGCAAGACAAACAGGCGCAGCCTTCAGAAGAATTTTCTTCGCAGTTAAGGCTCTTCGCATATTTTAGCGCGGCACTGCGTACCTCGGAAGTATTTTCACCTGCGAAAATATAGGAACTCACACTATCATATCCAATAGCAATCCGTGAATTTCGTCTATTTTGTCTAAAATCTTTAGGCTGTCTTTTTCTTTATTCAAAAGTTCTTGCGCAAGTTCGTCTAAATCCTGATTAACCAAGCGCACTATGCCGTAAACATGGTGGCGACCTCGGCGGTCCAAAAAGTTTTCGCGGCTAAATTCGTGCGAGTGTGTCACGACTTCGTTTATAAAGTCGGTGATTAAACCACGGTAAATCTTTAGCTCGTTAAAGTCCATATGTTGTGCCACGCGCTTTCCTTGCACGGCTATATCGCTTATCAGCCCTTGGAGACGCTCTGCAAGACCTTCGTCGCTAAGGCGGTTTAGAGTAAATCGAAAATCTTCCTGTACCGGCTTCTTTTCTACTGCGTTCGCTTCGTTAAAGCGTGCCGCAAGCATTTCGGAAACTTTCATGCCTGTATCCATACGCTACACCTTCCTAAATTCGTCTACGTTTAATACGAAAATTGTTGCTCCACCCACTGTCACTTCCACGGGATATGGGGCAAAACTCTCGTTCGCGTTCACGTTCATTGCATTAACCGATGTAATTTGCTTACGGCTTTTGCACTTCTTCTCAATAATCTCCACAAGCTCGGGAATGCGCTCCTCGGTTACTCCGCATATCAGCGTCGTGTTGCCCGCCCGCAAAAACCCGCCCGTTGAGGCAAGCTTTGTTACACTAAATCCCTTAGCGTTCAATAAATCCATAATGTGGAAAGCATCTTCATCGTGAATAATTGCCATAACAAGTTTCATCGCAAACCTCCAGTTCGAACGCGCGTTCTTTGCGCGTAGCTTTGTTTTCATGTAGCACTTTACACTACCCTCGTCTGTGTGCATTGTAACATACTTAGAATATGTCTTCAACTTTTGCTTCAGGCTCTAAGTTTATTTATAATCCGTGAAACTATTTACGTTTTTAAAACGAATATAAACATGAAGGGCAGGTGAAGGAGGTTGGGCATAGAAACAAAAGAGCAAATACGGCTGATTCGCAAGGTGCAAAAAAAAGGTGATAGAACTGCCGCCAATACACTTATCAGCGAATATTACGATGAAATATTTGCCTATGCCGCACGGCAATCGGGCGATAAACACACGGCAATGGACTTAACACAAAATATTTTTGTGTCCATGCTTCAAACCATCACCCGCTATGACAATAAACAGGCCGGTTTTCGCACATGGTTGTACCGAATTGCTACCAATAAAATCATCGACCACCACAGAAGTCGCTCTGTTTTGCGTAGCAAAGTTATCGACATTGATGATTTTGATATTGCAAGCGAAGTAGATTTTACACAATGGATTGATAACGAGGACTTGGCGGAACGGATAATAAAGCATATCGCCACATTCGACCCGGAAGTACAGCGGATTTTCCGCTTGAAATTTTATGCTGAACAAACCTTTGCAGAAATAGCCATGACCCTTGATTTATCTGAAAATACAGTCAAAACCAAGTATTACCGCATAATTAAGAATTTGCGAAAGGAGTTTGGTGATGAATATTACACCTAGCGAGCGTGACAAAGCCATTAACGAAATATTGGACAAAGGGCTTGTCGAGCCTGTATCTACACCAATGTTTCTGCGAAATATGTTTCAAAATTTGGGAACCGTAGTAATTTTCCGAGGAGCTTTGCCGGGGGTTTTTCTTTCTTTGTTTGTTGCCTCCGCTTATGTGCTAATGGTTGTGATGTACATTGATAATGTTTTTGCGGATTTGAAATATAACAGCTTATTATTTCTGTTTTCCCCCATGCTTTTTATCGGGCTCACCCTGTCTACAGAAGCAACGGAATTAATTGAAGGCAGAGGTTTATATGAACTGAAAATGGCTTGTCGATATACGGTGCGGCAAATAACAGCGTTTCGGTTACTGTGTTTTTCCCTTGTCGGTACAATTTTTGCTGTGATTGTTGGGTATTCTTATCATACCGTAATCGAAACAGGATATTTGTTACATTTTGTTTCTCTTGCCCTTAGCTCGTTATTCCTATGTACTTTGCTGATAATTTTCACCATGCGGCATTTTCGGGTTGGTTGGTGGTTTGGGTCTTGTATATGGACGGCATTTGGACTTCTTCCAATGGCAATTAACAGGCACGGTTGGGAAGAATTACTCTCACATTTGCCGCCCGTACTCACTTTGGGGGTTGCGGTTGTAGCTTTCACGCTGTTTCTTCGAGAAATAAAAATAATGACAAGAGAGGTGCGTTATGCTGATTGTTGATAATGTAACAAAAAAATTTGGAAATTTCACGGCTTTGCAAGACGTTTCGTTAGAATTTTCCAATGGGGTATATGGACTGCTTGCTCCCAATGGCGCGGGCAAAACTACACTGATTAAAATGCTTACCACGTTAATATTTCCTACAAAGGGGCAAATTTTGTATGACGGCGTAGAAATTTCTAAGTTAGATGAAAGTTATCGTGATATTTTAGGTTATCTTCCACAAGATTTTGGTTACTACCGCAACTACTCCCCCATGCAGTTTTTGGTGTACATCGCCGCGCTTAAAGGCATTGACGGCAAAACGGCAAAGCAAAAATCCCTGGAATTGTTGGAGCTTGTCGCGCTTTCAGACGTGAAAGATAAAAAAATGAGGAAATTCAGTGGCGGGATGATTCAGCGTGTAGGCATAGCCCAAGCTATGCTTAACGACCCCAAAATTCTCATCCTTGACGAGCCAACAGCAGGACTTGACCCTAAAGAGCGGGTACGCTTTCGTAATTTAGTTGCAACACTTGCCACAAATCGCACGGTAATCCTATCTACGCATATCGTATCTGACATAGAAAGTATTGCCGACCAGGTGATTATGTTCAAAGACCACAAGCTCCTGTGCTGTGAATCCCCGGATGCACTGAAAGGCGATAAATTTAATACCCTTGAAGATGTGTTTATGCACATTTATGTTGATGATGAGGTGAGTGTATGAGAGTTATCAGACATGAAATAATCAAAATTTGGAACTTGCGTGCGCTTGCAATTGTTTTTGTGCTTTGCTCACTATATTTTTTCGGAGCAAATATACCACAAACATTACGAGAAATCCGCGACCCGCAAGGCGCAATTGCTGCGGATTACCTTCGACACATAAAACCGTATCGTCTGGAGCAGATACTTTGCAAAGAACATCTTGAATGGCAACGGCAGTTTTATTCGGGGGCAATCGAAAGTGAGGATTTGTTTGTCTACGCCGCAGAACAACGTATATTGCTTGAATTTACTCCCGCAAGCAATTTTATCGAGCGCAAACACGAACACTTAAATGCGCTGGAACTTAATCTCGAATATTTCAACGACCAAGAATTAGTGCGAGGTTTTTCAATAAATAACTTAGAACGAACAAATCAACTTGAACTCACCGAACGACAATACACACGGATTACGGAGGTGCTTGAAAACAATGAATGGCACAGCGAATTGCACGGTAACTTATTTTGGAGCTTTACCGACCTTGTGCGGCAAATAGGACTTCTGTTAATCATCGCATCGCTTGCTCTGCATTCAACCCTTGTTACAAATGACCGCATGAGGAATATATTACCGCTTCAATATCACACGAAAGTCGGACGGCGCATCGGCATACGGCAGTTTGCGGCTGTACTATTGTCATCTTTGATTCTTTCGACCGTTGCTATTTCGGTAGTTGCCGTTATTTTGGCGCGTTCAGGTATGTTTGCGTACTGGAATGAGGGGATTACAAGCTATCTCACGGTTTGGGGGTTCAATTCCCTATCTGTTGCATTTTGGCCGATTTCTTTTGGAAGTTATATATTGATTATGGCGGCATTGTGCTATGCATTATGTATCGGTACGGCGGCTACGGCGTTCTTTCTTTCGCGCTTTTCCCGCAATTTGATTTCCCTTACAATCAAGACTGTCCCTGTTTTTACTTTGCTTGCGTATATGCACAGTTTGGTGTTGCCCAATAGATGGACAACGGACTTTATAGACCGCTTTACCGCGCCCCTCACGCTTTTTAATGATTTATATATGAGGACAGGGATTGCACATTTGGATGTGATTATAATATCGGCGTTTGTGGTTATTTCTGTGCTTGTGGCGGCATTTGTAGCGAGGCGCGAGCGGAATCTGGAAGCATTATGAACATAATCAAACATGAAATTAAAAAAATCATTATGTTTCCGGCAATCATCGGTTTTGTGCTACTCTCTCTTTCCTTGAATATCGTTGTGGTTGCCACAATGCAAAACAGCTATGCTAACTTTATTGCCGATGCTTCACGAATCACAGGGGTAAACCTCGGAACGGATTTTAATGAAAGTATTGGTACGCTTGGGGCAAATACTTATGCTGATATGTTGCGAGTTCAAACACAAAACAGGCAAGACGTTCTTTATAGTTACAACACGCGCTATCTTGCTGATGTTATTGTAGAATGGCTTGAATTAAGTGGTCTTTCCGAGCGACTTATGCGAAATAAATACGAACGCTTCCAATATGCCGCCTACGCACGGCAAGCAGCGGGTGACAGCATGACGCTCTATTTTGCCGAAATTACAGCATGGCGGCATGAAGCATTGTTTGAAATCACAATGGGGCTGTTACTGTTTCAAGGCGCAGTTCTTGCAACGCTAATCATGCTTTTATCTATTGGATATGAAAGCAACGCTAAAACAGAACTTGTTGTATATTCAACAAAAGTCGGACGCAATATAAACCGTCATAAGTTGATTGCGGGTGTTGCCGTATCGTTTGTCGCGTATATTCTTCTCGCCGCCATAACCCTTGCATTATATTTTATGCTTAACCCAATGGGGGGTACGTGGGGGAGCAGTGTATCAAGCGGATTTAACTTTATTCGTGACGGCATGATGACCCGCCCATTCGTAACATGGCATAGCTTTACAGTTTTTGAGTATTTGCTTGCATCTATCGGAATTTCCGTCGGACTTGTGCTGTGTTTCGCACTTATGGCGTATGCCATTGGTTTATTGATAAAAAACAGCTATGTCGGGTTTTTGGTGATAATCGCACTCAAAGGGGTATTACTGCTTCTGCCTTCATATTCGCCTTTTATGATGCTCAATCTAACAATTACAAAAACCCCGATTTGCCTTGTAATACTGCGAGGTCAATGGTTTACAGACGGTGGTGCAAATGTCATTTGGCCGAATTTTGAAATAGTTGGGGTAATTGGTTCACTCGTGGTGCTTGCAATTATCAGCTTATGGTCGGTATCACGGTTTAAGGTACGGAATTTAGTATAAACTTCTCCAAACTTTTATTTTTTTGCGTCGTATGTTATTATGTAGGCGAATAATTATTGAGAGGGGAAATTTACTTATGAACAAAAAAATCGGAATTTTAGTAACATTGCTTTTAATGGTGGCTGTTTTTGCGGCATGTGGTGAAGAGGTAGCTCCCGAACCCGCCGAAAGTAACGTAATAGCCATGAAAGAATTGCCAAGCGCGACGGATGATACTTCCGAAACTCCCGAAGCTTCCGGCGAACCGCGGGTTGCAGGCGCGGCAATATCGCTCCTTGCTACAGATGCAAGCGGCGCGGAAGCCGTACCGGTGGCATTCGATGTGTACAACCAAGTTATGGCGTTGTTTTCTGCGGAAATCGGCGGATACGATGCAGACTTCACCATGGACATGGTTATGAACATGGAAATGGATGGTATACCTGCTGGTGTAACAACGTCTGTTTCCAGCGGAAATATGAGAATAAACATAGACGGCGACCTTGTTCAAAGCGCGACAATAATGGATACAGTAATGATTATGGAAATGGAAGGCATTAGCGAAACTATCTCCATGAACATGGAAATGTACATGGAAATGTACGGCACAAGCATTAACTTCATGCAAATAATTATAGATGGCGAAGAATTCAATGACCCTCTTATGGCGGAAATGTTTGACGCTATCCCCGATATAAACATCCCCGACATTGATTTATACGCAATTTTATATGCAGATATCGCAGCAGTAGGCGACGAAGTACATGTAAGTCTGGTTCTTGATGCTACAATGCTCTCAGATTTCGTCGATGAATTGCTCGGCGACCTTATGGGCGATATGCTCGCCATGCTGGGCATGGATTTTGGAATGGAAATTGGGCAATTAGAATACCTTTTAGTCATCGATAACAATGGAAACCTTGCAAGCATGGAAATGTACATGAACATGTTTATGTCCATGGAAATGGATTTGGGCTTTGAAGTAGTCGATTTCTCTCTGGATGCTTCAATTTCAACAGTTTATTATTACAATTACATCGGTAATGTAGAAATCACCATGCCAAGCAGATAAGTTTTACACAAAGTTAAAACCCCCAAAAGGAAGAACTATTTCCTATTGGGGGTTTTTTCCAGTATATTAAACTCCGTCCGGGAAAACATTGTATTAATACAATACTTTCCGGAGGGAGCCGATTGTATGCACACAAGCAAAGTAGAAATCTGCGGCGTAAACACCTCAAAACTACCCGTTCTGAAAGGAGAAGAAAAGCGAACTCTCTTTGAAAAAATCCTTGAAGGTGACGAAGAGGCTCGCGAAAAATATATCTTCGGTAATCTGCGCCTTGTTCTTAGCATTATTCAACGCTTCAATAATCGCGGCGAATACGTTGACGATATCTTCCAAGTAGGCTGCATTGGTCTAATTAAAGCTATCGATAATTTTGATGTCACACAGGGTGTTCAGTTTTCGACCTATGCTGTGCCAATGATAATCGGTGAAATTCGCCGTTATTTGCGCGACAATAATACAATACGGGTTAGCCGTTCGCTGCGCGACACGGCGTATCGTGCGTTAAGCGTGAAGGAGAAACTCACTGCTAAGAACTCTAAAGAGCCGGACATTGATGATATTGCGAAGGAGATGGGCTTGCCGAAAGAAGAGGTTATATTTGCTCTGGATGCAATTCAGGATCCTGTTTCTTTATTCGAGCCGGTATATAATGATGGCGCGGATGCGATTTTTGTAATGGACCAGGTTTCTGATGAAAAAAATACAGATAGCAGATGGCTGGAAAATCTTTCGTTAAGTGAGGCATTAAAACGCCTTGGCGAGCGGGAAAAGCATATTTTAAGCTTGCGTTTTTTTGAGGGAAAGACTCAAATGGAGGTTGCAGACGAAATAGGAATTAGCCAAGCACAGGTGTCGCGTTTGGAAAAAAATGCCTTGAAAAACATGAAAAAATATATTTCGTGATAATATTTTTACAAAAAACGTGCATTTTTTTACCAAAAAGGGTATAATCATGTTGCATAACAAACACTGCATTTTTCGTGACAGGAGGCGAATGAGAATGGAAGTATTAAGAGTTTCATCAAAATCCGAACCAAAATCTGTTGCAGGGGCGATTGCGGCTATCTTGCGTAATGGCGAGCCTGTGGAAATTAACGCAATTGGGGCGGCGGCTGTTAACCAAGTTGTTAAAAGCATCGCGGTAGCACGTGGATATGTTGCACCAAATGGGATTGACCTCGTGTGCATCCCTGCGTTTTCACAACTAGAGGTTGATGGTAAGGAAAAAACATCCATCAAGTTTGTGGTGGAAAAAAGATAATCCGAAATTTGAAAAATCAGGCTGTCCGACCGGGCAGTCTTTTTTTGGTTAATTGACAAAGTCTTGGAAAAATGACAAAATGCGTTTAATATTCAATGAGGGAGCGTCCAAAATGATTGTAATTATTCGCTCGGATGTATCAAAGGAAAAGATTGACCACTTAAAGAAATGGTTAACAGATAAAGAATTGATTGTGCGCGAGTTTCATGGGAACGAGCAGAGTGTGCTTGGGCTGATTGGGAATACAAAATGCATTGATAGGGAGATGCTTAAAAGCATCGATATTGTGGAATCTGTTTCGGATATGGCGGATACTTTTAAGGCGAGTAATCGTAAAATGCATCCGGATGATTCTGTTATAAAACTGTCTCGTGGTGCGGCTATTGGCGGCGGAGAATTCGCGCTTATGGCGGGGCCATGCTCTGTTGAAAGCCCTGAGCAGATTAAATCTATTGCGAAAGACGTGAAAGCGGCAGGTGCGAATTTTTTGCGTGGCGGTGCATTTAAGCCGCGTACTTCGCCATATGATTTTCAGGGGATGGGTAGTGAGGGTCTGGATTTGTTGCTTGAAGCGCGTGAAGTGACGGGGCTTCCCATTGTTACGGAGCTTATGTATTTGCATAATTTAGAAGAATTTATCGAAAAAGATATCGACGTGATTCAAATAGGCGCGAGAAATACGCAAAATTATGATTTGCTGAAAGAGCTTGGTAAATCCACAAAGGCACCGATTTTATTGAAGCGTGGGCTTGCGGGTACGATAAAAGAGCTTCTTATGAGCGCGGAATATATTATGGCGAACGGTAATGAAAATGTCATTCTGTGCGAGCGGGGAATCAGGACATATGAGCAGGATTATGCCAGAAATACGTTGGATTTATCCGCTGTGCCTATTCTGAAAAGCCTAACACATCTACCTGTAATTGTTGACCCGTCTCATGGAACGGGGCGTGCGGATTTGGTTCCGTCGATGTCCCTTGCAGCGGTGGCGGCAGGTGCAGATGGTATTATTGTGGAGGTTCATAATGACCCTGCTAACGCCCTTTGCGACGGTGCGCAATCGCTAACGCCTGAAAATTTTGCCGCTCTTGCTAAGAAAATCGAAAAACTTCGCGAGGCGTTAAAATGAATTATGAAATTCTTATCAAAAGCGGCATTTTGTCTGATTTTGCCAATAAAATCAAGGCAAATATGTGCTGTGAGCAAATTAAAACCTTTGCAATCGTAACCGATAAAAATGTTTCCGCACTTTATGAAAAAACGGTTGCCGAGTCTTTGATAAACGCCGGATTTAATGTGATTTCGTACGCAATCGCGCCGGGAGAGAAATCCAAAAGCGGAGCGCAGTTTTTGACCCTTCAAAATTGGCTTGCGGAAAACCAAGTCACACGCAGTGACGCGCTTATCGCGCTGGGCGGCGGCGTAGTGGGGGATTTAACCGGCTTTACAGCGGCTACATATTTACGTGGCGTGAAGTTTATACAAGTGCCGACGACGCTTCTTGCCATGGTGGATTCGTCCGTCGGTGGAAAAACAGCCATTGACATACCCGCAGGAAAAAATCTTGTGGGGGCGTTTTATCAGCCGTCCGTGGTTATTTGTGACCCTACGGTTTTGAGTACGTTGACCCCCGAAATTTTCAGCGATGGCTGTGCGGAAGTTATTAAACACGGAATGATTTGTAGCGAAAAATTATTGAATATCCTAAAAGTATCGCCGATTCACGAAAATCTCGAAGAAATAATCGCCGAAAACGTAAAAATTAAATGGGACATAGTTCAAAAAGACGAATTTGACACAGGCGAACGTCAACTTTTAAATTTTGGGCATACCATAGGACACGCGATTGAAAAATTAAGCAAGTACGAGATTTCCCACGGAAAATCTGTTGCAATCGGAATGGCGATGATTACACGCTCTTCTGTGAAAATGGGACTTTGCCCGCCGGAATGTCTGGAGGTATTAGAATCATTGCTGGAAAAATGCGGCTTGCCAAATCGCATTGACTTTTCTCCTGAAGAGATTTTTAATGCCGCGCTTTCTGATAAAAAACGCATGGGTGACACCCTGACAGAAGTGATTCCCACAAAAATAGGGCTTTGCGAGCTGAAAAAGATGCCCATTAATGAACTTTTGGAGCGAGTGAAAAAGGGAGGATTCGCATGATAAGTATTAATTTGAAGAAGACAGTGGCTTTGCTTCTGGTGTTAATGATTTCCATGCAGTCGGTAGTGATTGCCGAGCCTGGATGGGAACACGAAATAAATACTCATGAGTATTGGCACGAGATAGACCCTCTTGATTTGTACTTACCCCTCGAAGATTTTCCGGCAGAAAATTATTTTGAAATTCTTATGCGCCGCTTGCAGGAGCAAGATTTTAATACTTTAACAGCAGAAGAACAGATGCTGCTGATAAATTATAAAAGTGCAAGCAGCAATCTGCCTCCATCACCATTTGCAGCATTTGGGGATGACATAAGCACAAATAATGATGCTGTAGAATTAGCTTTGCTTTTAAGCCGTGTCAGAATATATTCGGAATTAACCGAAAATGAACGCATGTTTATATACAGCCAATTAGGTATTACTTTTGAATTTTTTGAAATTGCGAGAGATTTATTTTTAGAAATGGAGAGACTGGATTTTTCATTAACGGAAAGCGTATCCCGTATTGAAAATGAAAGAGAGCAGGGGTTTGCCCTTGGGTCGGTTTTATGGGCAGACTTACATTTGATTGCAAATTTGGAGAATGGAAATATCCAAACAACTACAATACCCGCATTAGATTTAAATACAGATTATCCCGAATTTGAAACGGAGCAACCAACCGATTCATTGTTTGCCCCAATGACTGCTACCCATTCCGGCATTGTTGAAAACCCATTCAGACTTAATTTTAGCGCGGAAGAGTCTGTACTGCTTAACTCAGGCGCAGTTGTGTACCGTCAAAACATCCTAAGTCTTCCCGGGCGAGGCGGTTTTGGGCTGAATTTAGACCTCGTTTATAATTCTTTCCAATCATGGGCTGCTTCTTCGCGAATACCAAATAGTGTAGCTTTTGGTTGGTCTTTCGACTTGCCGTATATTTTTAATAACACACTCCACGTTCCGGGTAGGGGAACGTTTAGGATTCAAGGAAATAATATTTTAGGGAATTTAACAACGGATATGCAATTGGAAAGCACCGGATTTTTTTTTCCAAGCGGTGAATTGAGGGCTGACCGCGTTCTGCGATTTTACAATGGTACACGATATTATTTCAGCGGCGGATTTGTAATCGGAATGGTTGATAGATTTGGCAATACAATACGCTTTGAATATGGTGCTGTAGAAACCGCCACTGGTCTTAGACCGCTGAACAGAATAATCGATTCAAACGGTAAAATAATACAATTGAACTATAGAGTTTCCGGTGCAAATCATCTAATTACTGTAACCACTCCTGACAATGGCGTATTCACAATAACCAGAACCAGAATTGAAGGCTTACTTGCACACAATTTTAGATTGGAAAGCACCACTAACCAAGCAGGAGCGGTAACTCGTTTTCAGCATGAAAATAAGAGACTGCTGAGAAATGTTCCGAACGATATTATAGACAGAGCTATGATATTAGTGGGAGTTATATATCCTTCGCGTGCAGAATTGCGATTTACTTACAGGATTAATTTTGACAGTACTAATATGCACGAAATATGGCAAATTACATCGCGGTTTTTAAGATGCGGCAATAGTCCGGATAAAACATATTTATTTACTCAATTTAGTTATGGGTTTACAGTTTTATGTAATATAGCAGGTTTTACCCCTGCTAGAACTGTTACACAAAATAACGGCTTAAGGACAGAATTCCTGTTTAATGATAGTCGCCTGAATATCAGACAAACGGTATACCTTCAGGATGGCGAATTAAGAAATATAAAATCTATAAAACATATCACCTACGATAACCGAAATCTTCCATCCAGTATAGAGCTGACCGAAAGAAGAGGGAATTTCAGCAGAACCAGTCGTCAGTCATTTACGTACAATTCGGTTGGTCAAATGACAGAATCCATAAGCCCCTTGGCACAAGGAAGCACACACGCTCGGTACAGAACAAGATTTACTTATGATTCGCGCTTTGGTTTGCCCCTAACCAAGACATATTTTCTTGATGTAAATACGACGATTGTTGAAAGGAATATATTGTCACAAGATGGAAGGCGTATAATTAGGACGAATATTTATGAAAATAATGTTAGGCAATCTCACACAGAATTCTTCCATGACTCCTATGGAAATGTGACAGAAATAAGAGAATTTCCAAGCGTTTCAGCATCTCAATTTATTAGTACACAAATTACATTTAATCAAGGCACTCTCCCGCAGTCAATAAGAACAACAGGGGTTAGAAATGCAGCTGGAGCTTTATTAAATGGCAACGGAATAGTGGAGCGTAGTTTTACGTATGACAGTATGTGGCGAGTGCTTTCCGAAACTGACCCAAATGGATATGTAACGCGTTGGCAATATGACAGGGTTGGTCGCGTAACAAGAATCGATTTTCCCAATGGCGGGTTTGTAACCTACGCATACAATGATACGCAAAATACCCTTACCCACCGAACAGTGCTTGGTGCGATATATACGTATCAATACGACGGATTTGGGAACTTGCTTTCAATAACTGTGGGCGGAACAGCTATATTAACCAATATTTACGATAATAGGATGCGTCTGATTCAAACGATGAATGCACAGGGAATCGCCTCATCGCAACGAAGAGTAATGACTTATGATATATTTGACAGAGTAACGGAAACAAGGATTTTAGATGCGAATAATATAATCCTATACCGCGAAACTATTGATTACCTTGATGTCACAAACGATGCAGGCTGTTCATTAATAATTAATATCATTCATGGCGAATCAAATGCGCCAAGTATATTAATTTTTGCGTTATATGACCGCTTTGGGCGCAAAACGCAAGGGGGCATAAGCGGTGGACTATATTTCTTCTACAGCCACGATTTAGCGGGGCGGGTGGTGCGAGAGCAGTCGCTTGTTGGGGTAGACAATACCTTCACATATAATATATTCGGCGTAACATCTGTGAGGAATATTGAGGGAAGCATAGCCAGAAAAGTCTATGACAGCATAGGGCGGCTTGTTCGCGAGTCTGATTTTATGGGCAATTACACACGTTTCACATACGATATATTGGGAAGGTTAGTACAGCGCGAAACGCCGTTTGAGCGGGTTGGAAATACCACGCACTACGCTAGAACTCAATACAATTACAACCTCAACGGCAACGTAATATCCATAGCCACCCTTATAAGTCAACCGGGTACCCCGGATGCATGGTCGAGAACGTTAAACACTTTCCGCCACAATATGCTAACATCTTCCGAGACCGGAGGCGCAAGCGGCGTAAAGACATATTTCACATACGACTTAGCGGGAAATATCCTTACCCAACGTGTGGGTGATGCAACTACAACTTTCACCTACAATAACAGAGGGCAATTGACCCGAACAACAGATGCATTAAATCAATTGGAAACATTCACGTATGATGCAAACGGCTTATTATTAACCAAAACAGACAGAACGCACACTGTTTTCAGAATGACATACGACGGCATGGGTCGACTGGTTCGCAACGAAGCAATGCGCTGGAATACGCTAATAGACTTTATGGAATACACCTATTCATTAACCGGTTTAGTAACCCAAGAAAGAAGAGGTATGTATGCAATAAATATTGGTTATATACCGGATACCGGTCATATAATAAATAATTTCTTCGATGCGCAGGGGCGGCTTATCCGCCAAGAAGAAACAGGCGGTATAGTAAAAACATTCCAATATAATGCTGCAAACAGCCGCTTACAATCCAGCGTTTATCTAAATCAAGTAAGGCAAACGAGAAATGATTACACTTACGATGTTGCACAACGACTTCATACAGTCTCTGTATCCGGTTCGCGAATAGCAACATACACATACGACGCTAACGGCCGCTTGGCTACTGCAACCATGGGCAATGGAGTTTTAAGCCAATATACCCGAAATCTGGCAGGGCTGATAACAAACCTAACGCACCAACATGGAAGCACTGTTTTATCCCGCTTCACCTACTCATATTTATTAGACGGAAATGTAAGGCAGAGGGTAGAAACGCTGGGCAATACAACCCGCACAGTAGCTTACACATATGACCTTGCAAGGCGTTTAACCAGTGAACAAGTAATCGGAACAGGAGCGATAACCCGAACCTACCAATATGATAATCGCAACAACAGAACCCAAATGACCGTGACAGGCGGACAGACCTATATCGTAAACTACACATACGACCTAAACAACCGCTTGCTAAGAGAAGAAAGAACAGGCAATTCCCCCAGAATCACCACCTACTCCTACGACAGAAACGGAAATCAGGTTTCAAGAGTAACAAATAATCAAACCGAAACCCGAACCTATAATGGCTTTAATCAACTGGTGCGTGTAGTCAG
>JGI24703J35330_11748548_pt1 | contig 19607 bp, 21 predicted proteins | sample TergutNt197P1_FD_35330 | JGI IMG/M metagenome (IMG submission 35330) | reverse complement strand
AATCCCATGAGCTGTGCCAATATCGCAGAAAAAGCCGCGGCTTTAGGCGGTTTTTCGAGATATGGCATATGCGAATGGATGATTTTTCAACACTCCCTGGTAAAGCGTCCGTTTTTATGCGACACTTCCCAAAACGTCATGTATTTTTTCAACAGCGGTTTCCAATCCTACTTGGTGCAGTGTAGGAAACATTCGCTCCATTTCGGACAGCGGCAACACTTCTATGATTTTTGTGCCGGGTACATTGTATTTCCACTGATACATGGCATAAATCATTCCTACCCACTGAGGGAGAAATCCGCCCCATTCTTCGCCTTGCTTGTAACTTCCCCCAAATTCTTCATCAATAAAGTATTGAATTACTTCAAGGGATGGCATTGCCGCAAATTTGGGGTTAGCGTGGTCAAGAAGCTTTCTTATTCGTGAACACATCCATTTTTCGATAAACCACTTTTCGTCAACGCCCGGCAATGCTTCTCTGATGTTCAAAAAAATATTTCCTTGCAGTTCAATTATGTCCGAAAGATAAACTTCATCATATGCTGCCATTTGTATTCTCCTTCAATAAATCGAAAATTGTTCGCCCGCCGGTTTTGTTTGGCATTTCTTTGAATGCTCGCCTTGCCGAGCGGTCTCTTTCAACTGCGGTGCCATAATATTGGTTTGCTGATGCCGCGTGGCTTGCAACAAATTTAATTGCATCGAAAGCTTTTTTAGACTTCAAGCATACTTGCGTTCCCAAGTCACCAAATTTCATGGCTTCAAGTAATTTTTCTATTGATAAAAAGCCAAGGGAAAAACTGCGGACATATCCGAAAAATGCATCATCCGCCCGCCAACCTTCGATTATGTCATATAGAGCAAAGTCTTTCATCTGTTACGCGAAATGTATACGTAAACAGCAAGCCGTTTCCGTAAAAGTTAGTCGAACGCCCCGCCCAACCCGTAAAAACATCACCGCGCAAAGGAGAAAATTCCGATGGCAGTATACCATTTATACACATGGGAAGTTCAAGTCCGTATTCCATATTGGGTTGATTGTGTGCGATGATGCCGATAAGCTCCAGTCCTTCTGGGATTCGTATTCGTAGCAACATACCCGCAAAACCCGTGTTGCCCTCCATGCTGACAGTTGCGGTAAATGTGTCTCCTGGAAATAAAGCGTCTGTCTCACTAAAAACGTCCTGTGCGTCTTCTATTGCAGATTGAAATATATCATGTGCGTTCTGCGTTGCCCAATAGCGATTTATAGGTATATCAAAACCATTTGCTGAAACGCAAGTATCGTAAATCAACCGCTCCGCGTACCATATCAACGATGCAAGTTCATTTCGCAAATCGTCTGTTTCATGGTTTATAGAAATACTCGCGCTTATTTGACCGTCTAATTGCATGTTTGCCGATTGTGCATGGACGTATGCGGCGAGTGCCGTAGAAGCAGTGTCACGCTTGTTATATTATTATTCGAAAACGCTCCGGTTCCTATCGTAGTAACACCGTTCGTTATAACGGCGGATGTTATTGAATCGCGATGAGCCAACCACGGTTGGGAGTAGAGTCCATAAAAATTCGGCATAGAACCCACGCCCTGAATTGTTAGAACGCCTGTGTTTTCGTTAAATTCCCATGTCAGATTACTTTCAGGTATAGGTTCAACCGCATTTACGGTCAGCGTAAACGCTGGAGCAAATACGAATATCGCCGCCAGAAGCAACATACCTACTACGACTTTTTTAACATTGACTTTTCTTGCCATGCCTATCTTACACATAATAATATCCTCCCCATTCACGTTCCATTTCATAAATTTTCCTTTCAAAATATTGTATCAAACAAAAACACAAAATCCAAGAACGAAATTCCAAATTCACAATAATATATCCCAATTCATTGAATTACATTTCACTTGGCAAACTCCTAAAGTATTTGGTGAGGTGGTTAAAGTGAAAATTGATTTCAGCGAGATTGGAACGAGGATAGCAACGAGGCGCAAGGAACTCCATTTGACGCAGGAAAAACTGACCGATAAAATCGAGATGAGTATAAACCAGTTATCAAACATCGAAAACAGTCATTCTATTCCGACAGTAGAAACCATACTGAAATTGAGCGAGGCATTAAAAGTCACGCCCGATTATTTTTTGCTTGGTGTTATGAAAAACACGAACTCAAAGACGATAGAAGCTATAGCTCAAAAAGTCGCGCTGTGTAGTAAAAAACAGCAAAAACTTATAAACAATTTTATCTCGCTATTGATTAAAGAAAATTATTAAGCAATTCAGAAGTAGACAATGGAATTTTTATGTAATTAAGAGATAGCACGGGAAAACCATGTCTTGTTCAAAGCGTTTCCAATATCCCGCGCAGCACATTAATGCTTTTTAGTGCAAGGGGGAATTGAAATTTTTCGATTAGTTTTACAAACAAGGCGGCCTCGGGAACTTGGCGAAGGTTATCCAATAGGTTTATGCATTCGCCTTTGCGTTGTTCAAGAAGGGGTTGCATTTTATCCAAATCTTCGATTGCATTTGTAATTGTTTCGCCGGTAGCAACGCTGGTGTTTTCGGACTTGATGTCTCCGATATTTTTAAGCACACGGGTCAGCTCGTTTTTTAATTCAGACAAAATTTCTTCCGGCGGATTTTTTTCACCTTCAAGAAGGTTTTCTACATCTTCCGCAAGCTTAGACAGCGTGAACTCTTGAATAAGCCCGGAAATTCCTTTCAGCTTATGCACAAGAAAATGAGCCTTTGCTGTGTCGCCCTCGTAAATGGCGGTTATAATCTCAAGAAAGGCATTCTTTTTTGTTTTAATAAAATTGGCGCGCAATCTGTTAAGAAGATGTTCATTTTGTTGGAAATCATTGATGTCTCCAACCGATTTTTCGTAATGACGGTAAGCCTTTGCAATAACCTCCGGGGGTTGCTTGTCCTTGATATGCTTGATTAAAACGGTATCCAAATGGTTTGTTTGAATAGGCTTTGACACAAAACCGTCAAAACCCTCGGCAATAAATTTTTCTGCCTGGCCGATTATCGCATTTGCCGTAAGTACAATTATGGGCTTTGTGTAGCCGGATTTTCGTAATTTTTTCATTGCTTCGGTTCCGGATATGCCCGGCATCATTTGGTCCATAAAAATGATATCGTAGGTTTTGCCTTCGTTTACTTTCTTTATTGCTTCGTCGCCGCTTGTGCATGTTTCTACATTAAGTTTGTAAAAGGCCAAAAGTCCCTTTGCTACATACAAATTTGCATCAACATCGTCCACAACAAGCACTTTGCCGTAAGGCATGGGCTCGGGCTTTACTTTGAATCTTTTTGCAATACTTTTTACATCCGATTTAAATTGTCGCAAGCGTTTTGCCGTTTCTTTGCCCAAAACCGCTACGCGAGACACTTCCTGCGGAATACGAACAGTAACGCTTGTGCCAACTCCCACCGTGCTTTCTATCTTCATTTCGGCACCCATTAGCTGCAACAAATTATACACTATGGACATTCCCAACCCTGAGCCGCCAATCGAACGGTCAATCAACTCATGAAAACGCGCATAATCAACAGATAGAGATTCAACCTGTTCGGGGGTCATGCCCATGCCCGTGTCACGCACCGAAATTTCTAAAATCACACGTTCTCCACATTTTAACGGTTCGGATTGTTGCCGCAAGCATTTCACATTAAGCTCTACCGAGCCCTTGTCTGTATATTTAAATGCGTTAGACAAAAGATTGTTCAAAATCTGCTCTATTCGCAGGGTATCGCCAACCAAGTACGCGGGCAAATTTTCATCTGCAACCAACGAAAACTCTATGTCTTTATCTGCAAAATCCACAAGTTGCAAATGTGAGGCGTTACTAATCATGCTTGCAAGCTCGTATTCATTTTCAAGCACGGCAAGTTTCCCTGCTTCAATCCTGGACAAATCCAAGATATCATTAATTATCCCCAAAAGAAGAGCCGCAGAGTTATAAATTTTAGCAAAAGCTTCTTCCAAATGCGGCGCAAGGCTCGTATCTTGCAATTGAATCTCCGAAATCCCAAGCACCGCTGTTATCGGCGTACGAATCTCATGACTCATTTGCGCAAGAAAACGTGTTTTAGTCCTGTTGCTTTCCTCTGCAACCAAAACCCGTTGTCTCTCTTTTTGAACTTCCTTTGACTGCGTAACGTCGGTAGAATACGTAATTGCAACAAGCTCATCATTATAATGCGTACAAAAACCCTTGGAATCCAAAAAAACAGGGGAGCGTTTCAAATCCCATTCTACAAATTCAATGTTGCTGTGTCCGTTCTCAAAAACCGCATCCAAGAATTCGCGCCACACAGTCCATGAGTTTCTTCCGTCGGGCTGATATTCGGGTATTCCGTCAATCAGATTTATAAAGTATTTTTCCTTTGTAGAGTATCCATAAAAATTTAACGCAGTAAGATTACAATCTATGCAGTTGTAATCCCTGTCCCAGTACTGAATAATCATTGGCGCGGCATCCAACATAAGCTGAGTACGCTCTGTTACTTTGCGTTCGCCGGCCTCTGCCGCCTTGACCTCTCGTAAATCCCGCGTATAGGAAACAAGAACATGCGATTGCTGTAAATTTATCCGCACAATAGTTACCTCTGCGGGCAACTGCTCGCCTGTCTCTGAAATATGAGACCACTCAAACCTTGAATAACCCTCCGAAACCGCATGAGCCATCACATTAGACCATTTTTCGTCTGATGGCGTTCCGCAAGGCTGATACTCATCCGAAAACTTTAGCATTTGCCCGGTAAACTTTTCAATGAACACCTTTTTGAGCGAAAAACCAAACATTTTTACCGCCCGCATATTACAATCAATCAAATTTAAATCTGAATCATATACGCAAACGGCGATTGGCGCGGCATCAAATACAAGGTGCGTTAACTCAATTATTCCGGGTTTTTGCTCCAATTGCTTCACCCCTTTTGGGTAATTGTACGCACAACCATTAACCCCCTACGACAACGCATGAAGGTCAAAACTTTGGGGTTTCACCCCAAACCCCAGAAACTTTTGAAAAAGTTTCATCAAAACTTTGATTTAAATCGTGCGTACGCACGATTTTTGATTTCAACGTTAAAGTTTTTGCCCCGCTTTTTTCAAAAAGCGGGTGGGAGTTTGAGGGCGAAGCCCTCAAGGTCTTTTGAGGGCGAAGCCCTCAAGGTCTTGTTTATGCTAAAGCTTAAAATATGCTACAAGTTTGTTAAGCATTTCGGATTGAGCGTTCAGCTCTTGTGCAGTGGCGGCAGATTCATGTGCGAATTTAGAGTTATTTTGCACGGTTGTGGCGGTTTCAAGAAGCGTGTGGCTTATTTGAGTAACCATATCTGCTTGGGCGGTGGCGGCGTTTGTGATATTGCTGATTAACGAGAGTACCTCGTTCGCATTTACAAGGATTGTGTCAAGCGAGATTGAGGTGTTATTTGCAATACCCGCGCCGGATTCCACGCGCTCGATGGAATCTTGGATAAGGGCAGTGGTTTCGCTGGCGGCATCTTGACTGCGTGCGGCAAGCGAACGTACTTCTTCGGCTACTACTGCAAAACCCTTGCCGTGTTCGCCGGCGCGTGCGGCTTCAACTGCGGCGTTGAGAGAAAGCAGGTTTGTTTGTACTGCGATATCTTGAATAACTTTGATTATGCCTGCAATATCGTTGGATGAGTCTTTAATTTGCATCATCGCAGAAAGCATAAGTTTCATCGCTTCATTACCCTCATGCGCACTTTTGGTAGATTTGCCCGATAATGTATTGGCTTCCGATGCATTTTCTGCAAACTTTTGCGTTTGACGGTTGATTAGCTCAACAGTGGTGTGAAGTTCTTCAAGGGACGCCGCCTGCGAAGAAGAACCGTCGGCAAGCTCTACCGCGCTGGCGGTAATTTTGTTCGCGCCCTCATTCACATACATTGCAGCCATAGAAATTTCCGACATGTACGAGTTCAAAGTTTTGGAAATATGGTTCATTGATGAGCGAATTCTCGCAAATTCGCCTACATATTCGCGCACGATTGTGCGTGTCAAGTCACCTTCGGAGAAATCCGTAATTACATCGGCAATTTCAGTGATGTATCCGGAAAGAATCTCCATTGTACCGTTAACGGCTTTTTTGATTGCAAGGAAATCGCCCGCATAATTGCCTTCAACATTTTTGTCAAATTTACCCTTAGAGAGGTTGTCCATAATCTCTCTAATTTCTGATATTGGAGCGTTGACGGATTGTGCAATGCTGTTTAACCCTGTTATGATTTTAGCCCAATCTCCCTCAAATCCCCTTTCATCTAAGTGGAAGGATAAATCACCTTTTACAGTGGAAGACTCAACCAACATCTCGATTGAATTTGAAATCTCTTTTACGCGAGACAACAGTGCATCTATGCATTCGTTTACAACAGCGCGTTTGCCCGGCAGTTTATTGGGTTTTATATCAAATTTGCCCTTGCCGATGTCCATGATTGCGTTCATTGAAACCAAGCCGTCTTGCTCGGATACTTCAACCAACGAGTTTACACTGCGAACAAGGTCACTAAACGACCCCTTGTATTTGTCTGCGTTCAAGCGATATCCGGAATCACCTTCTGTGCCCAATTTTACTATAAAATTATCTATATCCTCATTGATACTTTTTACTGTATCCACAAGGGTGTAAACGCCCTCCGTCACCTCGCCTATTTCGTCGCGGGTAAGGCTGTCGCGGCTTGTGCTTACATTAAAATTGCCTTTGTTAACAGCACCTGCCAACTCTGCTAATTTTTTTACCGGCCGGTTAACGGCATAAGAAACAAGGCAAACAATAATAACGGCAATGATAACTGAGACAACCCCCAACAGTACCAGTACAGAGCGACCTCCGCCAACGCTTTCGGCAAGTTGCGGATTGGTGTCGGAAAGATAATTGCGGGCAATATTTAATTGCTGAACGCCGTAACCGATTACAAGCACTGTAATTGCAATCAGTGTAACAAAACCACAAATCAACTTGCCCCTGATTTTCATGTTACTTAGCATAAGTATGCCTCCCTCGTTTAATTTTTCAAGATTGACGAGACAATTGCCTTTACATTGTCCCTGCGGAAGGGTTTTTTAATAAAACCCGCTGCATTTTTCGTCTTTGCCTCCTCTTCTGCTTTGCCCGTCACAAGAATAACGGGAATATCTTTTGTTTTACTATCCTTTTTCAGTTCGTCAAGCACTTCATAGCCGGACATGCCCGGCATCATCACGTCAAGCAGAATTAAATCGGGCAACGTGAATTTTGCCGTCTCCAATCCGTCTTCGCCGTCTGACGAGATTATTGTATCATAATTTTCCATCAAGATGTCGTTCAAAATAAGAAGATATTCTTCGGTGTCATCTATTAGCAAAACTTTCTTCTTATCAGGTTTTATTACACGGCCAATGTTATCCAAAAGAACCTCCATGTCATGCAAAAATTTGTCATTGTTAGATTGAATAAACAAAATGTCTGAACGTTCGGCGGCCTTTTCAAGTGCGGCGGCAGATTGGGAAGTTTCGTATGCACCAATGCTGTATGACAGGCTGTTGAGCGCGTGTACACGAATCAAATACAATTCGGTGTTTCCTGTTTCCATGCAATCCTTCAGCTCTTTGATTAGATTGCGACCGTTTTCGTAATATTTTTTGATAACCCGCAGATAAATGTCCGTATTTCCGCCTATTTGCGCCAAACCTTTTTTTACATCAATGCCGGGTATTTCAAGAAGAAAGTCGTCTCTTTTCGGGATTTCGGTTTCGATTATTGCTTGTTTTTCTTTGGGAATCCACTTTTCGATTATACTATTGAGTCTGGTTGTGTCAATTGGTTTGGGCAAAAATCCTGAAAACCCGCTGCGTCGGAACATCACCATTGACACATATTCCGTATCGGCTGTAAGCGCGATAATGGGAACATTTTTGCAGTCGGTTTTGCAATTAAACATTCCGCGAATGTGTAAGGTTGTTTCCGCGCCGTTCATCACAGGCATTTTGTAATCCATTAAGATTAAATCGTAGCGGTTGGATTTTACCATTTCGATTGCTTCCTCGCCGGTTTCGCAGGAATCAATATGCATTTTATACGGCGCGAGAAGCCCTTCGGCAACCATAAGATTTGCACTTATGTCGTCAACAATAAGTACCCTAGCACCGTAAGCAGTAAGCCCAGTTGCCTTGCCCGAGCCGCCGTTTAATACATCTGCAATTGCTACGCAATACAACGGTTCGTTTATTTGAATAATCTCGGCATCGGTTTGGAAACCATGATTTGTTTTTCTGAATTCCTCGTAAAGCTCTGTTGCAATAAAAACAAATGAAAAATCCCCGGTGGTTATTGCATTATAAAATTCCGAAAATTCTGAAACAGAGATGCATTCCACACCAAGGTTTGTGAATGTGCGTATAATGGAATTTCTGCGGGCCTTGCGTCGCTCAAAAAGAAGAACGCTTTTTTCCTCCGGTTTTTTTACTTCGCACACAAAGTTTTCAACTTTTTGATGTGAGGGGGCTTGGGGCAATTTTTGCGGCAAACATATTGTAAACACACTGCCCACACCATAAACCGACGAGCAATTTATTTCCGCACCCATTAAATCTGCAAGTTTGCGTGTAATGGTAAGCCCCAGGCCAATCCCCTCTATAGTTTTTGTATCAAACTGATAAAACTCTTTGAAGAGATTATTCATGTCTTCTTCTTTTACGCCATGCCCGGTGTCCTCTACTGTTATGGTCAAATCTGCTCTGTCTTCGTAAGTCTCTCCCGTTATTGACAGGGAAACATAACCTTTATCGGAAAACTTTACGGCGTTGGACAAAAGGCTCAAAAGCATCTGTCGGATTCTGATTGCGTCACCAATTAACATATTCGGCAACTTACTGTCGATATAAACCGCAAAATCCAAACCAGTATTAACAATTTGGTCTGACGTCGCGGCTACAACATCGTTCACCAATGTAGCCATCGAGTATTCTTCAGGAATAATCTCCAACTCGCCAAGCTCCATTTTTGAAAAATCCATAACCGAGTTCATCGCAGACATCAGATTTTCACCCGATTTTTTTATTACATGCGTGTATTCGCGAACGGTATCAGGCATTCCGCCACGAAGCCCAAGCTCTGTAAGCCCTAAAATCGCGTTCATCGGCGTGCGAACACCATGGCCGATTTTTGCCCAAAAACCTGAATTTTCGCGGTTTTCCCTTGCATTGGTTTTCATGCGCAGGCGTTTTGTTATGTCGGTAAAAAGCCCTTCTATTACTGCGGGCATTCCTTCCGAATTTGTCGCGCTTACGCGGCTTCGTATTAAAACTATTTTTTCTGTACCCGTGCGTGTCATTAATCTGAAAGACGTTTCAAGCGGTACGCCCATTGCCAAGGTCATATCATGAAGCTTTGACAGTTCCTCAACGTCTTCGGCATGAACCAAATCCATGAATTTTAAACCGTCCGCCAATTCCTCCGGCGAATACCCTGTCAATTCCTTACAACCGTCACTTACAAAAATAAAAGGATAGCCGGGGGGGATATACCCGCACTTGTAAGCCATACCCGGCAACATGTCCAACATTTTTGCTTTTTCTTCAGCTCCGATTTTATTCATATCAAGTCTCCCTAAAGCAACGATATTATTTTGTCAGCAATTTTATCAATAGGCAATTCATATTTAACCGCGCCCATTTCTTTCGCCACCTTGGGCATACCGTAAATTACGGATGTTTTTTCGTCTTGCCCTATTGTTTGCGCACCGCGATTTCGCATTTCTTTCAACCCCCGCGCACCATCCGAACCAATTCCCGTTAAAATAACACCAACGGCATTTTCCCCTACTTCCCTTGCCACCGACTCAAACAGCACATCCACCGACGGCAATGCGTGCTGAACCTTTTCACCGGCAAAGCACTCTACCGCCAACAAGCCCGCTTTTCGCACAACCTTCATATGCTTCATCGAAGGCGCGATAAGCACTTTGCCGCGATTTAATAAATCTCCGCTTTCGGCCTCTTTTACTTCCATTTTTAACTCGTCATCCAACTGGTCGGCATATATTTTTGTCATACCATTAGGCAAGTGAATAGTTAATACAATAGGGGGCGTGTTTTTTGTAAATTTTTTCAAAACTTCAGACAAAGCGTCAACTCCGCCGGTGGACGCTCCGATTGAAATTACTTTCTCCCCTCCCGCTGATAACATAATTCATGATGTCCCCTTTTCCTTTCGGGATATGTAAATTGCAAAAATGGGGCTTTCGGATACAGATAGAGAGGGGAAACTTTAAAAGTCTCCCCGCTTTGCAATACGCAAAGGGAACGCTTTTATACTCGCGCCCCCCTTAAAACATTTTATTTCTTTAATGTAGAAGCTACATCCAACTGAACCTGACAACGACGAATATCTTTGCGGTAAGATGTTTTTTCATTCAAATCTTCAGCTTTGTCAAAAAGACGTTGGAATTCGGCTTGCTCGGTGGTTACGGCGTTGGTGTCTATGTCTTCCGGGCGTTGGGCAGAGTCAGAGAGGATTGTTACTATATCGTCGCTTACGTGGGCAATGCCGCCAAGAATGGACATTTGTTTCTCATCTTCATCGTTCATAATTCGCAATACACCGTTTCCAAGAACCATCGAACAAGGTACACGCCCGGGCAAAACACCAAAATCACCAGTGGTACAGCGCATTATAACCATGTCCGCAGATACACGCAGATACGGGCTTTTTGTCGTAGCTGTTGTTGGTGAGATTACGCGAATTTCAAGTTTTTTTTCTTCTGTAGTTGCCGGTGTATCCGCCATATGTCACCGCCTATTTTGATTTATTGTACTCGTCAATTACCTCTTGGATTGTCCCCTTGTTAAGGAACATTCCCTCGGGAATTTCGTCAAATTCACCCGCGATTATGCGCTTAAAGCCCTCGATTGTGTCTGTAAGTTTTACATATTTACCCGGTGTGGATGTGAATTTTTCCGCAACTGTAAACGGCTGCGACAGAAAGCGTTGAATGCGGCGCGCACGTTCAACAGTAAGTTTATCGTCTTCAGAAAGTTCGTCCATACCAAGGATTGCAATGATATCTTGCAGGTCGCGATACCGCTGCAAAAGGCGTTGTACTTCGCGTGCCACATTATAATGTTCTTCGCCAACCACAGATTTTTCCAGCATACGAGAAGTGGACGACAGCGGGTCAATAGCAGGATAAATTCCCATTTCCACAATGGCGCGAGAGAGTTCCGTTGTTGCGTCAAGGTGGGCGAAAGTTGTTGCAACAGAGGGGTCTGTGTAGTCATCCGCAGGAACATAAATCGCTTGAATTGATGTGATTGAACCAGCTTTTGTGGAGGTTATACGCTCTTGCAACGCACCAACCTCGGTGGCAAGAGTCGGCTGATAACCAACGGCCGAGGGTACACGCCCCAAAAGTGCGGAAACCTCTGAACCTGCCTGCACAAAACGGAAAATATTGTCGATGAACAGCAGTACATCCTGATGAGAAATATCGCGGAAATATTCAGCAATGGTTAAGCCGGAAAACCCTACGCGCATACGCGCCCCGGGCGGCTCGTTCATTTGCCCGAACACCAAAGCGGCTTTGCTGCGAACAGAAGAGCCGTCTTTTAGCGTAGACTCGCCCATTTCATTATAAAGGTCGATACCTTCGCGTGTTCTTTCACCAACGCCGGTAAATACAGAAAGCCCTTCATGTGCTGTTGCAATATTGTTAATAAGTTCCATTATTATAACTGTTTTGCCTACGCCCGCGCCGCCGAACAGGCCGATTTTTCCGCCCTTAGCGTACGGGCACAGTAAGTCAACCGCTTTAATGCCCGTTTCCAGAATTTCCGCAGTAGCAGTTTGGTCGGAAAAGCCAGGGGCTTTCCTGTGGATAGACCATCTCTCTTTTGATTCGACCGGCCCCGCGTTGTCAATGGGACGCCCCAGAACATTCATCATGCGGCCAAGCGTCTCGGGCCCCACCGGCACAGAAATGGGCGCACCCGTATCAATTGCCGCCATACCCCGCACAAGCCCGTCCGTCGAACCCATGGAAATACAACGAACAACGTTGTCTCCAAGATGCTGGGCTACCTCCAGTACAACCGAGTCTGAGCCGTCTGCGCGCTCAATTTCAATCGCGTTGTACAACGCCGGAAGTCCGCCGTCAAAGCGGATATCCAAAACCGCCCCCGTTATCTGGAGAATCTTTCCTGTATTAGTATCTGCCAAGTGAAACCTCTCCTTTGCTTCATGAAGACTTAGACATTTATTGCAACGCATTCGCGCCTGAAACTATTTCGGTAATTTCTTGTGTGATTATGCTTTGACGCTGACGGTTGAACATTAGCGTCAACTTTTCTATGATGTCCCCGGCATTTTTTGTAGCGGAGTCCATGCTTGTCATACGTGCGGCTTGCTCGCACAGTGCAGACGAGGCCATTGCAGCATATATGAACATGGACAAATACCATGGTATTACGTTGCAAAGCACCTCTTCAATGCCGGAATCATATTCTACTTCTTGCTTAATTGTGTTGGCGGGTTTTGGGTCAGGTTGAGGGAAGAACCCTAAATCTTCCCACTTCTCGCCATCGTTTAAATCTGAACCTACGACCCTGCGTAAATAATCAGGGTCTAGGGGAAGGACTTTGCGCACGATTGGTTCAAGCGCGAGAACGGTATAAAATTGCGTATATACCAAGTAAACTTCGTCTATTTTGCCGCTTTCGTACATGCGTACTATTCCGTCTGCAACCTGCTTTGCTTCGGCAAAGCTGGGCGTTTCGGAAGTGGCGGGAGTTTCAACAAGTTTTCCGCCGCGACGTTTAAAATAGTCGCGCCCCTTGTTGCCAAGCGGGATTATTACGAGTTCCTTGTCATGTTCCTTCGCGTGTGCCGCAAGAGCCTTGCAAACATTAGAATTGTACCCGCCGCAAAGCCCGCGATTACTTGTTATAAGCACATATGCGGTTCGTTTTATTTCCGCACGCGGCTTGATAAATGGTTGCTCTAATGCACGCTCGTCACCAACCGTTTTGTACGCAATATCAAAAGTTGCTTGAACAGGCCGCCCAATAGCTGTTTTGTTGGCACGCGCCCGTTGCAGCTTAGACGTTGCAACAAGATTCATTGCCTTCGTTATTTGCGAGATGTTTTTTACGGTTAATCTCCGGCGTTTAATCGCTTTCATTGACGGCATATTCTGTCAGCCCCTTTAACAAAGTCGCGGTTAGTTAATACTCCAGCCTGCTTAAAACAGCGTCAGGCAAGGGTTGCTTTAAACTCCGCGATTGCGGCTTCGATAGCTTCGCCCATTTGCGGGGAAATTGCTTTTTCTGTGCGGATTTTATTCAGTATAACATCGTGCTTGTCAAGGAAAAATTGCAGGAAAGCCGCTTCCGTTTTCTGAATATCAGGCACGGCAATGCTTGCAAAATGTTTTTTAGTGATGGCGTAGAAAAGAAGAACCTGCTGCTCTACGGGCAAAGGCGCGTTTTGCGGTTGTTTCAGTATTTCTACAATGCGACGACCTTGGTCAAGACGCTCCAGAGTATCCTTTGTCAAATCCGAACCAAATTGCGCAAATGCCTCCAATTCGCGGAACTGCGCAAGCTCAAGGCGAAGAGGCCCTGCAAGAGATTTCATCGCTTTAATTTGTGCCGCACCACCTACGCGGGAAACAGACAAACCGGGATTTATCGCAGGACGAATTCCCTTATTAAATGATTCGGACTCAAGGAATATTTGACCGTCTGTAATCGAGATTACATTTGTAGGAATATACGCCGAAATATCTCCCGCCTGAGTTTCGATAACGGGGAGTGCGGTAAGTGTTCCGCCTCCACGTTCATTCGTTAAACAAGCTGCGCGTTCCAAAAGGCGCGAGTGCAGGTAGAAAACATCACCGGGGTATGCTTCGCGGCCAGGAGGGCGACGAAGCAAAAGCGACAACGCACGATAAGCTACGGCGTGCTTTGAAAGGTCGTCGTAGACAACCAAAACGTCGCGTCCCTCTTCCATCCACTCCTCGCCGATGGCGCAACCCGCGTACGGAGCGATATACTGCATTGGCGCAGAATCTGATGCATTCGCGCTTACTATACAAGTATATTCCAAAGCTCCCGCATCTTCTAAAGTACGGGCAACACGCGCAACGGTTGACGCTTTTTGCCCGATTGCGACATACACACAGTAAACCCTCGTGTCTTTTTCGCCGTCTTTTGGGGCGGGTGTTTTTTTATTAATAAGTGCTTGGTTAATAATCGTGTCGATTGCAATTGCGGTTTTTCCCGTTTGGCGGTCACCGATAATCAGCTCACGTTGGCCGCGCCCAATGGGAATCATGGCGTCAATCGCTTTTATTCCCGTTTGCATGGGAACATTAACCTCTTGGCGTTCGATAACGCCGGGCGCAATCCGTTCAATAACGCGGGTTTTCTTTGATGCAACCGGGCCTTTGTTGTCCACGGGCGCACCCGTCGGGTCAACAACACGCCCAAGAAGCGCGTCACCCACGGGAACTTCTGCAATGCGCCCTGTGCGCTTTACGGGGTCGCCCTCGCTAACATGGTCATCTGCGCCAAGGAGTACTGCGCCGATGCTGTCCTCGTCAAGGTTTAACGCAATGCCGAACAGCTCACCCGGAAACTCCAGAAGCTCGCCGCTCATTGCGTTATTAAGCCCGTAAACGCGGGCAATACCGTCACCGACGTGGATAACGCTCCCCGCTTCGGCAACATCCATTTTTGAGGAATAGGATTTAATTTGTTGCTTGATAATGGAGCTTACTTCATCAGGTTTAAGAATCATAGGAGCGACTCCTTCATATCTTTAAGCATTGTTCTTACTGTGCGGTCAAGAAAGAATCCATCAACGTGAATGGAGATGCCCGCGATAACGGACGGGTCAACAATCACGGTGATGTCTACTTTCTTGCCTAGTTTTTTTACAAGTGTTGATGTAAGTTTCGAGGCTTGCGCTTCGGTTAACGGCACAGCAGAAACAACCCTGGCGGTTGTTTGTAACCTGTGCGTTTTAATCATATCCACAAGCTTTTTAAGGGCAGGTAAAAGGTAGGCCTCTCGGTTTTTTGAAACCACAAGCCGCATAAAGCCCAACAGGTCTTCATGGACATTTTCACCGAACGCCTTTTGTAAAAAGGCATATTTCTCATCGGAGGAAATGCGCGGGTGCGCAAGGATGCGTTGTGCGTCCTCGCTTTTGATATTATCGCACACAAGCTGCGCCTGTTCCAAATAATCGTCAAGCAGACCGCTTTCTTCGGAAATTTCAAATAAAGCGGTAGCGTAACGTATGCCAAGGTCTGCCACTTTTACAGCCTCCTACGAATTGCAATTTTACACAGCCACCGATTCCGTTTTAAAAGCCGAAGTAGCTTCAAGCTCTGAAAGAGCCTCGGAAAACAGCCTGTCATGGGCTTTTTGGTCTATGGTGGCCTGTATAAGCTTAGCCGCCATATCAGTAGAAATATCAATGATTGCCTGATGCACCGCACTTTTCGTTTGTTCAAGCTCGGTAGCAATGTCACGGCTTGCGCGTTCCTTTGTATCTTGAGCTTCGTTCTTTGCGTCGTCCAAGATTTGCAAGCGTTTTTCATTTGCTTGTTTACGCGCTTCATCAAGAATCGTATTTCGTTCCGATTCAATCTCTCTGACCTTTTGCTCGTACTGCAATTTTAATTCTTCGGAGGTCTTTTTGTTTAACGCCGCGTCATTCATGTTACTTTCAACTCGTTCTGCGCGGGCTTGCAACACCTTTTTAACAGGGTTATACAGAAGCCATGTCAAAAGTGCAGCCGTAATAACAAAGTTAAACAAGTTCGGCACCATGCCAAAGAACATTTGCGAATCCATGTCCAAAACGTCCCGATATTCGGGGATTGCGTTAAGGAGAAATAAGAATTGAGGATTCAATTGAACCATCCCCTCGCTCTAACCAACGAATGGCAAAATCGTGGAAGCTACTTCGGAAACAATCAAGCCGGCCTCTATAAGGGCTTCGTAGTGTCGGCCGATTAACGGGTTCATGAAAATTAAAATGAACGAAATAACAAAGCCGTAAACACCTGCTGTTTCGGCAAAGCCGCAACCTACGAACATCATCATACGAATCGGACCAACAGCCTCGGGCTGACGCGCAACGGCTTCTACTGCCGCCGCGGCAACTTTTCCTTGTCCCATTGTCGTCATGAAACCGTTCAAAAGAGCGATTGCTGCGGCAATGTGTGAAACTGAGATAGCAATAGCTAGTGGCATAATAAATCCTCCTAAAAATAATTTATCTTCTTAAACCGGGGCATTTTTAGGCTTCTGCATTCATGCCAACGAATATAACGCTGAGCATGGTGAAGATAAGTGCCTGAAGCAGTCCGGCAAAAAGGTCAAAGTAAAGATGGAGCGGGATTGGCAGAATAAACCGCGCAATCATTGGCGGAAGATAATAGAGCATGGAAAGCAGAACCATACCGCCCAAAACATTGCCATATAAACGGAAGCTGAGTGAAATAGGCCGCGAAAGCTCACCTATTATATTTAAGGGCGCGAAGATTGGTACGGGTTCAAGAAAAATACCTTTGAGATATTCCTTTGGCCGGTGCCTAAGCCCTGCATACTGAATAAAAAAGAATGAAGAAACAGCAAGGGGGAATGTCATGCCCCAGTCTGCGGTGGGTGGCCTTAACCCTGTAACACCTATGATATTGGAAATAATAAGGAATAAAAATAGTGAAAAGAACCACGGCGCAAGGTATCCGATTGTATTTCCTGCATTGGAGCGCAGAAAATTCTCCCAAGCGTCAACGCACATTTCCACAAAATTTTGCAAACCCGTAGGCTTTTTCATCGGGTCCCACTTTTTTGATTTAATGCGAACGATAATTGCAAACACCAAAAGTAAACCCATGATAATCCATGTATTTACAACCGTTTCCGTGATTAAAAAGGTGATGTTGTCGGTGATTCTAAATCCGCCGAAGACATTAATTGTTAAGTCCATACTTCACCCCGGGATTTATATTTGATAGTCGGATGTATCGTTTTCGTTATTTTCCGTGCCTATTGCGTTGATTTCATTTATTGCATCTTGTGCCGCGCCGGCAGACGCCGAGCTGTTTAAAATATTTGAGTGACTGCTGTTAAGCTCGTCCTTAAAAAAGAAGTTCATTGAATACATTGCAACGGGCATTGTAAAAATTCCAAAAACTACACCCATCAGGTTTACAACCGCAGGGCTTCCCGTTTCGGTTGTAACATTTTGATGAAGTAAACCTGCAACAACAAAAACAGCTAACATTATAAGTAGACGAACGAAGTATTGCCCTTGCAAATAAAGCCTTGACGAAATGGCATCACGTTTCATTGCCGCATCAACGGCAAATTTCATGAGAATTACCTTTGTTATATTCAGACCCATTGCCATAGCAACACCCGCGGCAAACGGAAAAGCACCGCCGACATTTTCATTGGCGATATAAAAAACGAAGCCGCCTGCAACAATTAAAGCAGAAAGTACTATAATCATCATGATTACCTTGTTGGCTACAGCATCAATGGAGTATTCCATCAAAAAAAACCCCTAAAACTTCTTGGCTATGTCATACATGGCCTTAAAAGCAGACAGGCAACCCAGTATCGAAAAAATCATTATAAACAAGGGCTCTGTGCCAAAGCGGCCATCTAAAAACCAACCGATGAATATTCCGATAACAACGCAGGAAACCGCCGATAACCCAAGTTGAGACATATACCCCATAGCGCGAAAAAAACTTCTTTTGTCCTCTTTGGACATTTTGGAATATTTACTCATATCCTGCGTCACCCACTTCTGAGATGATATCGCAACAACCGGAAATTTGCAACCACTATTTTTTCATTCATCTTGCAACGCAATTTTGAGAGTTTGCAAAACTTTTTTTTCTATGCGAGACACTTGCACCTGAGATACGCCGATTGCTTTTGCAACCTCCATTTGTGTTTTATCGCGGAAATATCGCAGTATTATCACTTGACGCTCTTTAGGTTTCAGGCGTTCTATCAACTGTTTGAGTGCCAGAATATTTACGGCTTGTTCACTGTTATCGGAAGTTTGTGCAACTTTATCTATTAAAAAAATCGGGCTGCCGTCGCCTTGGTAAATTGTGGCATGAAGCGATTCTACATCATGTGATGCTTCCGTTGCCACAATTAATTCTTCTGTACTCGCGCCTATTTCTGCCGCCAGCTCGTTAATTGTGGGGGCGCGTCCCAGTTTCGCCGTTAACATTTCCGTGTTGTAACGGGCTTTTGTTGCAAGCTCTTTCATTGGGCGCGAAACTTTTATCATGCCGTCGTCGCGCAAGAATCGTTTTATTTCTCCGATTATCATAGGAATCGCATAGGTGGAAAATTTTACATCAAACGATGAATCGAATTTTCTTATACATTTTAACAGCCCAATTGCACCGATTTGATATAAATCATCGGGTTCGTAACCGCGCTTGGCAAATTTTTTTACCACAGACCAAATTAAGCCGCTGTTTTCTTTAATCAGCTGCTCGGTTGCTTCGCTGTCGCCTTCTTGGGCGCGGGCAATCAGTTCAAGCGTGGGGCTCATTCCGAAGCTCCCGGTTTCAGCGTTTTTGTCATTTTAACCGTCGTGCCTTCACCCGGGTGCGAAATTACTTCAACGCTGTCTGTAAACGACTCCATAACCGTAAAGCCCAGCCCGGAACGCTCTGCATCAGGCTTTGTAGTAAATAAAGGCTCGCGTGCGGTTTCGATATTTTCTATTCCTATGCCCTTATCGGATACATGAATCGTAATCAGACGATTCTCTGAAAACATAGTAATAATCACGGTTTGTGCGGATTTTTCCAAAGCATCGTTATCCGAATTGTTGCCGTATCCGTGAATAATCGCGTTTGTTACCGCCTCGGAAACGGCGGTTTTAAGCTCTGTCACTTCCTCAACCGTGGGGTCGAGTGGCGAGATGAACGTTGATACAGCAACACGCGCAATTGCTACGTTTTCTGCAAGGGCATCCATTTCAAGCGTAATTCTGTTCACGCGGGGACACCCCCAAGCATGGAGATTGCCCGCTCGGTAGAATCTGCCTGCGATACAATTTTTGATAACCCCGAAATGTCAAAGAGTTTTGTGACACTTTCGCTCATGTTGGCAACAACAAGCCGCCCGCCGCGTTTTTCTACCATTTTATAACGGCCGATTATCATGCCTATGCCCGATGAATCCATAAATGATACGGCACGCATGTCCAACAAAAGGTGGCGGCACCCGGATTTTTCAAACGCCGAATCTATTTGCGTGCGCAAGCGTTCCGCCTGATAGTGGTCCAGCTCACCCGCAGGTGCGGCAGTGAGTATTCTGTCTTGAATGTTAATCATGCTATCCCCTTCCGGAAATGTAATTATTTTCCTTTTTTATATAATAAAGAAAAATCTCCGGACTTGCAATAGGGAGTGTTAAAAAATTCCAATGGCAAATTATAAACGCGAATCAAGGGTAGGAAATAACGCCCCGCCTATGCCTTGTAAGCGGTTCGCTAATTGCGCACGGGAACGGTTCGCCTGCGGCTCACTGTGCGC
>JGI24703J35330_11748549_pt1 | contig 19617 bp, 21 predicted proteins | sample TergutNt197P1_FD_35330 | JGI IMG/M metagenome (IMG submission 35330) | reverse complement strand
AAATACTGTGTCTTGATCACAGTATTTATGATACAGGCAATTTTCATAAATTTTTATTAGTCTGTCAATCCCCATTTGATTAACATAATAGGAAAAAAGTAGAGTCGTGTACACAAACTCGATAGTTTGCGATGTCTTTATACTAATTATTTAAAATACTCCAACATATTCAAATGCAATAGATATCACTAAAGATAAAATAAGTGCTGTTAATAGCGATGATAATCCAATTACTTTTTTCTGTTCTCGAGTAAGATTTTTTGATCTCTTAATTATACCTAAAATATCTTCATCATTAGAGTTCAGTGAAAATATCGAAAGAGCAAATGGAAGATATATGATATCTATGAATCGTTGAAGATATTCATTTGAAAAGAAACAACAACCGTTAATTTTAAATATATTAGAAATAATAGATATAAAACAATATAAGTCCCCATCCTCAAAACTCCATATATCAATTTTACCACCTCCGAATTTTAAAGTAATTTATGACAGAATTGTATATGTTATTCCGATTATAATAGCAAGTAAGTACATTATAAATGGGAATCTATTTTCTTTTAGGTATTTCTTGATTTGTGGGTTCACAGTATTATCACCATCCCCACTGATTAAACCAAAAATGTGTCTCTGCTGGGGTAGTTGCAATTGAAACGGCTTGTATTACACCTCTAACTTTTTTCTTTTTAATAAAGCCACCAGCAATCACAGTAAGTCCAGTGATAATGAAACCACCTTGGACCTGCATTTGTTCTTCACGCTCGATTTGTGAATAAATTTTTAACACATCTAAATCATTTTCTAGTATAATTCTATCTGGTAAATTCCTTTGAGTACCGTCGTTCTATCTTTTCAGAAATTATGATCCACTCTTTTTCGCAAAAAGCATTGACAGAAGAATTAATGTACCTGTGGACAAAAACAATATTTCTACATAAATTGATATCATTTGCGGTTCTATCAATGTTGAAATAAACAAACCAATATTCATAACGATGAATCCAGACAATACTGCCATGATTATGCGGTAGAGAACATTATTCATAATTTTTGATGCATTTATTTTTTTCGGTAATTTGATATAATCATCTACCAAAAAATATAGTATAATTGTAACGATTATCACAACACTCGGTAGGTAACTTTCCATAATTGAGATTGCACTCATTTACGGAAATACTCGATTTAGTATTGCAACAGTTTCGGATGCTGCCGCTCCTGCAACTGCACCTTTAAAAACTTTAGTTGCGCCAACTTTTTTAAATATCGAGCCTCCAATTATTAAAGTTGCTGTCACAACAAATCCGCCATTAATCTCTTGAAGTTGATTCTCATCTATTTCATTGTATAGATCTAAACCTTTTACTTTGTTCATTTTAATTTCCCCCATTATCTCCAAATCCTCGTTGCTACCCAACCTGCCAGACCAGCAATCATTCCACCGCCTGCTACCGTTATTAATTCGTTGTTAGTGACCCATTTGTGTATCTTAACTCCTGCCTTAACAAGAGTAACTTTTGTTAACACTAACCCCCCATCAACTTCTAATAACTCATAATGAGCTACTTCTTCGAATTGATTTAAAACTGTTAAATCATTTTTCATAACTTGTTCCTCCCTATTTTTATCTAAACAAAACAGAATCATTTTGTTCGATAAATTAATTATAACATTTTATTAAATCATTTGTAAATCTTTATTTGTAAAGTTTTATCATTAAAGGTTGCGTTTACCATATAAAAATTAAATATGGTGCCGATTCGACACCGTTCTACAGAAGTGTACAGAAAGTATTGTTTTTTTCTAAACAAAGTTGAAATCTTTTGTTTTACATTACAATTTTATCATGATTATTTTCGGCTTGTAAATACCTTTTTAAAATCTTTTTATTAAATGTATGAGTTTTCCATATTAAATAAAAATATGCCAACCATTCGACACGGTTTCGACAAAAGATGACACTATAATTGGAGGTTTTGTAGAAGTATAGTATCACATTAATTGAGTAATTTATACTATTCTGAAAACAAGACAAAAAACAGTTCGAATCTTAGTACTTGAACTGTTTTTTTGTGGTATAACCGAATGAGAGACTTACAACATTCATAACATGAGCTCTTTTTTTACGAGTACGATCTCAATCAATTATTCATTCGGTCTTAAATTTTTAATATTGACGGCTAGAATAATACTTGCGATAATTGCAGTTAAACTATCTGCTATCGGGTAAGTCCACCAAATAGCAAAAGCATTCTCGGAAAAGATTCGAGGTAAAATAAAAGCAAGAGGAATTAAAAATAATAAATGTTTGAAAACGGATAAAAAGAAACTCATTTTTGCTTTTCCTATAGCTTGAAAATAAGTAGCTGATAAAGTTTGAACACCCATCGTGACATAAACTAATAGTTGCATTCTCAAGATTTGGGTTGCATCGTCTAGAATATCTGAATTTTGGGTAAATATCGTTATAATTTGTCGTGGAATCAAAAATCCGATTAGCATCCCAAGCATTCCGATAATCGAAGAATAAATTAAAGCATATTTTAAGGCTTCTTTAACACGAGAGTATTCTTTAGCTGTATAATTAAAACTAACAATAGGTTGCATCGCTTGATTGATTCCCATAATGACCATAAATAATAAAATTGTAATTCGGTTTACAGTTCCTAGTGCAGTTAAAACTTCTTCCCCGGCAAAATGATCTACTGTTCTATTCAAAACAAACGCAAATAACGCAATCACCAAACTACGGGACAATGCTGATACTCCAATACTCAAAATCCCTTTAAATATCTCAAGATCAATTTTTAAACTCGACTTTACAAACTTTACACCACCTATTCTTTTTAAAAGTAGTATAATTCCCATACTAGCAGCGATAAAACCAGCAATCGCGTTAGAAATTCCAACCCCAGCCATACCAAAATTAAATACAAAGGTAAATAATGCATCAAGACCAATAATAATTGATGCCTCGAGGACGATTAACAGCATTGAAAATTTTAAATTTCCATACGCTCGAAATATTGCTGAAGCAAGAAGCGTCATTGACGTAAAAGGCACACTATACACAAACAATGAAATATAAAGTCTGGCATTATCTTTATATTCACCATCAGCACCAAGAAAATTTAATATTTGAGATTTAAAAATTAAAGTCAGCGCCACCAAAGTAAGAGAAATAACAAGCGAAATGCTGTAAGCAGTGATAATTGCAGATTTCGCACGAGAATCTTCACATTTACCTAACATTCGCGATATATATGACGCCGCACCTATCGCAATTAACTGAGAAAAACCAAAATAAAGGGTAACTAACGGAAATAATACTCCCATAGCCCCGACAGCATGAATATCGATTCCACGTGAAACTATAAACGTCCCAGCCATCGTCACAGCACCTGTAGCAAGCATAGTTATAATCGAAAAACTCGCAAATTTCAAAATTAATTTATGTACCCGTTCTTGTTTTAATAAAGTAGCATCAATCGCCATAAAGACATCCCTCAAATTCGACATTTTTCTTATATTATTGGCAAGACATTATAAATTATGTATCTCTATTTTTAACTAAGCTGATTAAATTTTGAAAATCTTTATAAAAAAAAAGGATATCACTAAATTCAAAGTGATAATCCATTATAGGGCACTATTAACTAGGTTTAAAATGCTCAATTAATTTTCTAGTTAAATCAGATAATCCTTTTGGGAATAAGACTCCTAACCCAGAAGAATGCTCAAATTCAAAATTCGGGTGTAAAGTTGACAACTCTTTCCAAAGTAGATGAACACCGAACCCATATTCCAAAACCGTTGTATCATGAAATAAAACTATCCCACCGGGCTTTACTTTTGGAAGCCACATCTCGTAATCATGTTTGACCGCATCATAAGTATGCAAACCGTCAATATGTAAAATATCAATTGACTCATCCTCAAAATAAAGCGCACCTTCATCAAAATACATTTTCATCAAATTAGCCTGATTATTATATATCTTTTGCGCAACCTTTTCAACTGTTTCGAAAACCTCATTATTATACGCTCCAGCATGCACATCACCAGAAAAAGTATCAATCGCGTAAAGCTTAGATTTTAAACAACCATCTTTTGCGGCTTGACAGAAGCTAAAAAATGAACCACCATAATGAGTGCCTAATTCAACTAAAACATCAGGTTCGATATAACGGACAAGATTATAACCAAAGTTAAAATGTCCATTCCAGGCTGAAGACCCATGGATTTTACTGCTTATATTCTTATATTCAAAATCGGGTTGATATTCAATCCATTCTTTCATAATCGATTCTCCAATCAGCAAGCGCATCTCTCCAATGAGGAAATAACTTAAAACCATTTTCAACTAATTTATTTTTACACAATCTACTATTTTTAGGACGCTTTGCCCTTGTTGGAAATTCGGCTGACGAAATTGGAATAACCTTAATATCTATGTCAAATTGGTTGAAAATTTCACAAGCAAACTCATACCAAGAACAAAAACCCTCATTAGTAACATGGTACGTACCATAATTATCTGAATTAATCATTTCAAAAATCAATCTAGCCAAATCTTTCGTTGATGTAGGGGATCCAAATTGATCACTTACAACATTAATTTCGTCGCGCGACTGAGCTAAACGAAGCATTGTTTTAATGAAATTATTACCATGAATCCCAAATACCCATGAAATTCGCAAGATAAAATATTTATCCAACAAACTCTCTATATGTCGCTCCCCGATAAGTTTACTAACCCCATAAAGATTGATAGGATTTGTCGCATCATCCTCATTATAAGGAAGATCATTTTCACCGTTAAAAACATAATCCGTACTAATGTAAACAACTAAAACATCAAAATCTGCCGCATACTCTGCAATAACTCTCGTCGCCTCAGCATTAATCCTCATACACAAAAAAGAATTATCCTCTGCTTCATCAACAGCCGTAAAAGCAGCACAATGGATTATAATTTCAGGCTTTAGTGAGACGAGTTTATCGTAAATATCATCTATTTTGCTAAGGTCCATTTCACGAACATCAACCGGCAAGATAACATTCGTGGAAGTTGATTTCAAGTAAGCAACCACATCTGTACCAAGCTGACCATTCGATCCAGTTATCAAGATTCTAGACATTATTCTCCTCCTTATTCAAAACATCATCACACCACTCTAAATTTTGTAAATACCAATCAATCGTTTGAGCAATTCCCGTTTCAAAATGGTATCCAGCTCGCCAACCTAGCTCTGTTTCAAGTTTGGTGGCATCAATTCCATATCGCAAATCATGACCTGGTCGGTCTTTTACATAAGAGATTAAATCGTGTGAAATGCCTAGTGCATCTAAAATTGTTTTTACTACATCAAGATTAGTGCGTTCATTTCTACCACCAACATTATAAACCTCACCATCAATTCCATTATGAAGAATTAAATCAATCGCTTGACAGTGGTCAAGTACATGCAACCAATCACGAACATTTTCGCCATTGCCATATACTGGAAGTGATTCATTATTTAATGCCTTTAATATCATAAGCGGAATCAATTTCTCTGGGAAATGGTAAGGCCCATAATTATTAGAACAACGTGAAATAGTAACAGGAGTGTCGAAAGTTCTAAAGTATGCATGGCACAGCATATCAGCTGCTGCTTTTGATGCAGAGTATGGACTTGAAGCATTTATTGGTGTAGATTCTGTGAACAATAATTCTGGTTTGTCCAAAGGTAAATCGCCATAAACTTCATCAGTAGAAACTTGATGAAATCTTTTGATACCAAATTTTCGGGCTGCTTCTAATAAATTTTGTGTACCAATTATATTTGTCAATGTAAATATTTCGGGATTTGTAACTGATCTATCAACATGACTTTCTGCTGCAAAATTAACAACATAATCAAAATTTTCTTTTGCAAACAAATCAAAAATGAAATCTTTATCTACAATGTCAGCATGAATAAAACGATAATTTTTTTTATTTTCGACCACTCTACATGTTTCTAAATTCCCAGCATAGGTCAAAGCATCTAAATTGTAGATCAAGTATTCTGGATATTTTTCAACCATATGATGAACAAAATTTCCACCTATAAAACCAGCTCCACCAGTAACAAGGATTTTTGTCTTCATCCTACATTTCCTCCTCATAGATAAAATTCATCACAGCATCTTTTAATTTAGGTAAAACACTATCTTTGCTCGACAAAAACGGGTCAGTAATCGGCCAATCAATTCCAAGATCTGGATCATCCCACGCGATGCCACCGTCAGATTTCGCACAATAATATTCATCAACTTTATAAGTTACAATAGTGTTTGGTGCAAGCGTACAAAAACCGTGCGCAAAACCTTTTGGAACGACAAGTTGTTGATGATTATCAGCTGTTAGATAAACACCAATCCACTCGCCATACGTCGGTGACCCACGTCTAATATCAACAATTACATCATAAATTGCCCCCGATACACATCGAACGATTTTTGTCTGCGCCATCGGGTTTTGTTGAAAATGTAGACCTCTTAACGTGCCAGCGGGCATAGATAACGACTGATTATCCTGAATGAAATCCCCCAATATTCCAAATTGCTCCAGAACTCTAGCGTTATATGATTCCATAAAATAACCACGCTCATCGTGAAATAATCTCGGCTCAAGAATATAAGCATCTTTAAGTTTTGTTGGTACAACATTCATGTAAACAATCCTCCTTAGTGCGGTGTGCGACTTTGAATAAGTATTCGCCATATTGATTTTTTTTAAAAATTTCAGCTTGTGTGATTAAATGATCACGAGTTATATAGCCGTTGTTATAAGCGATTTCTTCTAAACAACCTACTTTAAGACCTTGTCTTTTTTCGATTATTTCAATAAATTGCGATGCTTCGAGTAAGGATTCATGCGTTCCAGTATCAAGCCATGCAAATCCACGGCCCAGTAATTCAACATTTAATGCTTTTTGTTTTAAATATTCATTATTTACGTCAGTAATTTCTAATTCGCCGCGAGCCGACGGTTTAATATTTTTTGCGATTTCGACAACTTCATTGTCGTAAAAATAAAGTCCGGTTACAGCATAATGGGATTTAGGTTCAATAGGCTTTTCTTCTATAGATAGGACTCTTTCAAAATCATCAAACTCAACTACACCGAACCTTTGGGGGTCTACAACGTAGTAACCAAACACAGTTGCTCCTGATTTTCTACTCGCAGCAACTTTCAACTTTTTTGACAAATCATGTCCATAAAAAATATTATCACCTAAAATAAGAGCAACTGAATCTGTGCCGATAAAATCAGCACCGATTATGAACGCTTGCGCGAGTCCTTCTGGTTTTTCTTGGATTTTATATGATAAAGAAATTCCGAATTTCGAACCATCGCCTAGTAGATTTTCAAATCTATGAGTATCCTCGGGCGTTGAAATTATAAGTATTTCTTTAATTCCAGCCAACATTAAAACAGACAAAGGATAATAAATCATCGGCTTATCATAAATCGGTAATAATTGTTTAGAGATAGTCATTGTAAGTGGATAAAGTCTCGTGCCGCTTCCGCCTGCTAAAATGATTCCTTTCATAACAACATCTCTCCTTGTTCGATTAATTTATCAAAGTATTCCTGATTATACTTCACACTTTTATGTTCAGGTTTTAACGACTTGGTAAGTAGATGATATTCGTATGCTAGGTTATAATCCTTTTTCCGACTGTGAATGACACAAAGTTGAATAGCGGGGATAAATTGAACAAAATCACGTTGAAAAAATCCTGTTTCCCTGTGGGTGTGTGCGTTTAATGCCAGTTCGTACCAGAAAATCGCGCACATATAATCATTTTTATCGAAGTAATAGTTGCCGATAAAACAACATGTTTTTGCGCGAGGTTTATCGAATTTAAAAGAATAGAATAAATAATCTAACCCTCTATCGCGACGGTCTGTTTTGCTGTAACAGTCATATAAGTCAAAACAAGCGTTGATATTATCTTCTATCCAACCTCGTTCTGTGCTCAAAAATTTTGTGAACTGCTCAATTGCATCATCATATCTGTTGTGATTATGAAGTTCTCTTGCATAATAAAATGTCCCACGAGTTGTTAGAGATTCCTGTTTTTCAAAAATATCTAAATTACGTTTAACATGAGTACGATTCTTTTCACCATGAGTAACAGCACAAGTTAGTTCGATAAGTTTTCCAGAAGGTGTAATAACTTCATGTACAGGTTCAGTCCACTGGAAATTTCTCTCTCTTTTTAAGATTCTTTCGCGCGTCGACTTAAAAGTGACATTACCAAACTCATCTCTAGATAAAACATACGGCATAAAATAAACATCGACTGTACCATCAAAACTTTTTTTATATTTTATTAAAAGTTGTTGGTCGATATCGGTTAAAAAATCATCTGCATCAAGCCAAATTATATAATCGCCAGTGGTTTTAGAAAAAGAAAAATTTCTTGCTGCCGAAAAATCATTTATCCATTCAAAATGATAAACTTGTGCTCCAAAACTTTCTGCGATTTGGCACGTATCGTCAGTTGATCCGGTATCGACGACAATAATTTCATCGACTATATCTTTTACAGAATCCAAACATCTAGCTAAAACCTCGGATTCATTTTTAACAATCATTGCAAGTGATAAGGTGAACATATTTACCCTCCTAAAAATTCCAATTATGAATTGGGTGTTATAAAATGATATGTTTTTAGTTTCGGTTTTAGAATTTTAAAGCACGTTTGTTAAGATAAAAAAAGGCTTATCGAATATATCGAAAAAGCCTTTATTAAATATTTATTATCTACTGTTCTTAAATGCACGTTGAGCACGAGGACATTTGCATAGTGGTGGTGCTGGTGCAAAAGATTGTGGCACATAATGTTCTTCCTCACTCACCGGTAATGGTTGTTGTGGTGATAAATTCATTTGATAAATACTATCATTTAAATTCGGACCGCAATTATTCATTTTTACAAACGGTACATCCGCATAATCAGCGTCCGTTTCGCAATTTTCTGCTGGTACTTCAACGAATTGCGTTGGTAAAGGATGTCCGATTTCTGTATTGCTAGTTGATTCACGACGCAAAGTAACTTCTGGATGAGCGTGATATTCATGAGTAGTGTGGAATCTATGGATATTATCTTGATAAACAGGGATAACGTGCTCTACTTTACGGTAATAATTTGTAATATTCGGAGCAAGGTGAACAGCCTTTTCTACTACAACGATAGTTTCATCGTACTCATCTTTTGTTACTCCATGTTGCAAACCAATATTGTTTACTGCCTGTGAACATGGACAATTCGGACCTGTAAAACATTTCGGAGCTGGTTTATAACAAGGTTTTGGTTTTGGTAAAGGAAGAGGCTGAATTGGTTGTTTTAAAACTGATTCTTGTACACTTGCATGAGGGCATGGGGCAAATTCTGGCATCGGCCATGGGTGCACGGGTTGAGGTACTACTTCTGGTAATGGTGCCGGTTGAACAGGATGAGGTGCTCCAAACTCAGGAGCATGCCATACTTGATTTGTCTGACAAGAACATGGAGCAACTGGTAACGGTAAAGGCGCTACTGGCTGAGGTACAAACTCAGGTAATGGTTGAGCACCAACAGGTGGATTTATTACTGGAACTTCTGGCATCGGCCACGGATTTATTTGTTGTGGTGGTAGTGTTGGTGTTAAAGTTTGAAGTTGTCCATTTTGAGCTCCTACAAAACCAGCTTCACCATGTAATGGAAATTGAGGTAGTGGAGCACCTCCTGAGTAGAATCTACGACGCTGATTTGGACAAGTCCGAAAAACATTTTTATTCATAAAAATCTCCCTTCCTAAATACTCTGCTTTTGGGCTAAATACATTAAGTCATTCGCCCAATTGGTATTTACTCAATTATTATATTGCGAAAATTTAAGAAATGTATAGGCGATAGCCCAGAAATTAAGATGAAAAATAAAAAACGCAAATTATCTTTGATAAAATGCGTTATTTATACCGATGAAATCCTACTTTGATTTAAAACTAAATTTTCTGAATTGCCGGGTGGGACGCCATTAATTTTTTAACTCCATGTTCAACTCCAAAAGCAATGGTTACTATTTTACCATCAAAAGAAACGACAATTCCCTTTCCCAAGGTGGCGTGCATTATTTTGTCACCAGTAGCAAATTGTTGCGCATTACTTAGATTTACAGTACTTACTTTAGGCGTAGATTTTTTTGGCGATTGAATATTCTTATATATTAAAGAAGAGTGCGCCCCAGTTCTCCTTTGTTGAATACCTCCAACCACATCAAGCCGTTCTTTTTCAATCTCTTTTTGAAAGCGAGAAATCGAGTTGTAATTTGTTTTTCCTTGATGCAATCTACTTCGTGCATTTGTTATATATAGGTTTCGTTCGGCCCTTGTAATCGCGACATATGCTAACCGGCGTTCTTCTTCAATCTCACTGTCCCCTGCTTCAATCGAGGAATATAGCGGAAAAATACCTTCTTCAAATCCAACTAAAAACACGGTATGAAACTCCAATCCTTTAGAAGCGTGAATTGTCATCATCGTAACTTTTTCGGCATCCGCGTCTTCTGCGTGCACATCCGTTTGCAAACCGATATCCGTTAACATAATTTCCAATTTTTCAAAGGACGACATTGACGCAACATCTACATCCATCTCCTCACGCACAACAATTTCAGCCAATTGATCTTTTTCAAAACCAATAATCATACTCTTAAACTCATTTAAATTTTCAATTCGACTAACTGATTCTATAGTATCTTCTGATTCGAGCATATCTATATAGCCTGTAGTTTTTAAAATAAGGTCGATAAATTCGGGAAGTTCCATCATATTCAAACTAGCACGAAACGTGTTAATCATATCGTAAAATGTTAAAAGCTTGGCTGACGTGGCACGTGTTAGACTTTGTGCGATCATAGGAAGTGCTCCAAACATAGAAGACTGCATCGATAAAGCAGCACTCGCAACTTTGTTAAGCGTTGTTGCACCAATTCCACGAGCAGGTACATTCACTATTCGTTCAAATGAAAAATCATCATTTGGATTTAGTATCAAGCGTAAAAATGCAATTAAATCTTTAATTTCACGACGTTTAAAATATGACAAACCGCCCACTAAACGATAAGGAATGTTTTCGCGCATAAAAAGTTGTTCAAAAACTCGCGATTGAGAGTTAGTACGGTATAAAATAACGATTTTCTCATGAGATATACCAGTATTTATCAGTTGTTTTATTTCTTTTGCGACATACTCGACTTCAGTTTCCCCGTTATAACATTGGTTTGTAATAATTTTGGTTCCACTTCCAAGCTCAGAGAATAGTCGTTTTTCATATTGGGTTGGATTATTTGCAATAATGTCGTTTGCTGCATCTAGAATTGTTTGTGTTGAACGGTAATTTTGTTCAAGTTTAATAACCAATGCATCATTATAATCTTTTTCAAAATTTAAAATATTAGTAATATCAGCGCCACGCCAACTATAAATAGATTGATCGCTATCACCAACGACACAAAGATTACGATGTAAACCAGCAAGAAGTTTTACAATTTTATATTGAGCATGGTTCGTATCTTGGTACTCATCGACGTGAATATACTTAAATTTATGTTGATAAAATTGTAGTATTTGAGGATTTTGTTCAAGAAGGATAACTGTTAACATCAACAAATCATCAAAATCTAATCGGTTGTTCGCTTTTAATAATTTTTGGTATTTTTCATAAACTTCTTTAAATTGATCCTGAATAAAACGGTCGGGAATAATATCACTAGGAAGTTGCATTTGATTTTTTGCATCGCTAATTCTAGCTAAATAATATTTTGGAGGATGACGTTTAGCATCAACATTTAATTCTTTTAATACTTGTTTTAACGCAGTAATTTGATCTGCGTCATCAAGAATCGCAAAGTTTTTTTCAAAACCTAAAACATCGATATAACGACGTAAAATAGATACACACATCGAGTGAAATGTTGAAATCCAAACGTCGCGTCCGAGCGGAGTTAAACTAGTTGTTCGTTCTTTCATTTCTCGTGCTGCTTTGTTAGTAAAAGTGATTGCTAATATATTCCACGGCGCTATCGCCAATTCTTCTATTAAGTAAGCAATTCTGTGAGTAACAACCCTAGTTTTTCCTGAACCAGCACCTGCTAATATTAACATTGGCCCATCTGTATTTTCAATTGCAATTTTTTGCCTGGGATTCATTCCTTTTAGTAATGGATTTTCATTTGTATTGCTAGCTCTCATATCAAATAAATTCATAAAATAATCACTCCGTAAATCAATGTGACACAATTATACCATTTTTTCCATCTTATTGACAGTACTTAAGAACTCTTGAATTTTTGAGTAAAGTCTTGTATAATTGTGTTATTGGCACTCCATAATGTAGGGTGCTAATTTTTGAGTAATTGGAGGCGTTTTTTAATGTTAAGACCATTGAGTGATAATGTAGTGATTGAACCAGTAATAAAAGAAAAGAAAACTACTAGTGGGATTATTTTGACTGGTGATGCAGTAAATCCAGCCTATGGAGAAGGTGTTGTTGTTGCAATAGGTCCAGGATATCTTGTGAATAATGTGCGTAATATAATGTCAGTTTCAGTTGGTGATTACGTATTTTATCACAATTATGATGATTCTCATTTAATAAATATTGATGGAAAAAATATTCTAGTTTTACCAGAATCAGCAATTTTTGCAGTAAAGGAGAATAACTAATGGCAAAAGAAATTTTATTTGCAAATGATGCTCGAGCGGCGATGATAAAAGGTGTCGATAAACTCGCTAATACTGTAAAAGTAACTCTTGGTCCAAAAGGTCGAAATGTTATTTTAGAACAAACGTTTGGTGCGCCGCAAATTATTAACGACGGTGTTTCAATCGCTAAAGAAATTGAACTCGAAGATAAATTTGAAAACATGGGTGCTCGCCTTGTTGCAGAAGTCTCAGCAAAAACAAATGATGTCGCCGGTGATGGTACAACAACAGCAACAGTTCTTGCTCAAGCAATGATAAAAGCAGGAAATAAAAATATCGTAGCGGGAGCAAATCCGATGATGATGCGCCGTGGGATGGAAAAAGCTGTACAAGTAGCTGTAGGTGAACTGGCAAAACAATCAAAACAAATAGAAAGTCGCTTGGAAATCGCAAATGTCGCCGCAATTTCGGCAGGAGATTCAGCTATCGGTGAGTTAATCGCAGAAGCAATGCAACGCGTTGGCAATGATGGAGTTATAACACTAGAAGAATCTCGTGGATTTGAAACGACAATGGAGATTGTTGAAGGTATGCAGTTTGATCGTGGATACCTTTCATCGTATATGGTCACTGATACAGAAAAGATGGAATCAGTTCTTGAAAATCCGCTTATTTTAATTACAGATAGTAAAATTAATAATATGCAAGATTTAGTACCAATTCTTGAACAATTAATGCAATCTGGTCGCAGTATGTTAATTATTGCCGAGGATGTTGAATCAGAAGCTCTTGCTGCATTAGTTTTAAATAAATTACGAGGTACAGTAAATGTTGTCGCTGTTAAAGCACCTGGTTTTGGTGACCGAAGAAAAGCGATGCTTGAAGATATTGCAATTTTAACCGGATCACAACTTTATACATCACAACTTGGTCTTGATATTAAAGAAGCAACTCTTGCAGATTGTGGAACTGCAGCTCGAATTATAGTAACTAAAGATGCGACAACAATTGTCGAAGGTGCAGGAAATACGAATGAAATCTCAATGCGTGCTGAACAAATAAGAACAATGATTGCCACTACATCATCTGAGTTTGATAAAGAAAAAATGATAGAACGCTTAGCAAAATTAACAGGCGGTGTTGCTGTTATTAAAGTTGGAGCAGCAACAGAAACTGAACTTAAAGAACGCAAATTACGTATCGAAGATGCACTAAATGCAACACGAGCAGCAGTTGAAGAAGGAATCGTTGCTGGCGGTGGAACAGCATATATGAATATCTATCAAGAAGTAGCCAAAATAAGTGAAACAGGTGACGTTGCAACAGGAGTTAAAATTGTACTTCAATCACTTGAAGCACCCGTGAGACAAATCGCAGAAAATGCAGGGATTGAAGGATCTGTTATCGTTCATCAATTAAAAACGATGGAAACAGGTATCGGTTTTAATGTAATGACGGAAATGTTTGAAGATATGTTTTCCTCAGGCGTTGTAGACCCAACTAAAGTAACTCGCTCAGCCCTACAAAATGCTGCAAGCATTGCAGCATCATTTTTAACAGCAGAAGCAGCAGTCGCGGAAATACCGCAACCGCAAACAAATAACACGCCTGACATGAATGGCATGATGTAGATCAAGTTTTAATTACACGTTTTTATATAGCGTGTAATTTTTTAATTGTGGAAAAATTATTCGAATTTAATTATAATTTTCATTTTACTAATAATATCAAACCAGTTTAAAATTAAACTCAATAGAAAATCTAGTTAACAATCAAAACTAGATTTTCTTTTTTTTGACATAAAACTCGATATTTACATACAGATGTGTTATACTAAACTTAGCGATTTTTTAAGTTCGAAAATGTTGATTACATAAATTCGCATCAAAAAAGCCATATTTATAATAGGGAATTTACAAAGGAGGATTTAGTGTGAAAATTTGTTTTACCGCGTCCTCTGGCGGGCACCTCGACGAATTAATGATGCTCGAACCAATAATAAAAGAACACAACAGCTACATATTCACTGAAAAAACTAGCTACCAACCTAAACAAACAAAATACAAAACCTACTACACAAATCAAATAAACCGTAAGGGGAAGAGATTTTTCATCAGGTTTTTAGTGCTTTGGCTTTACAGTTTCTTTAATATTCTAAAAGAACGACCAGATGTCATCATAACAACGGGTGCTTTAGTCACATATCCCTTATGTGTAATTGGCCGATTTTTTGGAATAAAAATCATTTTCATCGAATCTATATCACGCATCAAAAGTCCAACGCTCACCGGAAAAAAGATGTATAAAATTGCAGATTCATTTATTGTACAATGGGAAGAGTTACTAGAAATTTATCCAGAAGCAATTTATGGAGGTGGGATATTTTGATTTTCATAATTCTCGGATCACAAAAATTTGAATTTAATCGTTTACTCGAAGAAATTGATGATTTAATTGAGATGGGCATATTTAAAGACGAGGAAATTGTGGCGCAAACAGGACACTCGACTTACAAACCGAAACATTTTAAGACAATAGCATTTTTAGAAAAAGATCAATTTCTTGAAAAAATCAAACAAAGCGATTTAGTTATTACTCATGGTGGTGCGAGTGCTATAATATCTTCATTAAAATATGGAAAAAAAATAATCGGGGTTGCTAGAAATCAACAATACGCAGAACATATTGATAACCACCAAGTAGAAATTATAGAAAATTTTGCATCAAAGCGGTATATTATCGGTGTTTGTGATCTTTCTGAACTTCAAGCAGCTATCAATCTGTTACCATCCTATTCTTTTTCTGACTACAATTTCAATAACGATAGACTAATTAGTGTTGTTCGTAATGAACTTAAATCATTTGGCAAGAAAAAAACTGTGTTAAATCGACTTTTCGGTGGTGGTTAAATGTTTTCTGTTGTCATGGCTGTGTATAATGAGTCGCCATCTGATTTGCGTCAGTCGATTCGGTCGGTTTTGGTGCAAACGTGTAAAGATTTTGAGTTTATAATCGTTGTTGATAACCCTGAAAATGTTGTTTTAAAAAATGTCGTTAATGAATTTCTTGCGGTTGATACTCGGATAAAAGTGCTTGTTAATGATAAAAATCGAGGACTTGCTTATAGTTTGAACCGCGGCATTGAACAAGCTACCGGTGATTATATTGTGCGGATGGATGCGGATGATGTTGCCAAAACCGACAGGTTAGAAGTTCTAAGTGCGTTCATCGATGGCGAAACGGATGTATATTTTAGTAAATACAACCTAATCGACGAAGAGGGACGATTTTTAAACACTTCCCACTCGATGCCGAAGCGAGATTCTATTCTTAAAATGGCCCTGAAATACAAGTGTATCATCAATCATCCAACGGTCATGCTAAAAAAGGAAACGGCACTAAAATTTCGTTACAACGACCTACATAAAAACGAGGATTATGATTTATGGGTGCGTCTTGTGGCGGCTGGGTGCAAGTTTAAAGGAATTGACGCGGTGCTACTTGATTACCGTGTAAGAAGTGGAAGTATGTCGAGCTTGGATTATTATGCGGATTACTTCGCGCTCGTTTACATGTGGAAGTATTATAAGAAAAATGAAGGCGCGAATTTGACTCGTGAAATATATCTTAAAGCGCTTGGAGAAAAAACAGAAGAACGAAAAAGATTTAATGCCTCTGCGTCGAGGTATTTCGAAATAGTTTATGGGCGTCAAACAAGAACCCTCGGTGATTATAGTAGATTGGGATTATTACTAGTAAAAAATCCTGCTCTATCTAGGTTCTTTTTTAGATCGGTTATGGCAGCGGTGATTAGGAGGTGTGGGTGAGATATGAAAGTATTAAGTGTGTTTGGTACACGTCCTTGTGTCATAAAGATGGCTCCGCTTGTTAATGAACTAGTCAATCGTGATGGTGTTGAGAGTATTGTTTGTATTACAGGTCAACATCGGAGTTTGCTTGATAAGTTGATTCCTTTTTTTAATATCAAAGTCGATTATGACCTTGATTTAATGAAGCCTAACCAAAGTTTAACGGATTTAACCGCATCAGGGTTATTAAAACTGGAGGAAGTTATAAAAAAAGTTAAACCTGATGTGGTACTTGTTCACGGTGACACGACAACGGCAATGATGGGAAGTCTTGCGGCGTACTATGCTAGAGTTAAAATTGGACACGTTGAAGCGGGTTTACGTACTTATGATAAATACACGCCGTTTCCTGAAGAAACTAATCGCCGCATTGCTGGACTTGTGGCTGATTTTCATTTCGCGCCGACTAGTTTAACTTATGATATCTTGATTCGTGAGGGTGCTGATAATTCGTCGATATTTTTGACGGGTAATACGGTGATAGATGTGTTAAAACGAACCATTTTACCTGATTATACTCATCCGATTTTAGAGAAATTACAAGATCGCAAGATGGTTCTACTTACTGCACATCGACGCGAGAGTCATGGCGAGGGCTTGAGAAATATCTTTTACGGTATCAAACGTATTTTAGAAGAGTTTGACGACATTGATGTCGTCTATCCGGTTCATCCAAATCCTAATGTGTCGAAACTCGCAGATGAAATTTTTGGTAATACATCACACGTTCATTTGATTAGACCTCTTGAAGTCATTGATTTTCATAACTTTATGGCACGCTCACACTTGATACTAACAGATAGTGGAGGAATTCAAGAAGAAGCACCATTTCTTGGCGTTCCAGTTGTTGTTTTACGCGAGATGACGGACCGGCCTGAAGGTCTTGAAACTGGAAACTTAATTATCGGCGGTACATCTGAAATGGGAATATATAAAACGACGAAAAAAGTTTTATCAGATCATGTATTATACGCAAAAATGAGTGAGAAAAGTGATGTTTTTGGTGATGGTAATGCTAGTCGTCTTATTGCGGATGCATTAATTTCGTCACTTAGAGATCATCATGATTTCTAATACAGCTGTTGTGAGTATCATTGTTCCAGTTTATAATGTTGAGGCTTATCTCGAACGTTGTTTGATTAGTTTGGGCGCGCAAAACTATACTTCACTTGAAATATTGCTGATTGATGATGGTTCAACCGATAAGAGTGGAGAGATTTGTTTAAGGTATTCACGTCAAGACGTGAGATTCAATTACACCAAAAAGGAAAATGGTGGCTTATCGAGTGCAAGAAATTTAGGTCTTGAACTTGCAACGGGTGAGTTTGTTTTATTTGTGGATAGTGATGATTTTATTGATACAGATGCCGTAGCTCGTTTGGTTGAGATTATGCAAGGTGAAAATTTGGATATTTTATGCACAAATTACCGAGTGATTACAGATAATAAAGTTTCACAAGGTTTGTGGTTAAAAAATATTTATGACGAGGTTGCAACTGGTGAGGATTATTTATATTACACGCTAAAGAACAATCAATATTCATCTATTGTCTGCGATAAAATGTACCGCCTAGAATACTTAAACGAATTTGGTTTTAAGTTTATGGACGGAATTACTCATGAAGATGAGCATTTTACCCCGAGGGTAATGCTTCATGCTCGTCGTGTTAAATATGAAAATATGATGTTTTATAATTATGTAAAACGTGAGAATTCCTTGTCCAGTCCTCCAAATTTTAACCGTAATTACCAAGACATTCTCAAGGTAGTGTACGGCCTAGAACGATACGTTCACACGAATTGCCAAGCCATATCCGTGAGGACAAAACAAAGCGTCTTAAATCTGCTGGCAGGAATTTATGTGAATTACTTCGCCAAAAATATAAGAAATATCAAAAATGTTCGTCGTGATGTTGATTATCGATTTCTTCTAAGGAATGTGTATAAAACACGAACACGGATTAAGGTGTTGTTGTTTATTTTAGCGCCGAGAATTTATGCTAGGTTGAATAACCATATACGGGAGGGATAATTGTGGATATTAGTGTGATTATTCCCGTATTTAATGCTGAAAACTATTTAGAAGCGTGCTTGAACTCGGTTGTTCGTCAAAAATTTACTGGTGATTTTGAGATCATTTGTGTAAATGATGGTTCGGTTGATAGTAGCGGAAAAATTCTTGATCAATATGCAAATTTGCAACAAATTACCGTCATCCATCAAGAAAATGCTGGACCGAGTGCTGCTAGAAATGCGGGGATAAAAAAATCAGCGGGTGAATATCTTTATTTTATTGATAGCGATGATTTTTTAACGAGTGATGATGCACTTCAAATCTTGTTTGATAAAATCCTAGGGTGCAATGCGGATGTTGTGATGGGAAATTTATCCGTCGGAAATGAAAACCGGATACTTAATCGCAACTATTTGAATGAGAATAAGGTATACGACGGTAAAGAGTTCCTTCTACTTGAAAAAGATTATATGTTTTCTGTCAATAAGCTATATAAAAAAACTTTAGTTGAGACGAGTGGTTTATATAAAGTGGACCTAAGAACATATGAGGATTGTGAGTTTACACCACGGGTATATTATTTCGCACAGAAAATCATTTATCTAAATCAGCCCATTTACCATTACCGTCAACATGAATTATCAATCACTCACCAAAAAATAAATCTGAATGATATATTTGTTCTTATTTTCTATCTCAAGGATTTTGCCCAAATTCACAGTGCAAAAGAAGTACAATCGGTCCTTTTAAACTTGATTGAAATTTTACTTTTTAATAATCCAAATCGCTTGGATGTTAAAAAGAGAAACGCACTACTGGCACAAAACCGAATTTACGTGGAGTTTTTAAAAATTCCAACGCTAAAACATGTGGTATTCGCTTTGTTTTTGATGTTAAGGATGCCAAAATTGATTGAAGTTAGTAAAGTTATAAAAACGAATTTGAACAAAGTCCTAAATAAAAGCTGAGGTGAAACTCGTGATACCAAAAATTATTCATTATTG
>JGI24703J35330_11748550_pt1 | contig 19626 bp, 17 predicted proteins | sample TergutNt197P1_FD_35330 | JGI IMG/M metagenome (IMG submission 35330) | reverse complement strand
GCAATATGCATATTGTAAATCCAAGCTTCGCCATTTTTGATTTGAACATATGCATCGACAATTTGAACGGTGTGAGCGCGGATTGATTTAATTTCAGTTCCTGTTAAAACTAATCCTGCTTCATATGTGTCTTCGACAAAATATTCATGTCTTGCTTTTTTATTTTGGGCGATTAAATTTTCAGCGGTTTTTTTATGAGACATTTGAAATCACCTCTTACCTTTGCTTTTACTTTTGCCTTTACCTTTACTACCACCAGCACGTCGACTTTTATTTTGATAGCTTGGATTTTTAGTGTCGCGACGATCGCCATAACCCCGTCCGCCTTGACTTTTGCGTGCACTTCTAGGCTTAACGGCGATAATGAAGTCGATTGTACCTTCTTCTTTACTAGCAGCTTTGACTTTGATTTTTACTGAATCACCTATTCGATAAACATGCTTGCGGCTTCGGCCGATGATGGTCATAGTGTCTTCATTGAAATTGTAGAAATCATCATTCATATCTTGCAAGCGAATTAAACCTTCGACCGTATTAGGAAGCTCAACATACATTCCCCATTTTGTCACCGACGAGATAACCCCATCAAAAATGTCGCCGATAAATTGGGTCATATATTCAGCTTTTTTCATATCCATCACGTCGCGTTCGCAGTCGATGGCGCCACGTTCTTTTTTGGAAGTGTGTTCGGCAATATCAGGCATGATTGTGGTGAAATGATCAATAACGGCTTTGTCTTTATCATGCTTTTCGAACAGGAAAGTCCTGATCATGCGGTGGACAATTAAATCGGGATATCTGCGAATCGGAGATGTGAAATGGGTATAGTAGGTCGCAGCAAGGCCAAAATGACCTAGGTTGACCTCCGCGTAGCGTGCTTTTTCCATCGCGCGAAGCATCATTCTGTTGATCATGGTAGCTTCTTTCTTACCATCGACGACCTCTAGCATTTTTTGAAGTGCCTTTGGTTGAACATTATCTTTTCCGCCTTTAATGGTGTATCCGAATAGACGGGTCATTTTGAAAAGGCGCTCGATTCTTTCAGCACTCGGTTGTTCATGGACACGATAGATGAAGGGGAGATCTATTTTGACGAAATGTTGTGCGACGGTTTCGTTGGCAATTAGCATAAACTCCTCGATAATTTCCTCTGAGACGCCACGATCGCGGTAAATTATATCTGTTGGGAAGCCGGTATCATCCACTTGGATTTTTGCCTCTTTAACATCGAATTCTATCGACCCGCGCAAATGGCGCTTCCTTTTTAACACTTCTGCCATTTCTAGCATTAGGTCAAAATGATCGACGACCTCAGCATATTCGGCGCGCAAATCGACATCTCCATTTAACATTGCTGTTACATCATCATAAGTCATGCGATTTTGCGTCTTAATGACTGCAGGGAAAATTTCGTAATGCACCACTTGACCGAGGTGATCAAATCCCATGTTGCAAGTGATGGTCAGTCTATCGACCTGTGGATTCAAAGAGCAAATTCCATTGGATAATTTTTTTGGAATCATCGGTATTACTCGATCCGTCAAATACACACTCGTTCCACGGGCATAAGCATCCTGATCCAGCGCTGTATTTTCCTTGATATAATGCGTCACATCTGCAATCGAAACTGACAACTCATAATTCCCATTTTCAAGTCGCTTAACCCCAACAGCATCATCCAAATCCTTCGCATCCGCCCCATCAATGGTAAAAATGACCTCCTCGCGCAAATCACGTCGCCCTTTTAAATCTTCTTCCGATACAACATCAGGTACCAAGGCGGCCTCCTCTAGCGTAACAGGGCTAAAATCTGCCTCAATTCCATGCTTCAAACACATCGATAAAATATCAATACCGGGCAAATCCTTATTCCCTAATACCTCCGTGACAATAGCAGAAACGACACCAGCATCAATATAGTCCTTAATTGTCACCTTAACCTTATCATCAAACTGAGCGCCTAAATTATCTTCTTTATCAACCTTAATGACCACGTTAAAACGCACATCATCAGGAATCACTCGTGCCCCACGTGCCCCTTTGACATAAGTTCCCACTACATCTGTGACACCCCGTTCAACGACCGTCAAGACACGTCCTTTTAAGCGACCGTTATCCTCTACAGATAGAATTTTTACTTTCACTGTGTCTTTGTGCAAGGCTTGCTTCATATTAAAAGCCTCCACAAAAATATCTTCTTCTAAATTCTCGACCATGACAAACCCGAATCCTTTTGCGGTAACTGTGATTTGTCCAACATATGTGTTTCCTATTAATTCATTCATAAGTCATATCCCTCCTTTTTCAAATTTTTCACCTAGTTCAAAGACCAGTGTATTATGGATTTAACTCATTATAGATATAAAAAAGAGCCGTTTGACGGCTCTAAAAGAGCACAGGAGCTCTTTGACAAAACAAAATTATTCTATCCAACTCCTAACAACACAAGGGCTGCTAGAGCGATAAAAGCAATGGCGAAACCGTAAGTGATACGCACGATGTAAACTTCAACACCACGTTCTTTTTGATGTTTAAAAAGCTCACTATTCGCACCTGTTAACGCACTTCCGATATCGTCCTTTGAGCTTTGCATAGCCACTAAAACAATTATAACAAATGATACGATGCATATTAAAAAGTCAATAATTCCGAATTCAAATAACATATTCAATCTACTCCTAATCTCAAAAAAGATCCATCCCAATTTTAGCAATGGGTTTACACAGTACCCACTATTCTACCACAATGCATTTTGTTTTGCAAGGAATTTCGAATACTTTTTCAGGATAAAGCGCATAAGTCACCCGTTATCATGGATTATAAGTACTCCAATGCCATAAAAAATGGTTATATTTAATACTATGAAATCTAAATCATGTAGAGTCCGAAAGTGAAGGTGCTGTTACTAGAGAATATTTAATGATTTGTGATGTTTATTGGTTTAATGAGAAAAGCAAAAGGAACGGCAAAAAAAGCCCAAAAACAATCTCTAATAATATTGACAAACCAACTAAGAAGCGATAAAATAACAAGAAACGACACCGCGGTGGGTTTGCAATACGATTTTTTTTGGACAATTTATATTTTTCAAACGACTGGATCTAGATCAATTGGTAGTAATTTAAAACCGAAAGTTAGCAAACACGAGAAAATCATATGTAACACCTCCACAATATCATATGATAGCATTATAACAGTTTACACTTGGAAATTAAAAAAATTCAATATATTGAAAATGAGGTGATTGTTCATGGTACACGCAGGACAGGTTTTGAAAAAAATTCGGGAAGAACGAGGATTTACGCAAAAGCAGGCGGTCCGAGGAGTTTGTTCTTCATCATTATTATCAACGTTTGAAAGAGGAAAGGATGAAAATTCTTCGCTCACTTTTGACAAGCTTTTTGGCATCCTCAAGAATTTAGGTGTGTCTTCAGCGGAATTTGAGTATGTCTTGAATGGGTATAAATCCACTCCTTTTTTTCAGTTAATGGATGATGCAGGCAAACTATTTGCTTCAGGTAATCATATTGCATTAGAGCAGCTACTAGAAGAAGAAAGAAAAAAAATTGTGACACCTCATGATAAACTGACATGTTTGATGTTAAAAAATATGCTGAGTGAAATTGATTCCAAAGTAACTTTATCAAAAGATGAGAAAGATCAAATCATAAATTACCTTGCTTTAATGGATTATTGGGGGTATTATGAACTAACACTATACGGGAACGCTATGAGAGTTTTTGATGCATGTGCTGTCAAAAATTTATCAAATGATATGATTGCACGGTCGGCGTTTTATATTAATATCTTGCAGAATAGAAGCTTAGTAGCCAGTGCGTTAGTCAATACAGTTATAGTATTGATCGGTTATGATGAGATAGAGTCAGCGTTGGCATTTAATCAAAGATTGAAAGAATTGGCAAATAGAAAAGACATTTTTCATAAAACGCTCCATCTGTTCAACGAAGGAACTCTAGATTTTATTTTAGGAAACAAACAAGAAGGAGAGCAAAAAATGCTTAACGCGATTGATGTTTTCAAATACACAAAGTGCTTTGATTTAGTGAAAGTTTATCATCAAAATTATGAGGGCATAGTTGAGTATTATGGTAAATAATGGGATTTCAAAATATTGAAATATTTTATCGCTTTTTGTTTTGTGTGGTATACTTGTGTCGTACTATAAAACAAAAGGAGGCTTCTCAATATGAAGAAGAGTAAAAAAATGTTTTTAGCAGTATTGTCGGTGTTCTTGTTGTCAGGGACTTTTGGAATAAATGCATCTGCTCTGGATGTATCAACTGATCCACATAATCGAAGTGCTCTAGCTCGCGGCCCGGTGGATGATGGTGGTGCTCCTGCTAGCCAGAATGCAGGAAGAGGACATACACGTGGAACAAACGCACAAGGTCGTCCATTCGGTAGTGCATCAATTACCGTAACTCGCGCGAGTGCAGTCGGTGGTTTAGATGTGTCAGCCAGCATTAATGCTGCTGCAGGTGGTGCTGTTTCACATCCTGCTGCTCGTGTTGCAAGTACAACAAATATGAACACTGCGTTGGCAAATGGCACTCGACATACAACAGGAACAGTTACTGCAAATAGAAATATTGGTGTAACAAGTACATTTAGATATAATTATCGCCCAACAGGTAGAACAACTTGGACGGCGTTGCCAAACATTTCGCATACATGGTAATCTAAGATGAAAAAAATGTTTAAATTAAACAAGATAGTGATGCCATTTTGTATCACTATCTTGTTACTTATTGGCTGTACATCACGAGAAAAATCACACTTCGACAACGATTATATAAAACTCTACACCTTATCTGAGGAATTGATGATTATTTATGCCGAGGAAATGGAAGTGGAGGGGGCTTTTGGGTATGTAACTTCATTTGGGATTCAACCTTTTGGTTGGGAAGATATTTATTTTTTTACTCAGCAACCACGTGATCTAAAAGGCGATATATCTTCCGACGGGAATATTTTATTAAATAGTTTAGAGGCTCCATTGGGGGTGATTTTCGAGAATTATACTAGCGAGTCACATACGGTGCTTCTAAAGTTTTTTTTGAATTATGAAGAAGTTGCTTTTCGCGTATTAGGAACGGAGTATTATTTATCGGAATTTGAATTGACAGTTCCCAGTGGTTACGGAGTTGAAATACCTATAATCCTGGATAAAGAGAGTATAACAGAAAATTCTACATATAAATTGACAAGCATGATGTTTCTTAATCCACATTCACATGATATGAATCATGATAATGATCTTTGGGCTTCTGGAAAGATGGCGCTCGATATAGAACTTTCATATGTAACAGAGAGTTACATTGAATTATCTTTAGTACATAACTATTTCCCACAAAGAAGTTATCAAATAGAAGGGAATCACCGTGGAATTAATATTCTGATTGGAGAAGATATATATGGGGGTATGAGATTACCGGCTATACAAGTTCGATCTGGTAGCGAATTAGAAATGAATTTTCTAATTTATTTGTTGGGACCAAAAACCCCAGCGTTAATTGTTGGTAGTGGGGAAAACGAAGAAATAATATTCAATCCAACTGAAAGCTATATGATTTTAGCACTACTTGACTGGCAACCAGCTGAAATGAACGGTTCTCCTTATCTATTCATATCTGCTGAAGAAAATAACTATTATGGAATGCATCATGTCATTTCACTTTCTCTATCGGTACCAGAAGATCCTGGGTTTTATGAATTTATTGCTTTTATTATTCCTAATCCTGAGCAAAGGACTTCATTGTTAACTTTTTTTCCACATCATTCAACAGTTCGCTTTACGATTGAAGTAATCGAGTATCATTAAAATAGGAGGAGAAGTATGAAATTTCGAAAGCGTGCATGGGTAAGTTTGATTCGCCAGCCAATGAAAACAGCCATTTTGTTTATACTCTTTGTCCTATTGAGCAGTATGGCAGCCGGAGCTATTTCTACTGGGAAAGCTATTCAAGTTGCAGAAGTTAATCTGCGAAGAAGTATACCTGCAGTTGCTACACTGATTCATGATAACTCAGCTATTTTAGCATATCTTGACTATCATGGTGTCCATCCAGATTGGGAATCAGCATTATCTTCTGAAACAATTGAAAAAATTGGGAATTTACCCTATGTTAGAATATTTGACTACGCTGTTTTAATGAATACATTCCACAGTCATGAGCTTGACAAAATAATTGATACAACGCCTTATCTATCGACAATGATGACTGAAGAAATCGCTCTGGATTTATTGCTATCAATGTTTTGGGAAAGTGATATAGAAGGGGCAGTACTGTTAAATGCTAAGGGTATCTACAATGCTGATGTTTTTGTTGCTCAAGAAGGTTTGATTGAATTACTTGATGGTCGTCTATTTACTCATTCTGAAATGATTAATGGAACACCTGTTGTTATGATTTCGCAAGCTTTTGCAGAAGCGAATGATCTGAATGTAGGAAATAGAATTGCATTAGAGCGTCATCTGGGATTTTTTATAGAGGATCTTATACAAAAATATGGTGAGTTCTGGAAAGATCTTTTTTCAGATATGGAGGTTACTTTTGAAGAGGAGTTAGTAACTTTTAACGAAGAAGTAATATTTGAAGTTGTGGGGATTTTCATGCCAACTATTACATTAGATCACAATAGCAACGTCATTGAAATTCAAAATCACATGGAGATTAATTCCACCATATATATGCCGATTTCGATTGCTCAGAATCCAGAGCCATTTTGGCAAGGTAGAAATGAGCGTATTATTTTTGTTTTGTATGATTCTCTTTATTTAGATGCTTTTAGCGAATCTGCTTATGAGTTGATCCCTGCGTTTTGGTTAACGAATAATCAAATATCTGTATATCGTGACATGAGTTCTTCTTTGGAATCGATTCGAAATATTTCTGGTAATATTATGTTGGGTGCGATTACAGCTTCATTGATTATTTTGGGGCTGTTGATGACGCTTTTTCTGTATGATCGAAAGCATGAAATAGGGATATATATGGCATTAGGAGAAAGAAAAAGTAAAGTGATGTTTCAAATATTATTCGAGTCTTTATCTTTGTTTGTAGTAGCTATTATTGTGTCTGTATTTGTGGGTAACTTCTTGGCTGATCACTTTTCACAGGTAATGTTAAAAAATGAGATGAGTGCTAATGTAACGCCGATGAATTTAGATTCAGGCATACATACAAATGACTTCAATCAAATGGGATTTGGATTTTGGATGACACATGAAGAAATGATGGAAATATATGCTGTTACTTTAAATGGTAGTGTGGTTTTGTTGTTTATGAGTGTTGGCATTTTAATGATTTTGTTGTCTACCATCTTACCAATTATTTATTTGAGCAAGCTAAAACCTAAAGATACCTTAATGAAGTCGTCTATTGGATAGAAGTAGAAATAGATGGTAAAATAGTAAAACCATTTTGGCAAGGAGGTAACCTTTATGAATTTATTGAAGCGAATTTTTCTGAGTGTCGGAAGAAATAAAGGAAAAAGCATTCTATTATTAATTATCGTCGGTGCACTTGGAACAATGATGTCTGGAGCAATTGCTATAAATCAATCCATTACTCAAACAAGGAATAACCTTTGGAGGGGGTTGCCACCTGTGGCGATGATTGAAAGAGATCATGAGGAAATCAATCGAAGAGGCAATTTGCGCCAAGTCGAGCACTTAGAATTTGAAACACTATCGCGGGTTTCGAATTTGCCCTATGTGAGAAGTTATGATATTTTTCAGGAGTGGAGTCAAGTCAGATGGTTATATCATTTTGAATTAGAAGAATACTTTTTTCCGGAACAGCCACATGCTAGTTTTCAGATGGAAAATGACATTTTTAGAGCTAGAATACAAGGTGTAATAAACCCTAACATATTCGACATAGAAGCAGGAGTGATAGAATTAGTGGCAGGTCGAACATTTACTGAAACTGAGATCAATTCTAATGATTTTTATCATTCGCAAACGTTGATATCGAGACGATTTGCTGAGCTAAATAATTTAATGGTCGGAGACAGTGTACATTTAGAACAGAGATTTCATTACCATCATTTTCCCTTTATGTGGGAGGCTATTAACGGCTTCTTTTGGACCGGCTATGTAGATTATTCTGATGACACGTTACTTTTGAAACGCATCTACCATTTTGAAATTATCGGAATTTTCGATCCGATTGTATCTACAAATTGGGGATCTGATGAAACTGATATGTACTATTTGGCAGGATTGGAAAATGCGTTCTATGTTCCCCTTATTGTTGCTCAAGAAGTGAATAACTTTTATTCTGAGCAAGAAATGTTATTTTTGCAATCTCGTTATGATGAACAAAGCCAGATAAGTGATAATGATCAAACTTTATCAATGCTTAGAAACGAGATGAGACGGCTAGTAGAATCACAGGAAATAAGGCAGAATTTTCCTCATTATAATAATATATTTTTACTTCATGATAGTGCTGACATAATCGCGTTTCAAGAAGCTGCAATAGCTATATTACCTGATTTTACAGAGTGACTACGATTATGGATAGTATGCGCAATGTTATTCGTTTTGAGGAGGCAATAACACCGATACAGAACATTGCTTCATTTATGGTATTAGGAACTGCACTTTTTACTGTTGTTGCGCTTGGGTTAGTCGTTATTCTGTTTTTACGTGATCGCAAAAAAGAAATAGGAATCTATCGAGCTTTGGGGGAGAAGAAAGGACGTGTTTCAACTCAACTTTCTCTTGAAATCATATTGCCTTCTTTACTTGGACTAACGGTCGCTTTGTTTATCGGAAATATGATCGCACATCAAATTGGTCAAGAAATGTTACTGAACGACATAGCTGCGAGTCAAGATTTTGATTGGGATGATTTTGGCAGGACTCAAGCTGAGCATCAGTTGATCTGGTATCTAGATGATCATCTTGTTACGACAATTGAAAACTATAATGTGAGTTTAACTCGAACAACGGTAGTGTTATTTTATACAATTGGCATTGTAACAGTCTTAATTTCAACGATGATTCCATTAACTTACACCATGAAGATGGATCCGAAGCATATTTTGCTAGCTGATTAGATAGGAGGAGTACGTATGTTTTTTCAAATGATTCAAGCTGATGCAATTCGTCTGCCTGCTAATCAGGCAACTTGGGCAACGGATGCGCGACGATCTACAAATAATACCCAAGCAGTAACGGCAACATTCTCGGCTCATGCGATTCAATCAAGAGTCATTACAGGAACAATTACTAATCCTGCTGCAGCTACTACGTGGTTATCGCATAACGCAAATCAATCAACACAGCGTATTCATACTTCTAATACGCGAGGAGTTGATATTCGTGCTCAGTTTCGCGCATCTTCTAATCAACTTCGATTCACGAGCGGTGGCAGCTGGATGCCTTAAACCGTTAGTTTAAAACTTAAAAAGCAAGAATTAAGTTTCTTGCTTTTTTACTAAATTTGGAGGATAGTATATATGAATTTATTGAAACGTTCACTTGTTAGTGTGACGAGAAATAAGGGGAAAAATCTTTTGTTAATGTTGTTAATTGCAGGATTCGGAACACTTATGTCTGGCACCATTATTCTTAGTCAATCGATAAATCAGAATAGAGACAATTTATGGCGACAGCTTCCCCCAGCCGTTGTGATTGATGTTGATCATGATATAATAAATGAAATAATGTCAGAATTGAGTCGTGATGAACGTATGGAGTGGGATGGATTGCAGTTATTAACACCACAAATTCTGCAACCTATTTTAGATTTATCCTATGTGAGAACCTTTGATATTTTTAACGGTACAACCATTTTTACTCGTGATTTAAACCGTGTGTTGTTGGATTTTCCTATGGATTGGGATCATCAATCGCTTATAGGTTACGATATTGTAGAAATAGAGTTGTTTGGTGTTACAAACCCTGAGGTGTTAAATATTCAAAATGGATTTTTACGTTTAATATCGGGACGGACATTTGCAGAAAATGAAATGAATCCCATAAATCCACATAAATCTGTTGTTATGATTCCAACACAGCTAGCAGAATTAAATGGATTAGAAGTGGGAGATATGATTACTTTTGAGAATAATTTTTATAGACACCAGTTGTGGGCTTATATGAATTACGGGCAGGACTTTTCTGATGAACACATCATGGAGTATGAGTTATATGAATTAGAAATTATTGGGCTATTTGAACCAGTGGTTATACCAGATTTTGGAAATCCAATGCAGGAATTATTTGCGAACAATAATATAATAGTCCCACTTCCAGTGGTTAATGCAATCAATGATTTTATGTTTGAACGTTGGCACGAAGATGACTTAGCTAATGGAATGTATTATGAACTTATTTTATCATCGGAAAGTTCACAAAGAAATATTATTTTATTGTCGGATGCAGCAGATTTGCCTTCTTTCATTGACGCAGCTACTGAGTTATTACCATCTTTTTATCATGTAGGGACATTTTCGAATTCAGTGCTTGCTGTTGAGCGATTTAATCACTCGATGGATTTTTTTCAAGGTTTGTCAGTTCAAACTTTTTGGTTTGTATTGGCTGTAGCGATCGTGTCGATAAGTTTAGTTGTTCTGCTATTTCTGAGAGACCGTAAGCATGAACTTGGAATTTACCTAGCGTTGGGAGAAGATAAATTGAATATTATTAAGCAGATTATATATGAGATATTGCTTCCCTCAATCTTTGGTATTACAATTTCATTATTTCTAGGCGGTTTACTTGCTGATGTTATAGGTCGTGAAATGTTAATTAACAATGTCATTGCAGGTCAGGATTTTAATTTAGATGATTATGGATGGTCTGATGCTGGCGCACAACTTCAATGGTTTATGGACGATCAGATTGATACTGTTATTGAAAATTATGATGTTGGCATGAATATGGTTACGACAGTGCTGTTTTATATAGTCGGGGTAGCGACAGTTACAGTGTCTACTTTTGGAGCTTTGGTATATATTATGAAACTAGAGCCAAAAGATATTCTGCTGGTTGAATAGGCAATTTTAAAATTTTCTCACATTTCAAATACGTTTTCAAAACTTAAGTGTCTTTTATCCATTGACAAAGGCTATTATGTTGTTATAGAATGAGCACAATGACTTTAACTCAGTCCTGTGAGGCTGGAAAGAATACTTTAAAATAATGGACAAGTAGCATGTGGTTTTTAACGCCATTAGTGTATTCTCTTTCAGCATGGATTTCGTGTTTGGAAGAGATTTTTTTATGCACAAAATGGCCATGTTGAAATAAAAGGGTTAATGTCAAACGAGCAAAAAGGAGCTGGCAAGAATGAATTTTAATCGCAAATTGATCCTAGCTGATGGAACGGTTTTTCCAGGTAATGGATTTGGGCAGCAAAGCGAGGTTGCATGTGAGGTGATTTTTCATACAGGAATGACAGGTTATGAGGATATTTTAACTGATGGTACTTATTATGGGCAAGCAGTTGTGATGACGTACCCACTAATCGGTAATTATGGTATTAGCCAAGAAGTTATAGACGCACCAGCTAATGGGTTATCAGCTCTAATCGTAAAGGAATACTGTGAAATCCCCTCAAATTGGCAATCTGTTGCAACGTTGGATAGTACGTTAAAAGTTAAAAATATCGTTGGTTTATGTGATGTTGATACACGAGCGCTAACTATCAAAATTCGTGAAGCAGGTACAATGCGAGGCATTATTGTCGACTTTAATGTTTCTACTGAAGAAGCGATTTCTAGATTAGTTACCATCCCAGAGATAACGGACCAGGCACAGCAGGTTACCATGAAGGCTAGTTATCGTGTGGTTGTCAAGAAGAAAAAACACAAGATTCTCTACATCGCTTTTGGAGCTAAAAACGAAGCTATTATTGACGAATTGACTGATCGTGATTGTGAAGTAATTATTATGCCATTTTTCCACACAACGCTTGACGAGATCACAAAAATCAACCCAAATGGTGTTATTTTGGGAAATGGACCTGGGAATCCTGCAGATCTTGAAATATTAACGCTTGTTGATAAGGTTGTAAAAAATTATCCAACATTTGGAATAGGATTAGGGCATCAGTTGGTTGCTGTGGTGGGTAAAGCGAGAGTGTCTAAGATGAAATTTGGGCATCACGGAAATAATATCCCAGTAAGAGATGTTAACACAGGGCGTACTCTTATTACATCGCAAAACCACAATTATGTGGTGGATCAAGAGAGCTTGGTTACAACAGATTTTGAAGTTAGTCATTTTGCGATTAACGATGAAACGGTACAGGGGATTAAGCATAAATTCCTACCAGTATTTGGTGTGCAATTCATGCCCGAAGTGCATACAGGGCCAGCGGATTCTAAATATTTATTTGATCAATTTATTAACAGTTTAGCAGGAGGTGTAGAGTAAAATGCCAAAACGTACAGATATTAAAAGAATTTTAGTGATTGGATCAGGACCAATTGTAATAGGTCAAGCGGCTGAATTTGATTATGGCGGCACGCAGGCTTGCCAATCTTTGAAAGAAGAGGGATACGAGGTCATCTTAGTCAATTCAAACCCTGCAACGATTATGACAGATAAAGAAGTGGCTGACAAGGTTTATATGGAACCATTAAATGTCGCATTTTTAGAGAAGATTATCCGTAAGGAGAAGCCTGATGCAGTATTGCCTTCTTTAGGGGGGCAGACTGGTTTGAACTTAGCTATTGAGTTGGCTGATGCGGGTATTTTAGAAGCTAACAACGTAGAAGTATTAGGTACACATTTAAGCTCAATTCATCAAGCTGAAGACCGCGATTTATTTCGTCAATTAATGTTTGATCTTGGTGAACCAGTTCCAGAATCTGTAATTGTTACAACCGTTTGCGAAGCTGTTACTTTTGCAAACGAGATCGGTTATCCGATTATTATTCGTCCTGCTTTTACTTTAGGTGGAACAGGCGGGGGAATTGTCGATAATGAGACTGATTTGCGAGTGGTCGTTGAAAATGGTTTGAACTTATCACCAGCGACGCAATGTTTAGTGGAAAAGTCAATTGCTGGATTTAAAGAAATTGAGTATGAAGTATTCCGTGACGCGGCAGATAATGCCATCGTGGTCTGCAATATGGAAAATGTTGATCCAGTTGGGGTTCATACTGGAGATTCAATTGTTGTGGCACCTGCACAAACCATGACAGCTTATGAATCAAATATGATGCGTGATGCTGCACTTAAAATTATTCGTGCCCTTGGAATTGAGGGAGGGTGCAATGTTCAAATGGCATTAGATCCTCATAGTCATCAATATTATATCATTGAAGTAAACCCGCGGGTTTCCCGTTCGTCGGCACTTGCTTCAAAAGCAACGGGGTATCCAATTGCGAAAATTGCAGCTAAAGTAGCGGTTGGCTTGACGCTTGATGAAATTAAAAATCCAATCACTAAAACGACTTATGCTGCTTTTGAGCCTGCTCTAGATTATGTTGTTTCAAAATTCCCTAGATTTGCTTTTGATAAGTTTGTCACAGCGAATAGAACCCTTGGTACGCAAATGAAAGCAACAGGTGAAGTGATGGCTTTAGGGCGTACGTTTGAGGAATCGATCATGAAAGCTGTTCGTTCGCTAGAGTTAAAGGTGTATCATTTGGAAATGGAGCATTTAAAAGAAGAAGCGACCAATACATTGATGGAGCGTGCGGTTAAAGTGGATGATGAGCGCTTATTTATTGTTTGTGAATTGTTGCGTCGTGGTGTAGCTGTTGAAGAAATAAATAAGGAAACTGCTATGGATTTGTTCTTTTTGACGAAGTTAGAAAACATTGTGAATCACGAGCAAGTAGTTCGTGATAATCCTGATGATCTATCCGTATTAGAAAAAGCCAAACGTTTAGGTTTTTCAGATAACTGGATTGCAAAAGCTTGGAATATGTCGGAGGAATTAATTTATAAGATTAGAAAAACACATCATTTGACGCCAGTTTATAAGATGGTTGATACTTGTGCTGGGGAGTTTAAATCAGCAACGCCATATTTCTATTCAACCTATGAAGCTTTTACAGAATCAGTGAAATCGGGCAAACCTAGTGTTGTGATTTTAGGGTCTGGCCCAATTCGAATCGGGCAAGGTGTAGAGTTTGATTATGCAACGGTTCATTGTGTGAAAGCTATGCGCGAAGCGGGATATGAAGCTATCGTCATTAATTGCAATCCTGGAACTGTTTCAACAGATTTTTCAATCTCGGATAAACTATACTTCGAGCCATTATCTATTGAAGATGTCATGCATGTGATTGATGTGGAACAACCATTAGGCGTTGTGGTTCAATTTGGTGGGCAGACAGCGATTAATTTAGCGGCTGGCTTAGAAAATCGTGGTGTTAAAATTTTAGGGACTACTTTGGAAAATATAGATCGTGCTGAAAATCGCGATGAATTTGAAAAATTGTTGAGGGGACTTGATATCCCACAACCACTAGGCTCAACTTGTCGCACTGTAAAAGATGCCAGACGGATCGCCAAAGAAATCGGCTACCCTGTCTTGTTAAGACCATCTTATGTATTGGGTGGTCGTGCCATGGAAATCATCGATAACGATGCTGAAATTGAACGCTATATGGTTCATGCCTTAAAAGAGGATAGTGAAAACCCAATTCTTGTCGACCGTTATGTTACAGGGAAAGAGGTTGAGGTGGATGGGATTTCTGATGGAGTGGATGTGTATATTCCAGGAATTATGGAACATATCGAGCGCGCTGGTGTTCATTCCGGTGATTCTCTTGCTGTTTATCCACCGCAAAGTTTATCGCTAGCTGTTATGGATAAATTAGTTGATTATGCAGTTAGGCTTGGTCGAGGTTTGCAGATTGTCGGTTTATTTAACATTCAATTTATTGTGACTGAGGCTGAGGAAGTCTTCGTGATTGAGGTTAACCCACGCTCATCACGTACTGTACCATTTATGAGTAAAATAACTGATATTCCAATGGCTAATATTGCAAGTCGCGCCATTATGGGTGAACCTCTTATTGATCAAGGTTACTCAACAGGGTATCATCCTCATGTGCCAGGTGTATTTGTTAAAGCACCCGTCTTTTCATTCTCAAAGCTTCGTGGGGTGGATATTGCATTGGGGCCTGAAATGAAATCAACAGGTGAGGCAATTGGGAAAGATCGTAATTTGGAAAAAGCTCTATATAAAGCAATCCTAGCCTCCGGCATGCGAATGGATGGTAAGGAAAGCATCCTCTTTACTGTTGGCAACCGCGAAAAAATAGAAGCTTTAGAATTGGCACGAGATTTTGCTAGCATCGGCTATGAAATTTTAGCAACCGCTGGGACGCATCAAATGTTACAAGAAGCTGGTATTAAATCAACAAAAGTGAACAAGATTGGCGAAGAAGGCACAACCGTGTTAGATGTTATTCGCAAAGGACGTGTTGGCTTTATTGTAAACAGCTTTACCACGATGAAAAAAGAACGAGTAACAGATGGTTTCTTAATTCGCCGAACGGCAGTAGAAAACAATATTCCATGTTTAACCTCTTTGGATACGGCTAAGGCTGTTTATAAAGTATTAGAATCGATGAGCTTTGCGATTGAAGCGACATAAAGTTTTTGGGCATTAGAAAAATCCTTCTTTCAATTTAAAAGGAGGATTTTGCCTAAATGTCAGACGTTTGAAGGGGTCCGTATTCTTCTAGTAGGTGAAGAATGCCAGTATTTAACACCCAGATCGATTGTTCAAATTTTATTTTATCGCATTGTTTTTGGAGTAAATCAAGGTATTGAGATTCCTGATCAACGATATCAGATGAAATAATTGCATCTAGCTTTTCTTTATGAATGGATAACAGCTTATTACCTTCTTCGACGCCTATTTTACGGATATCCGAAATTTTATTGTTACGTGATTTGTAGCCAACATGTTTCTTATAGTCTCTTGACTCTTCAAGGGTTCTAATAGATTTATGGAAATCTTTGTCATCAAGATTTTCCATATCTTTAAATGATTCAACCATCGGATAATTTAGGAATAACTTTCCTTTTTGAGTCGAGTCTGAAAAAACTTCCATCATTTCTATTAAGATATCAGAATCGAATTTATCGCTGTGGGGTTCGAAGTCAAATACTAAAATCCGATCAGTGAAATCTTCGTTGTTTAAAGAAAATTCCCTCTTTGTGTAGTCTTTAAAGAAGAGTGGAAAATCAATATGCAAATCATATAAGCTGTCAGTTTCTAAGTACATCTTTAGTTTGTCATAAAAGACAAAAATTTCCCCACCACCAAAGGAAATGATGTCCACATTATCTTTTCCATAAAGTGTATAGAACTTTTCAAATAAGCGAACCTCTGTATCTGCACCTTCAACGATTAAAAGTACTCTTTTTGTCTTGTTACTCATTTTCATCACCTACAGGTGATGTCGGATAGTCGAATTCGCCTGCTTGATAAAGTGTTTCTAAATTGTGTCCCATTCTCAAATTTCTATCTGTTGCGTCGGCTAGGTTGATAATTTTATCAGGAAACATGAGTAGATAGCAATCAGGGCGCATGTACTTGTTGCTCATCAAATCGGTATTGTGTGTGGTAATGATAATTTGGGTATTTGTTAGTTTCTTGAATTCTTCAAGCATTGATTTTGACAGAGAAAAGTGAAAACTGGCGTCGAATTCGTCGATGTAGATAAATGTGCTGTCGTAGCATGTTGTAATGAGATAAAACAATTTAACCAAAGATAATGTCCCGCTAGAAGCGTGCTCTCGGAAAAGGAGTAATTTATCCTGGAAATCAATATATAATTCTCTTTTGCCGTCTGGAGTTGATTTAACAACTAATTTCATATCAATGCCGTAACTTTGTAAAAAATATTGGAAATTATCAACAAGTCCAAGTTTTTCATTTTCTGTGTGTATCATCGTTTCAATTAAAAATTCTGTTTTCCGAGCAAAAGGAAATGCGGTATCTAAGTCAACCATTTCAGAGATGAAAAATTTTAATTTAGATAGTGGATGGTTTAAAGACAGTTTTGTATGACTTAAGATGTACTTCAAAACAGAGTTGTGATTTTGCCAATCATCTAAGTTTAACAAATTTAGTTCAGGGTGATTTTCAAAAGCATCGAAGTTTGATTTTCTAGTATCAAAGTTAATCTCGTAAAGCAGTTTTCCATTGATAAGTAGAGATTCAAAATGTATCTTATCCGCTTGGTGCTTTTTATAAACATATTGGATTTCAAACTCATCTAGTTGAAACAAGTAGTCAAATTGTGCGTGTTCAAGATTAGATTTTGCATTCACAAAACCAGTTTCCTTTAATGTGATTCCATTAGAAATGTATTTCAATAAGAAACCAGTAGGCGGAATCATCGTTGTAATATCAAGAATGGCCATACCCAAATTTGTTTTCCCTACAGCATTCTTTCCATAAATAATTCCTTTGCTAATTAACCCATCTTTCACACATTCCTCATTAAACTGATAATCCCGCACATTTGTAAAATCAAGAGTTATCGGTTTTTCAAATGACCTGTAATTCGAAACTGTAAATTTTTTCAACATAGAAAATCACTCCTGTAAAAATTTTACGTCAAGTTTATTATACACGTTATTTTTGCAATTGTATACTGCAAAATTCATTTTTTGCCAATTTGGCGGAATATTTAAAGAGTTAAGTGGAAATGGACCACAACTTCATGCTATAATTAATAAAAATCATCATGTAGGAGGCGTCAACCATGCGCAAAGAAATTTTCTCACTAAAACAAGAGAACATGTTAATCATAAGTCAAAAAGAAATCGCCCGTGATATTTTCGAATTAGTCCTGAAAGGCGATTTAGTCAACACCATGCGTGAGGCAGGTCAATTCGTCAACGTGAAAACAGGCGATGGTAGCTTCATCTTGCGTCGCCCCATTTCAATTTGCAAAATCGACCATAAAAAATCAGAATTTACCCTCGTTTATAGAGCTGGTGATTCAACCAGCGGGACAAGGGTTCTCGCTGAAAAATTGCTGGGTGAATATGTAGACATTTTAGGACCTCTTGGAACAGGCTTCAATTTGGAAGAAATCCCAACTGAAGGCACGGTTCTACTCGTAGGCGGAGGGATCGGCGTTCCGCCAATGTATGAAACAGCTCAGAGACTTCATAACCGAGGCAATAAGGTTATTGCAGTATTAGGTTTCGCTAGTAAAGCGGATGTTTTCTATGAAGAAAAATTTGCCCAGTTCGCAGATGTTCATATTGCTACTATGGATGGAAGTCATGGATTTAATGGTCATGTGGTGAGTCTAATTCAAGAAAAGGCTATTGATTTCGACTGGGTTTTAGGGTGCGGACCGGAAGTGATGTTAAAGGCACTGGCAACCGAATTCGGAGGGTTGAAACAAGGATTTTTATCTTTTGAAGAAAGAATGGCTTGTGGGATCGGGGCTTGTTATGCCTGTATTTGTGAGATGAAGGATGGTAGCCGAAATCGGGTGTGTAAAGAGGGGCCTGTTTATCGGTTGGAAGATGTGAAGTTATGATGAAAAACAAAAAGTGGTTGTTTTTCATGGCATTAGTAGGATTGTTGTTAAATCCGATTTTTGTTTCTGCTGATTCTTTCGAGCCGCCACAGGCTTTTGAAATATATTCTGAAGACGGCAGTCGTGTTTTTCGTTTTGTACCAGGCGAAGAATGGAATGATGATCATTTTATAGCGGTGTTTGAAGTGGACACAGACGATATGGTCTATGAAGTGGATCTTTACCATTATTCAAGCTATGCAACTCTCGTTTATCCGAGTCAGTTTACTTTTTCAGAAGATATGACATATTTTGTGCAAGGAAATCTTATTTCCAAAGAAATAGCACTGCTGTTTTACGCGGAGGGTCAATTGATTAATCGCACCGATATAAGTGACCTGATTAGAAACATGCCGGGTCTTCAAGAATCGGAGACTATGGTACACTGGGTATATCGATACGGATGGAATTTTGACCCTGAAACCTACATTCCCGAAACACATAACGAGGGAAGTGTTGAAAGCTTGTAGCATCAATGTTTTTAACTCAAAACCTCGTTAGGCTATACATAACGAGGTAATTAGCTGAAAGTGCTGATATTACAGCGTTCCTAGTGTGGTGTTCGGGAATGTAGGCTGAAACTAACCTACTTCATATCACGACGGTTGAGCAAAATGAATTTGTTTTTGATCTGCAAACAGGTGAAATTTTAGATGTTGAGGACGATGTGAATATATTATTTGTAATTATTACATCAATTGGTGCGCTAGTGGTCGTTGTAGGATATGTTATATCGGTTAAGAAAAGAGGGAATATAAAGAATGAAAAATCAGGAAATTCTTGATGCTTGTTGCAAGTATGTGAAGAATAATTGCTTAGACACCTCAGCACATGACTGGTGGCATATTCACCGTGTGCTTCAGGTGGCTAGAAAATTAAATGCCAGTGAAGCAGGAAATGAGTTTATTGTAGAAATGATTGCGTTGTTGCATGATGTTTTCGATCACAAGTTCTATCCAGATGCAGACATCGCTGTGGAAATTGAAAATCTTCTGGAGCAGTTAGGTGTTAAAAAGTACATTATTCTCAAAGATTTGCACAACATCACTCACAGTGTATGCAATATGAGTT
>JGI24703J35330_11748551_pt1 | contig 19639 bp, 19 predicted proteins | sample TergutNt197P1_FD_35330 | JGI IMG/M metagenome (IMG submission 35330) | reverse complement strand
CTTTTTCATTTTTCATAATAAATTACCCCCCTTCCTCACTATCATTTTCTTCTTCGACATTCTCTTCATCTACTTCATTTTCAGATTCAGGATCACTTATTACCTCTTCGTCCTCTTCATCCAAATATTCATCTTCATAGTCATCATCATCTAGATAGTTATACTCATCTTCATAATAATCTTCTTCGTCTTCATCTGCTTCATCAATTTCTGGTATAGTTATATGTAGGGTATAAATAGGAAATCGGAAAGCCTCACCTTCTAAAGATAATAATGTTATAGCGGCGCTATTTTCATTAAATACTTCTACTGTCATAGATGATAAATTGTAAACCAAAATTTCGCCACCGCGTCCATTTACTTGCCTCATTAAGCGGTTATTTTGGACATGAAATCCTATTTCGTTATTTTGTGATTCAAAATGTGCTACTACGCCACTACCACTACTCGTTAAATAATTTGCTAGCCGAATCTCGTTTTGCAATCTAGTTGCTACAGTATTCACTTCATGCATTGTTAAAGCAGTCTGATTGGTTGTATAAGCTGAAACTACTTGCATCAATCCCAGTATTACCATTACAAGTATGCTCATTATCACAATTGCGATCAAATGCTCTATTAATAAAAATCCCTTCTCATTATAAGCAAACTGTAATTGCTCTTTCACTGCTCGTTTCATACGTCGCACACCATTCACTTCCTTGCTTAAAAAATTCAATCCCCGTTACATTATCATAAAATCGGTCGGTAGTAACATTTTGTATGTGAAGTTCAAAAAGTCGATGGTAAATCATTTGCTCCTTATCTAATCGGTTGCGTTCATTAAGCAAAATAGGTAGTACTACGATCAACGATAATACAACCATACTAAGAAGCACCAAACCGATTAAACTTTCAATTAACGCATATCCCGCTTCATTATTTTTTTTACTACCTAACATCAAATCCACCTGCTCCCACTGAAAATACGACACGCCTTTCGTGATATCTACTTGTAAACACTAGTGTCCGCCCCGCTCCAAGATTTCCACGTTCATTAAAACTAATATTAGTAACAGCTGCTTGGTTTGGAATACTTACACCGCTTGGAAGGTTACGTTGGTGTATTATTTCACTTTCGAGCAATATTACGTAACGATCTTCATTGTGGTAAATGCGAATGGTCATCCTCCCGCCCACGGATAAAGGCATCATGTTGATATCTCTTGCGTGGTGCAAATCTGCTTGGAATGTTGTTAGTGTTTGGTTTAAGCGAATGTAATCATGCAAGTTTAGCACGAATCTAAAGCTCACTAATGTCACGATGCTTAATATTGCTAACGATATGATCGCTTCTATTAATGTAAATCCTTTTTCGTTTCTAATCATCAGTCACATACTCTATCAAATGATGATTGTGGAATTGAGGCGTCATCACCTGTTATTTCGTTTGCAATTCTTAATGCGTCTGCTGAGGTGTTTAATGCTTCGCATCCTTGTTCATTAGCTGCTGTTAAGATTGAGATTGCATTTGGGAGAACTAATAATACTAGCACCGATATTACTGCAAGTACGATTAACATTTCTACTAGGGTGAATCCTTTTTCATTTTTAAGTCCTTTTTTTATCATGTTCATAGTTAAAACCTCCATTAAATTATTGTGATTAAGTCGAAAACAGGCTGCAATATACTCAGGTAAAGTAATGCGATCAAAACTCCTACAAGAGCGAGTAATCCGCTTTGAAATGCTTTGATTAAGCCTGTTATAAAGGCATTTAAATTTGTTAATTCTGTTGTGACAAATAGTTTTAATTCTTTATCAAATTTACCAATTTTTAAGGCGTGCATCGCAATCATTCTAAAGTAAGCAGTGAAGCAATCTTTAGTTAAAAATAAACTTTCTATTGATTCTCCTATTTGAGCATCATACTCTATTTCTTTTGCTATTAACTTTACGAGGGGTAATGTATCAAACAATTGAATTGTTGCAAGGCTATCTTTAAATGACAGTCCACAACCAATAAAGAGCTCTATTTGTGATGCAAAATAATAGGAGAATAGTCTGGATGTCAATTTTTTGAGCACGGGTATTTTAAATAAGTACTTTCGTAGCTTTGTTTGAAAGTTTACATTTGGATTTTTTAGTATTAGCAAGACACTTACTACTAGGGTTGTGAAGGTGAATAGCACGACTAGTAAAATGATTACTATACTATCTATGGCGAGCTGGTTATTTTCTATACCAAATGTTGTGTAAAATTCATCAAGGCGCGGGATAAAAAATATTGACACAATACTTAGGACAAGTATCACTGTTGCAAATAAGAATAGGGGGTATCTCATTTTTTTAGCCATTTCGCTTTTATTTACAACATAGTTATGGCTAAATTCTTTTGCACGAACTAGACCTCGTCCCAGTGCATTATGAGTTTCACTTGCGCGAATAATGTAAACTATTTGGTTTAAAAATCCTAGCGATTCAAGGATATCTGAAAATAGTTTTCCTTCATTGCAACCGTTTTTTATAACTTCTACCATTTTAGGATCTACTATTGTTTCAACAATTTCTAGTGCATCCATGATTGAGAAGCCATTTTCGACGAGATCTGTAAAGCGCCCAAGAAATTTTACTTGTAACTGCAGGGGTGTTTTTCTTTTTATTTGTTTATTGCCTTCCATTTCAAAAGCTCCTCATCAATCGTGGTATAAGTAATTTCTTTTACAGTTCCATCTTTTATTTGTTCAAGTAAATCTTCAAGCGATTTTCCTAAGCAAATTTCTAGTACTGCTTTTTTATCATCTTTTAATGGTATCAACCGCTGATTAATTAGCCCAATTGTTGCCTGCATTAAGTCTACTACAGAAATTCCTAAGTCCATTATTCTATGAATTGTTCCAAGATTGTCTTTTGAATGAACTGTTGATATAACTAGATGTCCTGTGAGTGCTGCTCTGATGGCATTTTCTGCTGTTGTTTTATCACGGATTTCACCAATTACTATGACATCTGGATCATGGCGCAATATTTCTTTTATCCCGACTTCATAGTTCATTCCGGCACTTTCGTTAACTTGCATTTGTACGATATCAGGTTGTTGATATTCAACAGGATCTTCTATTGTTATAACACTTTTTCCCAAATCTTTTTTCAAATACTCAATCATTGCATAAGCAGTTGTTGTTTTCCCGCTAGATGTCGGTCCTCCTATTAAAACAAGTCCCGCTTCAGAAGTGACTAATTTTTTTAACGTATCAACATTATGTGTAAATAGTGGTATTTCTTCTAATGATTTTCCCATCTGCACATTGATAACTCGCATGACTAAGCTGTGAAATTTTGCTGTTGGTAATATTGAAACACGACAACTTAGCACTTCATCTTTCTCTTTTATTACTAATGCACCAGATTGTGGTTTCATCGGATGTGATAAATCCATTGAGGCATGAAATCTAATATATGATAAATATTTTTCATAATTTTGTCTAGTTATATGTGCTCTTGGCAACATTATGTTTCCTGTTCTAAGCTGTATTAAAACATCTCCTTTTTCTGTAAGTGTAAAGTGAAGATCACTACCACTCATTTCTACTGCATCTTTAATCATTTTGATTAATTCGGTTTTTATCATCAAAAACACCTCCTACTACTTAAATACGCAAAAAATAAAAAAAAACCTTCCTAAAATGGGAAGATTTTTGATTTTTACACACTTTTTACACATTTGCGCCCTTTTTCGGCATTAATTTTATCATTTCATCGACAGTTTTGACATTAGCACTAGTAAACGTGTTTCAAGTGAATTAGATTACTAACCTCTTCTGTTAATTCTTCAGGCTTGTTAAATTCATCAGGTTTTTTTGAATTAGATTGCTCGTAATCTTTTAATATTTTTCTACGCATATTAAAATACAAGCCAATTAAAATGAAAGTTGATAGCTTACTTGTCATACCATAGCTTATTAGTGGTAATGTTACTCCAGAAAGCGGAATAACTCCTGAAACGCCACCTAGGTTTACAAAGGGCTGGGCAAGAAAAAATGTTCCAATTCCGATACATACAAGCGCACTAAAGGTATCTCTAGCTTTGAAAGCAGTTATAAAGCATTTTGTCGCTATAAATAAATATAAAATCATGATAACAAAAACAGCTATGAGCCCGAGCTCTTCTGATAAAATTGTTACAATTAAATCCGTATGTGGTTCAATTGCGAAGCCTAATGCTTGTGTAGAGCGGCCAATTCCTACACCAGTCCAACCACCGAGAGCGATTGATACATACCCCATAACAATTTGATGACCGTGTGGATGAACAAATGGATCAATCCAAATATTTATTCGTTGTTCTTGATAGGGTAAAAGTGCTATAAGTTCAACACCGCCAACCCACAAAACTATAGCAGACATTGCCGCAATGCTCATAAAAAGCAATAAATATTTCCACTGCAAGCCACTACTTAAAAAGATAAAAACACCTGTTGTTAGCATAATAATTGCTGAACCTAAATCCCGCTGCAAAACAACCATCGCTGTTGCGAATATGACATATAAAAAGGCAATAACAAAACCTTTAGAATACTTTTTTTTATCAATGATAAACTGAATTAACCATGGCAGTGATAAAGTAAAACCAATTCTTAATAAATCTACCGCCTGAAACCTAAAGCCACCAGGAAGCACAAGCCATCTTCTAACATCAGGAGAAAGTTCGGTTCCCTCACCGAAGATTACTGTTAGAATAAATAGCAGTGTTGTAAATAAAAACACTATCCCTCCCAAAATTTTATCTTTAAAAATCCGATTAGGTAGCAAAGACATAACAGTCATGGCAATAACTCCTAATATAACACCAGTAGTTGAGTGTATCATATAGCTTAGTCTATCCCCTGATCTATTATTATGAATGGATGTACCAGTTATACTAAAAACCATTAAAATACCAAGGCTTGCAAGTATTAACACTGCTATTAAAACAAGCCAGTCGAAATACTCATATCTTTTAGTCTTTTCTTTTAAATTTTGATTTTGCTGCATAACGTTATCACCATCCTTTTATCGAATAAAAGTAGCAGCCAAACAAAGCATTTATAAACAACATTTTTTATACTTTTTGTTACTTCCACAAGGACATGGATCATTGCGACCAACAATTACCTCTTTAACTATCGGGAGGCGGACAGTATTTTTTTCTTCTAATGAAGTAGATAATAGTTCTGGATTTGCTTGTAATTCAAGCGGCGTAAATCCATTGATGGAATAAATTCTCACCTTAGCATAAACTCTAATCGCATGACTCACAAAATCATCCATAAAGCCTTTTGAAATAAATTTAAACCCTTCCTCACGGAAAAATTCAATAAATCTATCTGGTGATAACCCGGCCTTTGAAAACAGGTAAAACCTGTCAAGACTTTCGTGCGCATCAGTCATTGTTACAGATAATTTATTAATATTTTTCTCGATAAACGACACAAACTGCTCATACGGAAGTCCCAAACTCGCAATTGTTATATTGGAGAATGTCGCAAAAGTTTCATAATCGGGCAAATATCTGTCACATTCTTTTTGCTCTTCTCTAATTGAATCAATTAATGCAACATCAGTGTCTGTTACTTCTAACGCATCAGGTAATAAAATAGGATTGATTACAAAACCTTCAAAAACAGTATATCCAACCTCAGCACCTGACAGCTCGATATGATTCGTTAACGCTGGTAAAATATCATCTTTTACACATTTTAAATCGTGATAATGATTAATAACCGTCGCCAGTTCCTCAAAATTTAAAATCCCGTATAAAGCAGTAGCCATCTCAGCCATTAGTCCAATTACCGCATCATTATCTTTTAGGGAAACCAAAGCAGGTTCTTCTTTTTTCTCAACAGTCCCTACAGGATTTTCCTTTAATACGACGTTTTCTTCATCGATGCAATCAAATAATACGTCTTTTTTAGGCGTTGTTGCAATAAATCTCGTTAAGGCATACGACAATTCCTCAATAGTAGTAGCATCTTCATTGTTTTGATTAAACATCTCAACCAGTTCACCAACAGTTAAACTTTTCTTTTCTTTGATTGCGTTTTGTGTAAATCCACCGATTAATTCTCTTCTTTCTTTACTGATTCTCATGACTTTTGATCTTCCTTTATTTTTGATATACTACTTTTCCGTCAACGATTGTTAAAAATGTCTCGCCATAAACGTCATAGTTGTTAAACGGTGTATTTTTTCCTTTTGAGACAAATTCATCTACATTGATTTTATAGTTTGCTTCTAAATCAAAGACTGCGATATCTGCTATTTCTTCAACTGCTAAATGTCCATAAGGTAAGTTAAATACCTCAGCTGGAACAATTGTCATTCTATCTATTAAGAATTTTAATGACCAGTCTCCATGTTTAACGAAGTGCGTATACATTAAAGCGAACGCTGTTTCAAGTCCTACTATTCCAAATGGCGCTTCGTCTATTGCTCGTGCTTTTTCATCAGCAGCATGTGGTGCATGGTCTGTTGCGATCATATCAATTGTTCCGTCTAGTACACCTTCAATTAATGCTATGCGATCATCTTCACCTCTTAGTGGAGGATTCATTTTAAAATTCGCTAAATCATCATCTAAGATATCCTCATCTGCTAGTAATAAATGGTGTGGTGAAACTTCTGCTGTGATTTTTATACCTTCTGATTTCGCCCATCTGATAAGTGAAACACTCTCTTTTGTACTAACGTGACAAACGTGATATGAACATCCAGTTGCGCGTGATAATAACGCATCACGTGCTACGTGTACAGATTCGCTTGCTGATAGTATTCCTTTATGTTCATTTTCCTTAGCAAAACTTCCTTCATGAAAATATCCGCCAAATAGCAATGAATCGTCTTCACAGTGAGCAACGATTGGTTTGTTTACTTGTTTAGCATTTTGCATTGCTTTGTACATCATGCCTGCTTCTTGAATTCCTCGGCCATCATCTGTAAATGCAATTACATCATTTGCTAATTCTTTAAAGTCAATTAGTTCATCACCGATTAAACTTGTTGTAATAGAACCGTAAGGTAGTACTCTAACAAGGGCATCAGTTTTGATTTTGTTTAATACAACATCTAAGTTTTGGCGGCTATCAGGAACTGGATTGGTATTTGGCATTGCTGCGATAAGTGAATATCCACCTCTTGCAGCAGACGCTGTACCTGTTGTGATAGTTTCTTTATGTTCACCACCTGGTTCTCTTAAATGCACGTGAATATCTATTAAGCCAGGTGTTACAAGTTTCTTTTGTAAATCAATGATTTGTGCACCTGCTGCAGTTATTCCTGAGGCAATTTGAATAATTTTATTGCCCTCAATTAGTATGTCTGTAATAAATAAGTCTCCCGCTTCATTTAACATTTGTCCATCTTTTAATAGTATCATTTATAATTCCTCCTTGGCACTAGTTTAATGCCCAATCTAGTAATGCCATTCTTACATAAACTCCATTTTCCATTTGCTTAAAAATACGACTCTTTTCACACTCAACTAATTCATCAGCGATTTCTACATCACGATTTATTGGTGCAGGATGCATAATTATTGCCCCGTTTTTCATCCTATTTGCTCTAGTAGTTGTTAATCCATAAGTTTGATGGTATTCTTCTTTTGTTAAACTCATTTTTAAATCATGTCGCTCGTGTTGTATTCTTAGCAACATTACAATGTCCATCTCTGGAACGACATCATCTATTTCTTCCCAGTCATAGCCCGCTTCTTTAAATATATCTGGAGCGACTAAATGAACATCCATGCCTAGTCGTTTCATAACAGAAATGTTTGTGTGGGCTACTCTTGAATTAGCTATATCTCCAATGATGGCAATTTTAAGATTAGCAAACTGTTTAAACTCTTGTTTGATTGTTAGCAAATCAAGTAGGGATTGGCTCGGATGATTGCCGCTTCCATCACCAGCGTTTAAAATGGGAATCTTAATTTTGGTGATTAAGTCAGAAAAATAACTATTTTCGGGATGTCTTATAACAGCAGCAGCACACCCGATGGATTCGAATAGCTTTACAGTGTCGTATAAGCTTTCTCCTTTGTTTACACTTGAAGTTGCTACGTTAAATGTCATCGGCTTGATGCCTAATTTGTTTTGAGCCATTTCAAATGAATATTGGGTTCTTGTTGAGTCTTCGTAAAAAAGATTTGCAACAACGGTATTTTTTATTGTTTTAGTTTTACCGTTTGCGTATTGCTCGGCCAAATCAAGAATTTTGGCGATTTCTTCAAGGGATAATTCTTCTAGTGTGGTTAAATGGTTTATTGTTGACATGATATCCTCCTGTGGCAATAAATAATCAATACTAATTATACATGAGAATGCTAAAAATTTCAATGCAGTAAGCGCATAGATTTTCAATTAGCTACAAATTAATCAAAAAAGTTACTCACAGTTCTTTTGCTTGCGAGTAACTTTTACTATTTTTTATTCTTCCAGGAGTTCTGTATACGTTACCTCCAATACCTCTGCTATTACTTTAAGTTCTATATCAGTAACAAAACGTTCGCCGCTTTCAATGCGTTGAATAGCATTTTTATCTATTTCTAATCCATACATTTGAAGTAATTCTGCAAACTGTCTTTGTGATGGACGTTCTTTTAATTGGCATCGCAATTGCTTCATTTTTTCGCCAACAATGTTACTTCTTCCACCTACAGTTCGATTTTTGAACATGACGCCTCACACCCTTCTTTGACATTTACTAAATGTTATCAACTTTATTATGCGTCAAATAACCTAGTTATATGTCACGTACCTTTATTATATGTCAAACCACTTGAAATTTATCAAGTAATTTTATTATACTCCATATTTTCATAATTTGAACATTCATAAAATGTCAAACGAAATGAGTGTTTTCTACGAGCCTATTTTTGCACATCCAAAACAAAAACGGCGCAATTTGCACCGTTTCCAAAGGTTATTTACCGTCAATTACTGCTTATCCAGCAGCGAAGTCGAATGGGTTAATGATGGCTGCTAGTCTTTCTCTTACTTCTCTAAGTCTTACTTCGATTATTTCCCAGTTTGGACAATCAGTTGTCAATGTTTCTGTATGAGCGCAATTTTGAGGGAATTGCTCATATTCTTGTAAGATGAAACTCATTACACCATTAGCAATACCTCGCTCCTGATTTTGCATTGACACTGCATCAGTAACTACTTGGGCAATTAATTTTTCCTCACCTATAAAATGATCAATCCTAAGGCTATATTCATGCATTCTTCGCCAAACGTCAGGTGAATTTGTTTCGATATAATCTAACACCTCAACAATTGTACTTTCTAACTGAGCGACACTAGATTCGAGTGCTTTAGTATAATTTTCAAAATCTTCAATTGATTCTCCCCACACAAAATATACGATATTTATCAGACGATTATGCAAACTGCGATACATTATTACCATATTCTCACGTCTTACAGTGTTTATACCTGGTGTAATATTCGGCGCAAAAGAACAGCCAAACACATCATCCGGTATCACTCCACCGTCCTCAATGCAGAACCTTTCAAAATTTTCGAGCAAAAATTCCCAATATCTATCTTTGCTTGTTTGAAATTGTTCTAGTAAGATCGCACCTTCTTCTCTTGTTTCTTCAAAGACGAACTCTGAAACATTTTCACGTCTTAATTCTAATGTTACTATTGCAAGTTCTAATTGCGATAATTCTACTTCAAATTCGCTTAGTTCATCAATTGATGCTTCATAGGTATGATCACCATCAAGTTGTGAATCATCCTCTTCATATGCATCCAATGTTGTCGCATTTTCTTCAACATCCGCTGGTAATGTCGGGTCTGCTCCTACTTCTGGGCTTGAGCAGGCCGCTAAAAATAGCATTATTGCTATTATCAAAATCCAATTTTTCGTTTTTATCACAAAAACACCTCATCCATTTCAACTATAAAAGATTAATTAAATATTATTAAATTGACGCCTGAGATAAAGATAATATCATCATGCTCAAGGTCAAGTTGAATTTGAGTTTGTCCAAATCCTAAAGATCCGTCTTCTAGTATTTGATTGACAATTACAAATCCATTTCTCATTACTGATATTGAGCCTCCACCTTGTGGTACCCATGCATTATACATTCCACGGGCTATATCTACACCAACAATCCAGTGTCCGCTACCGAGTGATGTTGAGGTCATACGTTGTAAAACTGGTGTGAAAGTAACATTTTCTATTCCGTTAACCGATACGACGTCACCATTTAACAAATATGTTGTAACAGAATTAATTCCGACTCCGCCAACGCCTAATACTTCGTTAATTAATGACGTACCGTTTCTCGTTATTGAAAAACTTCCAACACTATCAGCCGTAATAACAAATCGCCCTTGCGCTACGTCTGTACCAACTACCCACGTGCCATCACCTAAAATTACTGGAGCACTTGGATCAAGTTCTTCGTCATACTCCTCTTCCTCTTCTTCTAGTTCTTCGATATAAAACTCTCGCTCAATACGAATTCTACCTTGTAAAACAGGAGCAAAAGGATCAAAATGAGCAATTTCCCAACTGATGAATTCAATCTCTGCTTCATCCTCGTCTGGCATTTCTGTAATAACTTCACCGTCTTCATCAACATCAACGATTTCTATCGTTCCAAAATGAGCAGCAAGCCTTTGTGTTCCACCATTTTCAAGCCAGCTTGTTAATTCCCTTAAAGACATTTGATTTAACTCTGAAAGTTCTGCAATCATCTCATTATACGTTAAATTTTCAAAATGAAGCTGTAAAATAACCTCTTCTGAATTCGTTCTTGAGCCAAAACCAGGCTGTGCTGCAATGTAGCGCCCAATTAATCCATGTTCCATTATCAAAGCTTCAATCGCAACAATTGGCCTTTCATCATCTTCCATGAAAGCAAAGTTTATATCTGCACTGACAGCCCATTCCATAAGTTCAGACCATGTTTCATAACCATCAGCAATTCGCTCTTCGATTAAATTCCAAACTCTAAGTTGTTCGGTAGTTAATGTATCTTCTTGCGGCGATGCTTCTATTCTAAATGAATCATTGCTAACACTTACTACGATTAAAGTTTCCTGAATTTGTGCACTGATTTCATTGCTAGTTATCATCGTATTTGTTACTTCAAAACTAGAAAAGATTTCGTTGCTAATTCCAGAAGTCACAGGAACTCGGTTAAAATAGTCTGCATTTTCAATTACTATTCTCATTAAATAATCATCAGCGTCAAAATGAAAATTAATTCTTTCAAGTAATGCTTCCTCTGGTGCGGTTGCAATAATTGTTCCCACCGCAGTATTTCTATTTCCAAAATTTAAATCCAAATCAACAATATCTGCTCTTGAGGAGGCATTCTCAAAAAAGCTTAATATATGTAGGATTTCTAAAAACAATTCATAATTCGTTGGATCAACTAACTCAGTTTCCTCTACTGGGTCATCAAAACTGCAACTTCTTAAGAATATACTTAACGCTAAAATTACAAATATTACTGCTGAAATTATTATTATGAGATTTTTTCTTTTACGTAATGACGCTTCTTCAAGTTCTTCAACCGCCTGTTCCGCTTCGTCTATAACTGTCGTTTGTCGGTCTTCTTCGCGCTTTGCTTTTAACCTGGCTTCATTTTCTTCTCGTCTTTTTCTTCCAGTAAAACAATTGTTGATTTCTCCAATTGTTTTTTCTTTTTCCATTTTTAATGAAATTGTATTTCCTGGGAAATTTGCTATTGCGTGTTCAATCCATCTTACATACTGCCCAACTACTGCTTCGCGGTTACCCGCAAGAACTCGTCCAGCTTCGAATTCTCTAATATTTCCAGCAGCATAAAACCGAGCACGATCAAGCCAAAATTCAAAATGATTGAGCCCTCTTTTTTCAGCATCGTCATAATGTGCTAATGCTTCATCAAATAACATTTGTCCGTGATAATAATAGGCTTCAATTTGTTTTAAAGCCAGGAGCTGATCTTCAACTTGTAAAAATTCCTCTTCATATTCAACTTGCTCATGCAATCCACTCAAATCTAATGCTGTTCCGCAATGACGACAAAAAGCTTGTATTTGGAATTTTTCTACCTCCGTAATTCCTGAACAATTAGGACATCTTACTAATAATGTTTCCATTTAATCTAATCCTTCCTTATACAAAATAAATTATAAAGTACATCTATTATACCACTTTTTGACCCCAAAAATCTAGTTTTTTAAAGCGAAAGAGTTCTATTGCCATTTGTTTACGATTTCAATAGCACGTGATTGCCCTTTTAATGATATTATTTGTGGTTTTTACCCTGTAATTTTTTAATCAAGTTTAGTAGCAAGTTCACCCCTACACCTGTACTTATTACGATTACTCCTATTGCCATTGCACTATGGACATCTCCATATTCTTTAAATTCAATAAATGCACGAATTGTTAATGTAGTTGCTGGCTCATTAATGGAAATTAATCCCGTGGTGCTGCTTAAAGGCATTCGTTTAAATGTACCTAATGTAAATAGTAGCGCAGCCGATTCACCTATTATTCTACTAGTAGCAAGTAAGGTGGCAACAAAGATCCCTGATGATGCTTGTGGCACTATGATTTTCATTATCGTTTCAAATTTTGTACTTCCCAAGCCGTAAGAAGCTTCTGTTATTGCTTTAGGTACAAGTGATAAGGAATTTTCGATTTGTGTTATTAACAATGGCAATAACATTAACGACAGTGTTGCTGCGCCTGTTAGGATAGACATTCCGAAATTTAACATTCTAATATACACTAGCATTCCAAATAATCCATAAATTATTGACGGTATGCTTGCGAGTGTTTGGATTGATAAGCGGATGATTTTTGTAATTGGCTTTTTTTTTGCGTATTCCTGTAAATAAACAGCAGAAGCTATTGCAACGGGGGTAACTATAAGCAGTGTAGTTATGACGAGCATCACTGTTGTGACAATTAATGCAAAAAAGGCATCACCAAATAATACTTGTCCACTAGGCTGATTTATAAAAAAAGAAATTCCATAGGAAAATATCGTCCACATTATGTGAGCGAATATGTAAATTATTAACAGTGTGAATATTAACGATGCGCTAAAAAATAGTATATCATAAATTTTTCTCATTGATCACTTTGCTCCATTGATTATTTTTTGTAAGATCACATTGATTATAAAAATTATTAGTAGTAGTGTGAAGGCTGTTGAAAATAATAGTTGCGCATGTATGCCTGTTGCATAGCTTTGCTCTAATGCAATATTAGTTGTCAGTAATCTAACTGTTTCAAAGGGACTTCTTACAAATCCACTCTCTCTATTTCCAGCTACTAGGCTTACAGCCATTGTTTCACCGATTGCACGTGTAATACCAAGTGATATTCCTGTTAAAATTCCTTTTTTAGCAACAGGAAACATTACAAAAATAATTGTTTGTCGCGTAGAGGCTCCTAATGCATAACTTCCTTCTTTATGCTTGATATCCACTTTTTCTAGTGCGTCTATTGTTATTAAGCATATTGTTGGTAATATCATTATTGCTAATACAATTATTACTGATAACAGTGACTCTCCTTGCGGGTAGGGTGATATTTCTCTTATAACGGGAACTATTATTAAAATGCTAAAAATTCCGTAGAAAACTGATGGTATGGTGGCTAGGCATTCGATGAAGAAATGGAGAATATTGCGTAAGCATTTGGGTAAACATTCTACAAAAAAGGCAGCAACACCAAGTGAAACTACTGTGCCGATCAATACTGAGTAGATTGTTGCTACTATTGTTGAAATTATCATGTATCCTATTCCAAATATTTCGATTCTTGGTCTCCAGGAGTCTCCGATTATGAAATTTATTACTGGGTATGAGCCGTAATTATTATTCGCAAGAAAGGGTCTTATTGCTTGAATGAAGATAAATAGAATTATCAGCACGGTAGTCAAAGTCGTGATTGTTGTGGCTAAGAAAAAACTTATTTGGGCTATCTTGTTTGTAATTCTTCTTGTTGTTAATGACATGCTACCACCTCTTTTAATATTTTATGCATGAAAAAAAAGAGTTAGAACTTTGTCCAACTCTTGTTGCATCACTTTATTATAGGAGGCTCATTGCTGAGGAGATTGTGTTCCAGAGGTTAATTATGATGGTGCTTACGACGACGAATTTAAAGACTTTCATTACTTGCTCGTTTGAGAATTTGATGTTTAATTTTCCTCCGACATATCCACCGATTATTGCTGCTGGAATGATAAACCAGAGTAGTCCCATTTCAAATCTTGCGAAGCCGCCATATTCTGTTGACATACGAACGAGTCCTGATATTTGTGTGAATAAGATCGTGGTTATTGAGTATGTTGTTGCTTCTTTTAGTGTTATTCCAAATAGTATGGTAAATGTTGCTACGTTTATCGGTCCGCCACCTATTGCTAAGATGCTAGCAAATGTTCCCAGTGCAAATCCTGCGATTATGTACCAGTGGGCACCCTTTAATTGGTACTTTTTGACTCCGTCTCTTGTTGCGATTAAGACGAAGGCTAATGCTACTAATGACATTATGTTTTGAAAGACTTGAATTATATCACCATCTAAATAAACTACCATCTGTTCAAGAATCTGCTGTCCGATCCAGCCCCCTACTACGGCACCAAGTGCGAGCGTTAATGCTTTGTCTGGTTTAATTTTTGTTCCCATTTTAATCTGCTTTAGTGTTGAGGATATTGTCATTGTTAAAACGGCTATTCGCATATAAAATGCTATTTCAATGGGTGAGTGAAATCCAAGCAAGTCAAAAACTGGGCGCAAGACTACTCCACCACTAATTCCGGCAATTGCGCTTGTTGATATCACGAGCAAAATAATTATAAAATACAAAATTCCTACTAACATAATCTTCATCATCCTTTGATCTTTGGCTCTCTGACCAAAATTTATCATTTATCTGTGTTTTATAGTATACCACACTTACTGCATGCTTTCACTATGAAAACGTCAACCCATTTGAAAAAAATTTAAAAATTTAAAAAACAGTCACGAAATGTAACTGTTTTTTCACTACCAAGGTTGCGTTTCTAGCTCTAGTTCATTAAGCTCTGGAATTTCAGAAATCATAAAAATTGTTACTCGATCATCGTCTCCCACTTTTAATAAAATTCTTACTGATGTTTGAAATTCATGAATTTCTCTTAGTGTTGTAAATTCGTAAGTCCATTCGACATCTACTATGATTGCGGTTGCTTGTTGTGGCGCAGGTGCGCTCCAGAATGTACCATATGTTGTATTTTCTTCTTCTACTACTTGCTCATCATTATCTAGTTCTATAGTTGTGAAACTAGCGTAAATAATTGTAGTTGTCGCAACTGTTGGCAATGATTCACTGCCAAATATGTTTATATATTGGTTCATATATAGATAAAATTCATCTTCTGCTGCCACTTTAAAGTCATCAATTACTTCATCTGAGAAAAATTGTAATCCACCGATATCAGTTCGCGAATTTTTATTTGAAAGAGTGAAAAAATCCGCAACAAAGTTTCTTGAGATTGCTGATGCATATTCTAAAAGAGCGTTATTTGATCGTGTTTCATTGTAATTATTATGAGCATGTATGAGTGTTTCGAATAATTGAATTTGATATAATGTTGAGTTTCCTCGCAATTTGTAACCATCAGAAGGGGGTAGCCCTTGAATTAATGTAACCTCTTCTGCCGTTCTTGGGATCGTCACTTCAATTTCGATGTCTTGGTTATTTGAATTTCTAAGATCTAGAATGTTATCTAGTTGGTTATATATTAAATATCCAATCGCAACGAGTGCTATTGTTGAAAATATGCACATTACAAGCAGAATTTTTTTGAAATTATTCACTACCTCACCTCCTCTTTTAATAAATTTCTTTTTACCATCCACTATTATTGTTATCGCTACTTGGTGGATCTAATAGATTATTCCCGTCTGAGGGGTAGTCATTTGGTGTTTCGTCTGGATCTTGACCGATCGGATGTTCCGGATATTCTGGATACTCAGGATATTCTGCTCCAGGGAGGGTCCACCACGGATTCTCGAATTCATCGTCATCAGATGGATAATCTGGCCACATGTTAAAGTCATCGCCATATTCTGGTTCAGTTGGTAAAATGATAGGATCGTAAACAGGCGGTGGTATAAATACTGGAACTTCTGGCATTACTGGTGTTCCCATCCCACTTTCACCCCACTGCGTTCTAACTCCTCTAAATCCATCGAAGCTAAAATTAAAGCTAAATGCTGGTTCTTCTATGCCCAAATTGATCATCATACGCATTCTAGCCTCAGCAATTCTTTCATAGTAAGGAAATACTACCGCCATTCGGTCCCAACCAATAGCATCAGGTTGTCCCATGATTACCATATTGATAAAATGTATTTCACTTAATAAATCAGTCCCTGATCTTACTTGAAGAAGCGTAAGTAAATGAGATCCAAGCGCCATTAGTTCTGTTGATCTAAAGTTTGTATCTACATTTTGTCCGAGTACTTCAAGTAGTGCGAAAATATCTTGAATATCTCTAACATTTTCAAGCATTTCTCTTAACATCGCTTGAAAAATGATTTGCTGATTTCCAACTCTTGCAAAGTCATCTCCAATCATTTCACTAGTTCTATAGTTATTACGATGTCTTGCAAATGCGAGTGCTTGTTCTGCATTTAAGCGTTGTAATCCGCTTTCTACGTGAATCATATGTTCACCAAAACGCCTTCTGCTATCTTGTTCAGAAAATGAAAATGGCACATCAACTTCAACTCCACCTAAAATATCAACTATTTCCATAAATCCCGTGAAGTTAAGTTTTACATAGTAAGGTATCTCCATGTCAAACATATGCTCAATGGTTTCAATCGCTACATGCGGCCCTCCAGCATTTGTGTGAGATAGTTTATCGTATCTTTGCCAACGAGGTATCCACACGTAAGAATCTCTAGGAATAGAAGTGATTGTAAAGGACAAATCGTCAAAATTTACAGTTAATAACATGAAGACGTTAATATTTCCTGTTGTTAATGCGTGATCATTTTGATTTAGTCCTAACAGAATTATACTAAATGGTTCTCCTGGCGCTATTTCGTTATTCCGTTCAGCAATTTCGACGTCAAGATATAAGTTGCTCAAGATGATGGTGTCCTCGTGGATCGCATCGAAGCGCTCGATTTCGTTAAAGACATCAACAAAGTTGTCGCCAATTATTATTCCGGTCACTTCTTGGTCATATAGCGCATTTATTTGTTCAAGTGGCGAGTCAAAAAGGACAATTATTGGGTTGAGCATAATATTTTGTTCTGCTAAAAATATTTCAACAGCTTCAGCTTGTTCTTCGCTTCCTCGCAGTACAGCGATTCTATTATAGCTATTTTGATTTTCTATGTTAAAGTCTGATAACGCAACAAAACTATACCCTCTCTGCACCGAAACTGGCGTATGAGTTACTGTAACGTTTTGTATGAATCCTGAAAATTGCAAACTCCAAATGGATAATTGAAATGCAGCATAAAACAATCCAATTGATGAAATTCCAAGCAACAATCTAAATACTTCTGATAATCCAAATCTATAGCTTCCAATTTTAAATTTTACTAATTTTTTTTCAACGTTTCCTTTGTTTACTTCTAGATAAAATCCTAGAAAAAACCAAACCAAACCACTTGTTATTAATCCCGCTGCTCCAAGTAACAGTAAATCTCTATCAATTCCTGCAAACCTGCTTAATGAATATGTTAAAATGACCAACGGAACAAGAGGTACCAAAATTGCGACTTTAAACCAATTTCGTTTTAAAAATCCCATTTCTTTTCACCTTCTAATCATCAGGAATTTGTGCAAATCTCATTTATTTTACCAAATTCCCTTAACCTAATCTTATTATTATAACCCAAATTACTCATTTATTCAAGCATTCTACTCAGAGAAAACGGTATCCTGTGTGTGGAGCTATCTCATCAACCACTCAAGGGCTGCTAAAATTTGATTATCTTGCATCGGATCACGCGCAACTTCTCTTAACGCCATCGTCAATGCGGTTGCTGTTAATCCGTTAATATCACCAGTAATATCTAATTCATTCTCCTGTTGAAAAAGCTCAATCGCCTCAACAGTCGATACATCGAAATATCCGTCTGTTCTTAATACATCATACCCTAAAAGCTCTAGTATTAATTGGGCACTCATTACTCCGCTATGGACCATGTCAAAACTTAGTATATCTTCATCGCCTAAATGAACTTGAGGAATAAATAAAAATTCTGACGGTTCTACGTATATTGTTGGCTCGACTCCGTAACCTTCTATTAAGTTACCATGCGGAGTGCGCCATGCTTGAATTGTTAATTGTAAAACACTCTCGTGTGTTATTGGGCGTGACTGTTGAACTGTACCTTTTCCAAATGATGTTGTACCTAATACTTCAAATCCACCTGATTCTTTCATTGCCGCTGCAAAAATTTCTGATGCTGAGGCACTTCCTCCGTTTATGATTGTTATAATTTCAACGTCTAGTCGTGAGTTGTTATCTCCGCGCGTATTATGAGTCGTTACGTTTCCTTCTCTATCTGTTGCAGAGGTTATCGTTAGTCCGCTAGGTAACAAATAACTTACCATACCGTTAACTGCATTTAAATATCCACCTCCATTGTTTCTTAAGTCGACGATTAATCCATCAATGCCAGCAGCTTCAAGTTCTTCTATGCCATTTCTAAAATCTCTCAATGTTGCTTCGCCAAATGTTGTTACTCTTAGTAAACCTATTCTACTTCCATCTACTTCAAGTATGCTTGTTATTACTGTTTCATTTAATATGCGACCTCTTGTTATGCTGATGTATAAGAAATCTGATCCTGAGCGCAAGATTCCTAAAGTTACTACAGTTCCGTATTCACCACGAATTCTATCTATTACTGCAGATAGGTTTTCTTCTCGCACGTCTTCTCCATCTACTGAAATCACAACATCACCTGGTAAAACTCCATAACTTTCTGCGGGGGATCCCGGCATTGGTGCAACTATTGTTGCATCTCCATTTATTACGGTAACTTCCGCTCCAATTCCATAAAAACTTTCGCGCAAATGTGTCATTGCGCCTTCAAAATCTGAAAGTGTGAAATAATTTGTATAAAAATCTCCTGTTGCAGCAATCATACCGTCAATTGCGCCACGAATTAAGTCTGTTTCATCGTCAAAAAAGTAGTGATTATTTTCTAGTTCGTTTAATACCAGTAAGAAATCTCTAAATTCATCATCCTCAACACTTCTGATTGTATTTGATGAGCTTTGCAAAATAAAATATGCCATTACTAATCCAACTGTAAATGCTAAAATACCTATTATTGCAACTGAGGTCCAGTTTGTTTTTCTTTGATCAGCTCTAATCATCGTCTCATATTTTTCTTTTGCCTCTAAATCAACAATTTTTTCAAATCCATCTTCTTCTTGGTTGAAATATTCCATTTAATTCACCGCCTATTTATTTTGTTTCGGTGCAATCATCGTTAGTCCCAATCTGCCCCGCTTAGTATCCACTTCTTTTACCCAAACCGTCACCACATCCCCAACACTAACCACATCAAGGGGATGCTTAACGAAACCTTTTTTGAGCTGTGACAAATGAACCAAACCGTCATTTTTTAACCCAC
>JGI24703J35330_11748552_pt1 | contig 19690 bp, 20 predicted proteins | sample TergutNt197P1_FD_35330 | JGI IMG/M metagenome (IMG submission 35330) | reverse complement strand
CCATTCAATCTATACAAGAGATGCGCGTGACAATGGAACGCGTGGAGGATGTCTTTAAATATGAACCTGATGTAAAGGATACGATGAACTTTGAAGAAGATTTAACGAAGGCTGGTAAACTTACAGGAAATATTGAGTTGAAAGATGTTTCATTTGGTTATAACAAACTGACCAATCCTTTAATTCATCATTTCAGTATGACATTAAAAGCGGGTTCTTCTGTTGCAATTGTAGGTGCAAGTGGGTGTGGAAAATCTACATTAACAAAGCTGATTTCTGGGTTATATGAACCATGGGAAGGAGAGATCCTTTTTGATGGCATACCGATTACTGAGGTAAACCGTCACACATTCACAAGTTCAGTTGCTGTTGTCGATCAAGACATTACCATTTTCGAGGACACTGTTTCAGACAATATCAAACTTTGGGATACATCAATAGAAGAGTTTGAAGTGATTATTGCGGCCAGGGACGCAGGGATACATAACGAAATTCTGGGGCGTCAAGATGGATATAAACATTTATTAGCTGAGGATGGCAAGAACTTTTCTGGTGGTCAACGTCAACGCTTAGAAATTGCAAGAGCATTGGCAAGTGATCCTGCGATTATTATTCTAGATGAGGCTACTAGTGCATTAGATGCAAAAACTGAACATGATGTTGCTAGTGCCATCCGTAATAGAGGGATTACTTCTATTATAATTGCCCATAGGCTTTCAACCATCCGTGATTGTGATGAAATCATCGTCTTAGATAAAGGAATTGCAGTAGAGCGTGGCACTCATGATGAACTAATAGCGATGAACGGTTACTATCATCGTCTTGTTACGACAGAATAAATCGGGAGGAAGTAGCGTGAATCTATACAGTGAACAAATTGAAAATAGAATTAAAAAAGATCAAAACGCCTTCGAGCTAAGCTTTGTTCAACTCGCTTCTGTGGTGATGGGACATAAACGAGAGGCTGAAACCTTCTTATCTGATAAAGAGCGTGCAAAAAATGCGATTGAGGAAATATTAAAATACTACCACATTGTTGCTGAGAAATTACCAGAACATATTGAATCCGTAGATGATCAATTAGAATTTTTACTTCATCCAGCTGGTGTGATGAGGCGACGTGTTGAGTTGACGGGAAAATGGTATAAAGATGGTATTGGTCCGTTACTCGGGCAAATAAAAGAGACAGGACAAGTGATTAGCCTTTTACCAGGAAAAACATCGGGATATACTTACTTTGATCATGAGTTAAATAAGCGGATAAAAGTGAATAAGGAGAATGTTGTAAAAATCGGGATAGATGCTTATTGTTTTTATCAGTCGTTACCCAATCGCAAAATAAGTATCGTTGATTTATTTATTTATATGATGCGCTCACTTGCTATTTCAGACTATGTCTTTATGATCGCGACGATCCTTGCAACAACCTTGCTTGGTCTTCTCCTACCGTTTGCCAATCAGCAGATTTTTGGCGAAATTATATTACATGGTGAGATAACACAGCTGCTAGCTCTATCCTTTTTGTTGGTAGGTGCTACTATTACTACCCTGTTGGTTAGAATTACTCAAAATATCATCACAGCAAGAATTACAACAAAAACAGAAATGGCAGTGCAACCAGCAGCAATTGGTAGATTATTATCTTTACCTACAACTTTTTTTAAAGACTATTCGGCTGGAGAAATATTCAGAAGATTACATTGTATTTCTTTGTTAAGTAACCTTTTGATAGAAATCATCTTTGGTGCTGGTCTTCCAGCCCTGTTCTCCTTCATTTATATCGGGCAAATAGCTGTGGTGACACCTACTTTGGTAGTGCCGGCGATCTTTATTGTTACAATTAATATCATTTTGATTATTGTAAATGCACTAATATCGACTAAGATACAAAAAAGACAGATGAAAGGTGATGCTAAACTTGACGGTCTTGTATATTCATTAGTTTCTGGTATACAGAAACTTAAAATTTCAGGTAGCGAACGTCGTGCATTTTCAAAATGGGCGAAAAAATACTCAGAGAATGCCTCTTTAATTTTTGCGCCGCCAATGTTTATGAGAATTTCCTCGGTTTTAGTAGGAACAGTATCAGCGATTGGAGCTATCGTTATTTTTTCTATCTCTGCATATTCGGGTGTTTCTATTGCTGAATATATGGCTTTTAGCGTAGCTTTTGGGATGCTCTCAGGCGTCATGATGTCACTTGCTAAAATTACTTCATGTATAGCGTCTATCAGTCCTATTTTAGACTTAGCTATGCCAATAATGGAGTCAGAACCTGAGGGTTCTGTTGGAAAAAAGATGATTAGCAGACTGTCTGGAAGTATTGATATCAACAATGTTTCTTTCAGATATAATGAAAATATGCCTGATGTACTAGACAATCTATCGCTAAAAATAAATAGAGGTCAATATGTCGCTGTTGTAGGGGCTTCTAGCTGCGGGAAATCTACCTTGCTTAGGTTGCTACTTGGTTTTGAAACGCCTGATAAAGGTGCGATCTATTATGATGGTCATGATGTTAAATCTGTTGATTTGAAATCTTTACGCAAGTCAATCGGGTGTGTGATTCAAAACAGTAAACTAATGACTGGCTCACTCTATGAAAACATTACTGTGTCTGCCCCATGGTTAACGATAGAAGAAGCTTGGGAAGCAGCGGAAATGGCAGGTATTGCAGAGGATATTCGTGAGATGCCAATGAATATGCACACCTTAGTTGCTGATGGTGGTGGTGGCTTATCCGGTGGCCAAAAGCAGCGAATTCTTATCGCACGTGCCCTTGCCCCAAAGCCTAAAATTGTTTTTTTAGATGAAGCAACATCTGCACTAGACAACATCACTCAAAAGCATGTTTCCGAGACATTAGACAACTTAAAATGCACCCGAATTGTTATCGCACATCGACTATCTACAATCCGTCAATGCGATAGGGTAATTATGCTAGAAAAAGGGAAGATTGTAGAAGATGGAACTTATGATGAGCTAATCGCACAAAACGGAAAATTTGCGGAATTGGTTGAGAGACAGCAACTAACGGGCTAAGAAAGATGGAAGTTGATGAGATATGAGTATGTTAAAATTTGAGATGATGACTGAAATGAATGAGATGAAAAATTTATCAAACAAAGTGCTTGGACACAAAAAGTTACCCTTATATTTGCATTCAGAAAAAAAGCATCTGAGGCTTGTGATTGGCATGATAAGAGAAAATACACCCATTGGATTGGTTTATGGTGTCATTGAGAAACAGTCAAATGTGTTATTTCTTAATTTTCTATATATTAAAAAAGAACATCGCTCCTATTTAGCCGTGCTATCCCTACTCAAATCAGCTTTTAAAACGGCTATTGATATTAAAGGCATTAAAAGCGCAGTTTGGAAATATACATTGGAAACTGAAACTGATGAGGCAGATTCGAGATTAAAACTATTGCTTGACATTCCTTTTTGTCACTTTAGAAAATTGGAACGTTTGCATCAGTTTAAAATAAAAACAGTGGATATTCATTATATTAGACAATTTAAGATCTATAACCCAACACTTTGGAGAACAAAGGGGTACGAGGTGTTAGCGTGGTCAAATTGTGAGGATGATTTGCTAGATCAAGTTAAAAAACGAGAGTTAGAGCAACCCATTATACGAGATCGAAACTATACTTCTCCATTTAATAAAAATGCTACTTCTGAATATGATGTGTATGATTCATATGTCTTAATCGAACCTGCAACGAATGCCCCCATGGGATGGATCATGTGTAGTGTCATTTCTGAAGAAGAGATCGTAATCCGAAACTTTTATATGTATAAAGAAGTAAGATCGGTGATTGTTGCGCATTCTTTTATCACCTATATTTTAGATGTTATTGCTCTTAGATTCAAGTATCTTTCATTTAATGTGATTGATGGTAACAGACAAATGGAAATGATCGTTAAAAAATATTTTAAACCCATCCTTGAGGCCAGCAGTATAAAGTGTAATGCCAGTGTAGACTTTTTGTTTGAGAATGATGGGAAAAGAGGTGAATAAGATGCAATGGTCAAGATTCAATTTAATGTTTACATCAGAAGGTAAGACACTTCTTTTATACAATTTCGCTTCTAATTCTTTTTTACAACTAGAAGAAGATGCCTTAGAAATAATCAATAACATTAAGAAACATCCTCATATAGATTTATCAAGTCACCCCAATTTGTACCTTCAACTGAGATTAGGGGGATTTCTGGTTGAGGATAAAGCTGATGAGGATTTTGTACGCATCTTGAAAATGAACCGACTTGCTTCAAACTATGCAAGCAATCAGCTAAGTTTGACCATCGCCATTTCAAAGGTGTGTAACTTTGATTGTGATTATTGCTATGAAAAAAATCGTACGCCCCCCGTAATGTCAGAGGAAACAGCAGATGCGTTAGTTGGGTTTATCAAAAAGCATAAGCATTTAGAGAAGATTAATGTCACTTGGTACGGTGGCGAGCCATTACTAGAATTTGACAAGTTAAGTCGTCTTAGTCGTAAGATGCAAGCACTTAAACTAATGTATGATGCACAACTGATTACAAATGGTTATCTTTTAACACCAGAGGTCATCTCATATTTGGAGGAGCTGAATATTTCCCATTTACAAATAACGATTGATGGTATAAAAGAAACCCATAATAAGCGAAGGTATTTAAAGGGTGGTGGAGGTACATATGAACGGATTATGGACAACATCAGTCATTTGATGGATTCTGATTGGAATGGAAAGCTTCATTTACGTGTCAATGTGGATAAGCGTAACAGTCATGAATTTGCTAAAGTGTATGAATGTATTAAGAAACTTTATCCAGAGGAATTCGATAAGAAAATAACTGTTTATCCAGGTTTTGTTAATGATGGAGCAAAGATTAAGAACAGCGATTACTTTGATTCATGCGACAAAGGGCAGTTTTTGGTTAATTTATCTTCGAGTTACAAAACAAACCCGCTAAAAACATTTCCTCATAGAGCACTAGATGGATGTACAATGACGAGAAAAAATGCTTACGTTGTAGGACCAAAAGGTGAATTGTATAAATGTTGGCGCAATTTAGGAGAAGAAAATGAAGTTATTGGGGTTGTAAATTCTTTTACTAATTGGAATATGTCATTAGTAGCTGAAGGTATGATTGGAGGATCATATTTAGAAGATAATGCTTGTGAAAGGTGTTTGCTATTTTCTATTTGTGATGGCGGTTGTCCTAAAATGAGGATACTTAACAAGCGCGATAATGGGAATAGGGATATGTGTTCATATTTTAAGAAACACATTGAGCAACTTTTGGAAGTTCATTATAGGCAAAAAAACTGTTAAACTTAAAGGAGAGTGATTAAATATGATCCAAATGAAAAATTTAGTTAAAAATTATGGTGTAAAAAAGGTTTTACATGATGTAAGCTTTCAGGTTAATTCTGGAGAAATCTTTGGTTTGCTTGGACCATCTGGTTCTGGAAAGACGACGATTATCAACATCTTGACAAAACAAATTGCCCATGATGGCGGAACGTTTGATGTTTTAGCAAATGCCTTTGAGATGGGGTTAATGTTGGAAGAAGATGGTCTTTATAAGCGTTTGACGTGCACTGAGAATTTAAATATGTTTGCTACCATTTATGATGTTCCTAAAACAAAGGTTACTGAGGTTTTAAAAGCAGTTGGTTTAAGTGAGCAGAAAAAACAGTCAGTTATGAAATTATCTAAAGGTCAACGTCAACGTTTAGCTATTGCAAGGGCAATTATTAATCATCCAAAGGTTTTATTTTTAGATGAACCGACTGCCAATTTAGATCCAGTTACAGCGAAAGAGATTCATCAATTAATTGTTAATTTAAGAAATTCTGGTACAACTGTTTTTTTAACAACTCACAATATGGAAGAAGCGGTTGATTTATGTACGAAAGTTGCCTTATTGAACAGAGGTACTATTGTTGAATATGGGACGCCAATTGAAGTATGTGATCGTCATAACTCTTATAAAACAGTTCCTGATTTAGGCTCTGTCTTCGTCAAACTAACAAAGGAGGTTGTTTAATATGCGTATTATGCTTGCTATTTTTACCAAACAATTAAACGATGTATTTAAAAATCCAACAGTAACAATGACTTTTATTTTATTTCCACTTCTTGCTTTTGCAATGGCAAATTTTATGGGTGGTGAGTTGCTAGAAGGCGACAGTCCATTTCTTCTTATAAGTACAATAGCGACAATGGCTGCTGCTGGTATGCCACTTACTGCTATGGCTAGCTATATTTCTGAGGACATTGAAACTAAGTCACTTAGATTTTTGATCATGGCAGGGGTTAAACCGATGCAGTATTTGCTCGGTGTGGGTATGTTTACATTTTTGTTGTCAGTTATTGCTATAGCAGTTTTCCCAATAGTCGGTGAGTTAGTTAGTCAGGATTTAGCTTTATTTGCGCTTATCGCTGTTTTAGGTTTGTTTACATCACTTACATTTGGGGCAGTCCTTGGTATGATTTCAAAGAACGTACAGCAAGGGATCACATTGGCAACAATTTTTATGATGGTTTTCTCTTTTGTACCAATGCTTGCATCTTTTAACCCTGGATTAATGAGACTTACACAATTCTTGTTTGGACAACAAATTGATAATATTTTTCGCTACATTTCATTAGGTCGTGGGCAAGAAGCAATCGACCGCTTTTATGAAGTATTTGGAATAAGTTTTTCTATGATCAACTCAATATTAATTATTTGTGCTAATTTCATTGTTTTTGCTATTATCTTCTTCTTTGTATATAAGAAGCGTGGCATAAATCTAAACTAATGATATTTTGGAAAGTGAATGATTAGAGATATCATTAAGAATTTTTAACTTATTACTAAAAAATATATATATTACTCAAAATCAACGCATCATGACATTTTATACACTATAATAGAGCGACTAGGAGGTAAGAAAAAACATTGGAAAGAGAAATATATACCATTTACCAATATTTCAGTGTGAAGGTATTCTTACATTAAAGCTCAATAAGAATGCTCGGAAGGGGATTGAGGAATGGTATTAACACACGAGAGGGCATACACACTTACAAAAGTGATGAATGCTGACAAGGAGCGAGCAAAAGCTTTTTTAAACCTTAATGCTGAAGATGCTACTGTGCAAATTAATTCCCTTGGATATGATTTTAAAATCGAAGAAATTAGAGAGTATGGTAATGCAATAAGCTGTTATATGGGTGGTCATATAAGAGACGATATACTTAGTGATATCTCAGGTGGTATGATAATAGATATTTTAACTATTATATTATCCATTGACAAAATTAGGTGGTAGCAACCTCAGTAGCTATTTCATATTTAATTAAATGAAACAAAAATTAGGAGGAATGAAAATGTCAATTACAAACGAAAGAATGGTTATTTTAACGGAGTTTCTTAACGACAATGAAGAACGTGCAAGAGAGCTTTTATCCATTGAAGCAAGCGCGGCTGTAGAAAAGATTAATGCTCACGGACATACTTTCACTAAAGATGAACTTCATGCTTATGGCAAACTTCTTAATCATAACCTTCAGCAATTAGAAGATGGTACTCTTGAAGGTGTTGCTGGTGGCACTAATACAGATATGGATGATTTCATGTCTACGGAACGTCTTGTTGTAGGTTTTCCTGCTGCTGTTGTTGCTGCTTATGCGGTCGCTGTAGGACCTTTAGTTATTCCATGGTGATTATTATTTATGTAGACTTGAAACTGTTTTGATTAAAAACCTGTATTCAATTATCAATGTTGTCTTGAAGACTAAGTTTTTGCTATATTCTGCGTTTGTTAATGCTTCACCAATTGGCAAAAATGGCTGTATTAATATCAAGTATTGTTGAAATTGAATATGGTTTTTTATTTTAAATAAGTGATCTACAACTGAGGATACAAAATTTTCGAGGAGGTTTGTATGTGTAATTTTAATCCGAGTATTGCAGTGTGGGAGATAACCATGGGATGTAACATGCGATGCAAACATTGTGGTTCATCGTGTACAAGTAGTCTTCCTAGTGAGCTTACAACAGAAGAAGCACTTGATTTATGTGATCAACTTGCTTCATTAGGTTTGAAATATGTTAATTTATCTGGTGGAGAGCCACTTTTGCGCAAAGATTGGGATCAGATTGCGGCTCGTTTAAATAGTCTAGATGTTCAACCACTTATGATAAGCAATGGTTGGTTTATAGATGATACAATTGCTAAACGTATACATGAAGTTGGTATTGGAAAATTTGCTATTAGCTTAGATGGGCTACGAAACACCCATGACTATATGCGATGTGAGGGTTCTTTTGATAGAGTGATGGAAGCTTTGTGTATTCTTGATAGCAAAGGTGTTCATACTGCGATTATTACAACAATCAATAAACGTAATTTATCGGAGTTAAGGGAAATGAAGGATATTCTCATAGAGCAAGGTGTTGGTACATGGCAGTTGCAGCTTGCAACACCAATGGGCTCTTTCCATGGTCATAAAGAGGAGCTCATGTTAGAACCAGAGCAACTAAATGAAATTATAGATTTTGCTTATGAAGTAAAAGACGAGATAGGAGTCTGTTTAGGGGACTGTATTGGCTATTATTCTAAAAAAGCACATGAGATTAGCAAAGCTTTTTTTCAAAGTGAAAACGTTGTATGGCAAGGATGCCATGCTGGAAAACGTTCATTAGGGATATTGCATAATGGTGATATAATTGGCTGTAATTCTATTAGAGCAGCTGAATTTATTGAAGGAAATATTCGTGAAAAAGATTTGAAAGATATTTGGGAGACTGGGTTTGCATGGAGCAGGGAAATTTCACGAGAAAAGTTAAATGGTTTGTGCTCAAATTGTCAATATGCAGATACTTGCTTAGGGGGTTGCCCTAATATTAGACTTTGTTTGAATGGTGCAATTACAACTGAAAATACTTATTGCGTGTATCATAATATGATTACTCGCAAGTTTAATACTATTTTTAATGAAGGGATTGGCTATGAGGAGATTAATCAGGGGCTTCAAGTGGCGCTAAAGGATCAAAACTATAACTTGGTAGTTATGCTAGTTGAAGCCTATCTGAAGGAGAACGAAGATTTATCAGAAGCAGAAATTTTGTATTTTTTAAATACTTTGCACTATGCTTATTTTCGGGTTAGGCGTTATGAGAAGTCAAAGGAAGTATGCGAAAAAGTTTTAACAATAAAAAAGGATGAGCCTTATGCACTTCATGGCTTAGTGATCAATTTGTATGCCATGGGAGAAACAGAAGAAGCGTTTAATGTTTTAAATATTTTGGAGCAGATCAGTATGCCAAAGTTCAAAGAAACAATCAGTGATTTGTGTATCGCTTCATTGGTTCATAAAGATGATGACTTAATGTCTTTAAGGTCTTTAGCAGCAAAACATGAGATTGCAATATAATAGATTGGATATTTTATGTATGTGTGAAGTTTTTGAAAATCCCCCTATAGGAGGTGCTATATAGTGAGTGAGGAGCAAATTGAAGTATTCAAAGAAAAATTAGAAAGATTGCAGTCTAGTGTTTCATTAAGTCTAGAGGCTCAAGATCTTGTGAAGCTATTAATTCTTGTTGGAGCAGATGAGGATGTTAAAAAGCGTCTAAGTGAGTTAGGCACAGCCACAAAAGCTGAGCTAATAGCTTACGGCAAAGAGAAAGAATTTAATTTTACCGAAGAGGATATAGATGCTGTTGGCAATGAACTATTTGCTGCATCTGATGAGTTAACTGATGATGACTTAGAGCAAGTAGCAAGTGGCATGACAGTTGATCTTGCTGCTGTTGTTGCTTATATGAGTGCTGGGGTTAAGGCGCTTGTGAGGGATACAGTAGGAAGAACTCGGTGGTAAATTAGATTTAGCTAATAAGTAAAGAGTGTGGGTATTTAGCATTTTTCTTTATTTACTGCAAAAACATGTAGTTACTACCTCAAACTTCTGCATATTAGATAGCTCATAAGTTATAATAGGCTATAGTTACAAAGTAACTAAAGAGTACTAGGGAAAATGACGAATAAAGTCTAAAACAGTGTAAAATTTTACAAATATATATTTAGGAGGAGTTTAAAAAATGGATAAAAAGCAAATTGAGATACTTAAAAATAAAATAGGAGTACTCCAATCTAATGATTCATTAAGCTTAGGTGCTCAAAATCTTGTTAAGTTATTAAGCCTTTCTGATACAGACGAGGATGTCGCAAAGCGCCTTAATGAACTAAGTACAACTTCAAAGGCTGAATTTATCAACTATGGTAAAGAAAAAGGACTTGATTTTACCGAAGAGGATATGAATGTTATCAGCAATGAACTTTTCGGTGCATCTGATGAGTTAACTGATGCCGACTTGGAGGATGTGGCTGGTGGAATAACGGCAGTAGTTGCAGCAGCAGTTGGGGGTCTTGTAGCGGGAGTTCTGCTTGCGAGTAATTAGATTAAATTATTGATTTAGGTCGCAACTAAAACTGCAAACTGCAAACTGCAAATTGGAAATAAAATAGTAATAATTTATGGTTTTATAAAAACATGTATGACCAATGCTTTAACCCTTTTGGAGGAAGTTACACCTGTCTTAGACTCTGTCACCTAGTACAGTGAGAATTAAAAATATAGTTATAGATAATGAGATTAGAAGTGAAATTTTTAAATTTAAAAATTAGTGTAGCATTTTAATAAAGTCGAAAGTCAAAAGAGACAAGTGTCCTGTAAAGTCTGAAGCGGTATGGAAATTCTGAAAATATTTTAGGAGGCGTTAAAAAATGAACCAAAAACAAATTGAATCTACAATTGAAATTCTAAAAAATAAGCTGGAAATGTTACAATCTAATACTTCATTAGGTTCAGGAGCTCAAGATTTCATAAAACTATTGAAACTTGCTGATACAGACGAGGATGTCGCAAAGCGTCTTAGTGAGCTAGGTACAGCTTCAAGAAGCGATTTTGTAGCCTTTGGTAAAGAAAAAGGATTTAATTTTACCAAAGCGGATGTGGATACTGTTGCTGATGAGATCTTTGGTGCATCTGACGAGTTGTCTAACCATGATTTGGAGCAAGTCGCTGGTGGGACGACAGTTGCTCTTGCTGCAATCGCAGCTGGTGCTTCGGTAGTGTCGGCTGGTGTTGCTGTGGCTACATTAATAGGCGTTACTAATAATTAATTGTACCTATAAAATTCGTAGTCAACCATAAGAAAAGTGATTTTAGCTTGATAGATATCATTTTTTATTTATATGAGTTTGTTTTGTACCTGTTTCAGACTTTACAGGACACTAGTATCATTATCATCATACAGGGAGGAGATAATATTGGATACTAACAACAGTGCTGGTATATATTTTTCAGCTCAAGAGATGGAGCAAGTTGCACAAATGAAACGTTTTAGTGAATGGATACAAGCTGATAGTGAATTACGAAAAAATTTGATAAGCGACGAAAATATAACAGTAGAACAAAAAGAATGGATGAAAAAAATAGGTATAGAGCTTGAATTGGATGATATTTCTTTTTTTTGGAAATACCCTGTAGCGGTGAACTGTTATCTAGATCTCATCATTAAAAATCGAGAAGATGAAATAACCAACGAAATCAAAAAGATTTTGACTGAACTTCCAATGCTTGTATTATGGGGAAAGTATTATAAAATGAGAAAACATAGCAGGTTATCAGTGAAGGATGCTCTTTTTGAATCAACCCATAAAAATTTTGGTTTGTGGCGTAAACGGCGTATTGCATCTAGCAAAAGTGAATTGGGATATTATGCAATCGAAATTTTTCCGCCCGCTTTTTCTTTTGAACTGAATAACGGTTGCAGTGTCGGTTGTTGGTTTTGTTCTTTTGCTGCAAATAAATTATCTGCCACATTTGATTATCCTAAAATGAAGGAAGAGGCTTTGAGTATTGTTCGACATTGTAAAGATATTTTTGGCATTGAATTGTTGCAAATGTCATTGCCCTATTATCGTACTGAACCACATGACAACCCACATTATATTGAATTTCTAAAAGATTTTGAAAAAGAAACTGATGCAGTGCTTTGTACGGCCACAGCTGCTTGTACGGATATTGAATGGATAAAAAACCTTTTGCAATATTATCAACACAGGGAGGATGGTAAGGTATATTACTGGCCACGCCTAAGCATCTTAACAATGAATATATTACGTAAAATACACACTGCATTTACACCTTTGGAATTAAAGGATACAGAACTACTAATACAAGTAAAAGATAATACGCGACCTAAAGTTGCTGGTGGGAGGATATTTAAAGAGCAAGCTGGACTTAGAGAAATAGAGAATTTAGAAACAATCGAAAAAAGTAAATTAACAACTCTTGTTCCACAAGGTACGATAGCTTGTGTCAGTGGTTTTAATATCAATCTGGCAACACGAACTATTATGTTATTTAGTCCTTGCTATACAAGTGTAAAATGGCCTCATGGGTTTAGAGTATTTGGTGAAGTAACTTATAAGGATGCAAATGATTTCCCTAGAGTTATTAAAGAACTTGTCGATAAATATGTATTTTCACAGCCTCCAATGGAAAAAATACTTAAATTTCGAGATGACATTACTTTCCGAACTACTGAGAAAGGATTTGACCTAGCTACTCCTAATCAGCTACACCATTTCAAAGAGAACAATATATACGGCCCTTTAGGTCAATTAATTTCTGATGGAACTTATACTTACGCTCAAATAACCGAAATTTTGGTTAAAGAACACAAAGTAATGCCTGTCATCTTACATATGGCTGTTCAACACTTTTTTGATAATGGTTATATTGATGAGATTTATGAAGATTAAAGACTTCGAGTATGTATTTGTTTTAATATAATTCCTTTTAGGAGGGGAGACATTATGAGTAAGAAATTGTTAATTCTGATATGTATCATGATCATTATAGTTTTTACAGTAGTAGCAGTAACCATACCAAGAATCTTTGATATGCAAGCAGGTGTAGTTGCAGCTATATGTGGTGGCTTTGCATCTGCCTTTATTGTGATGACTTATTTCCATTATGACAAGAAAAAGAATGTTGGTAAAGATAAGTAGTTGAATAGCATAAACAGTTCCACCGAATGTGTGGAGCTGTTTTGGTGAAAATCTATTAAAATCAGCTTGTTTATAAAATTTAAAATAATTGATAGAGGGATTATATACATAAGGAAGGAGGTATTAGCGTGGTATGGACACAAGATAAAGTAAATGAAATATATTTACTCGCACGCAACCTTGCTGCAAAAGATAGGGTGTTTAGGGATGAGCTAATAACTAATCCCAAAGCTACTATCGAAAAGCTCATAGATGAAGCATTACCCGAGGATTATAGTATTAAAATTATTGAAAGCGACCCCGCTTATTCAGCGACATTCGTACTTCCTTTAATGTTATCTGGAGATCTATCTGATGATGAATTGGATAATGTAGCAGGTGGTGTAAATGTTTTGAACGGACAATGTGGAGCAGATGTAGATGTGGTAAAATAAAAAATAGAAAGTTTACCCATAAATTAAACATAATATGAGGAGAAAGTTAGTATGAATGGTTCATCTAAAAAGCATACGAAATTTTTAATATTAACTCTTATAATAATTATTTCAATATCTATAGGAGTTAACTTGCTGATGAATTTAACTGATTTTGGAAGTACAGGTAGTATGCGTTCTGGAATTTTTGTTAATGATTCCAGAGGGATTGATGCGAATGGTTGGTATTTCTCCGCAGACGAAGCCCAAGGTCACAGCACTTTTTTTACTAACTTAACTCAAATGGATCTCGATAACCTCTTGATCGAAAGTCGCATTCTGAGTGGTGAAATGACACTTGTAATAACCCAAGGCAACGATCGCTTCGTTTTTGATCTTAGTGAAACTGAGGTTGAAATAACAACACGAGAAATTGATGTGGGAGCACTAGAACCTGGCAGAATTGAAATGAGGCTATATTTCACCTATGCACAAAGTGTAGATGTTGTTGCAGGTTGGTATGAAAGGAGGTAAAGAAAATATATGGCTTTAACATTAGATAAAAGAAAAGAGATTTTATATGAACTTGGTTCTGATCCAAAAGATATGGATAACTTACTCGAATACACTTCAAATGTATTCTTTTACAATCCAACCCCAAATAGTGAAGAGTTTCTATTGCATTGGTTTCCTTTGTTAACAATGGCGCAGGAAAAAGGGGCAGCTGTTGCTATAAATAAATACCTTGTTAGAAGTGACTTGCAAATTGATTTCAAAGTACCTAAAGACGTGAAGGTTGAGATTTTTGACTCTTTTGCTGGTAAAATTCCAATCATATCTGCGACTTCAGATGATGACTTTGAATCTTTAGTTCAGAATATTGTTTTCAAAGATAAGTACTATCCTCATATAAAAGTACAAGGCGCACAATTTGTTCATGGTAGAAATAGTCGCTTTATTATATTGTCTCACAAGCCTTATAGTAATACCCCTACAGAATCCATGAAGCTAGATGATGATATTTGGAAAGAAAAATCGTATGAAATTCGAAAATATCATGAATGTACACATCTTTATACAAAACAGAATTTTGGTTCAGCAAGAAATAATTTACATGATGAATTAATTGCGGATTTTTGTGGTATTTGGGCTGCTTTTTCTGAATATCGTGCCGATTACTTTATTAAGTTTCTGGCTCAAGGAAGACTAAAAATATATGTAGAAGGATTAAATGCATCGAGTGTTGCTGTTATAGAAAAATTAGCACATACTGCGGCTGTTTGGATTGAAAAATGGTCAAAAAGTGACAGCTTTACTCACCTAACTGAATTAGAACGCATTGATTTTTTATGCAGAAAAGAATTGCTATCTTATGCCTATGCATCATGATTTAGTTTTAGATATCAATCTCAATAAACCACGAATGCGTTGAAGCTGTATATCAGAGATGTAGACAACTGAGTCTGACTAGTTAGTATCATGCATTAGAAATTTGAAGATATGTTTTTACTTTTCCTAGTTCTTTCATGCGTTTTGTGTGGGTTAGAAATGAATAGAGTTGACAAAAAAATCGAGAGGAGAAAAAAATCATGATAATTCCGAGTTCAGATAGTGAGATGAGTGATGTCGTCCTTATTTTTATGCCATTTGCACCCCTTAACAGTCCTTCTCTTGCATTGGGTTGTTTGTCTGGAGCATTGAGACAGGCTGGTATTTCGGTGCGGAGCCTTTACTTTAACTTAGATTTTGGTGAAACTCTTGGACTGAAAAGCTATCTTAATCTTAGCCATTCACTTCATTATGGTGAATGGATATTTTCACACGCAGCATTCCCTGATATGAAAAGAGATGATGAGGAGATTTTCCAAATGTATCCTCCCCCTTTGCCACGTAAAATTCTTTTAAAGCTCCGAGATGATGCAGACAGTTTCATAGATAAATGCGTTCAGCAGGTGCTTGCGCTTAATCCAAAGATTGTCGGATGTAGCTCTACCTTTTTTCAAAGCTGTGCTTCCCTTGCCTTGTTGCGCCGTATTCGCGAAACTGCTCCAGAAATCACAACAGTTATGGGAGGTGCCAATTGTGAAGGCGTTATGGGTGGTGAGTTGCACCGTTCTTTCTCATGGGTTGATTATGTATTTTCAGGAGAAGCGGATGAGTCTTTTCCTGATTTCTGTCGTGCATTGCTAGCGGGAGAAAAAATAGGGGGTGATGGAGGCTGGAATCGCCCTGATGTTCTTACCATTTATGACCGATGTCAGGGAGGTGCGCAACGTGAACTCGGAAGAGGAACGATTGCTACACTATCAAACCTCCCCGTCCCTTTTGTTGATGATTATTACGAGGCTCTAAATAAAAGTAATTTACGGAATATTATGGTTTCGGGTCTGCTACTAGAAACATCCCGTGGCTGCTGGATAGGAGCGAAAAAGACCTGTGCTTTTTGTGGACTAAACGGTTTGTCTAAGAAATATCGCTCGAAAGATTCGGATAAAGCCTATCATGAAATAACCTTATTAACCGAACGGCATGGTATAACTTCCATTCAAATGACTGATAATTTAATTGATCTTGCTCATATTGAGCAGCTACTACCCCGTTTTGAGGGGAAGATCTTTTTCATGTATGAAGTGCTTGCGACGCTTTCACGAGAACGAATGCGAAAATTATCCGAATCGGGGGTGCGGCGGATGCAGTCTGGTATTGAACAATTGCATGACAAGGCGCTGGTAGCACTTGGCAAGCAAAATAAAACTTTTCATAATATACGCTTTTTAAAATGGGCGCGAGAATATGGCATTGATGTGGTTTGGAACTTACTTTACGCGTTTCCAGGAGAAAAAGACGATTGGTATGGCGAGACGGCGGATATTATACCATTGCTAACACACTTGCAACCACCAACTGATGCTGTGATGACACGTTTTTATCGCTTCAGTCCTTATTTCAATGAGCAAGAGCGTTACGGGCTTACACTAAAACCGATGCGTTCTTATCATCATGCTTTTCCTTTGGACGAAGAATCCTTGTCGCGGATAGCATATTACTTTGAATGTGATGATGCTTTGGCTGACACGAGAAAGCTACCAAAACCTGGACTAGCACGGTTGTTCTATGAATTACTAGAATGGAAAAAGCTATTCCCACCTATTTTCGCTAAGGGCAAGGATAAGTCGCCAGTTTTAGCTATGACTCAAACTGCTTCAAATACGCTGATCATTGAAGATACACGCCCGGTTGCTACATCACCATATTTTTCTTTTTACGATGTTGAAGCGGCTGTGTACGTCGCTGCTGACCAAGGTAGGACAGTGGAAGAAATTTTCCTTGCGTTGTCAAAACACGATTTTCCTGGACTGCTAGCAAGCGATGTTGAAAACATCGTTCAAGATTTTGTAGAGGCACGTCTGATGATTAACCTTGATGGAAGATACCTAGCTCTTGCAGCAGTTGCGCCATTTCGCGATTATCTTTCAGAAGAACAAACCCCAGGAGGATGGTATCGAAAACGTTCAAATATAGAAAATAAGAAAAAAGAAATTATTGAAAAGTGATTTCACGAATGATTTTAGAATTTCTATACAACATGCGTGGTGAAAAGTTTAATAAATATTCATAAAGGCTATTTTCTACAAGTAGCCTTTTTAAAACGGCCCAAATGTGGTATAAAAATTTTAAATAAAGGGTTGAAAGAAAGTGCAGTAACATCAAGGGGTTTGAGTGGTCTATAGTAATCAAGAAAAGTTTTGAGAAAAGTTTATGTTACCTTTTGAGCGGTAAAATGTTACCTTTAATAATTAATGAGATCATGAAATCATTAAATGGCTTCATGATTTTTTCATACTCAAAAAACATAATTGAGCCGGGTCGGAAAGTTTGCTTGTTTTTGCCGATCAGATATCTGGAAGGAAAAGCAAGGAGAAAGTTATTTGATCGTTATCCACCAAAAATTATTTATGTTTCAACTGGCAAATTAGGTTGTGCTAAAAATGGCGATTTCAGCGGCTATTATCCGAGAGCGGTCGCATTTGCTTGGTTCGTATGGGTTAAAGGTCATAAAGGTCGCACAACATTGACATGGTTTAATTGATAAGATAAGAATACAGCGCAAGGGTTATGTTTTACTAGTATAGCTCTTGCGCTTTTTAACGCTCAAAAATCAAATGGAAGGAGTATATTGGTGGATAAAGAAGATGTAGAAGAAAGGTTTGAACTTTATCATGCGGATGCTTTTGATGAGGTGAAAAATCTTAAAAATCAAGGCGTAAAAGTAAACCATATCATTACAGATCCCCCCTTTAATATTTCACAAAAAAACAATTTTTCCACTATGCGTGGTAATCGCAAAGGGATTGATTTTGGAAAATGGGATTGGGGTTTTGATTTAACAGGTTGGGTATCAGAATATGAATCATTACTTGAAAAGGGTGGCTCTATGATTGTGTTCAGCTCATTTAGGCATATGAGTAAAATGATAGAGGCCATGGAAAAATCTAATTTGGAAGTTAAAGATGTCTTGAAATGGATTAAAGTTAATCCTATGCCACGAAATATCGAACGACGATATGTACAGGATACTGAATTTGCTATTTGGGCGGTTAAGCCGAAGGGGAAATGGATATTTAACAGACAGGTTAGCATTAAGTATGAACGTGCCGAATTTCGTTTTCCTGTTGTTGCAGGGAAGGAACGAACGTTGCACCCTAACCAAAAGCCGCAGAAGTTGATGAATGAGATCATTAAAATTCATACGAACCAAAATGATGTTATTTTAGATCCATTCATGGGAAGTGGCACTACAGGTGTTTCAGCGATTGAATTGGATAGATCGTTTATTGGTATCGAATGTGAACAGATCTATTTTGATATTGCCAAAAGACGGCTATGTGAAGTTAATCAGGCAGCCATATTAAGCGATTATAGGAAAGTAAAGGTATCGATTGATCACTGTATTCCTGTAGATTTAGCTGGCACTGATGAGGAATGGGACTTAGTACTCAACAAATGAGTCTCGAACTGTGAGTATCAAAAGTATTGAGATATGAGGTTTTAAAAATTTGAAAGAATAGAACAAGTCGTACACGAAAGTCATTAATGAATGGCTTTTTTTAACGATACAAGGAGATTTATATGAATGGAATTAAAAATGTTCATGTGACAATAGGGTCAAACAAGTTTTCCCAACATGAACGAGAAGAACACGATTTTTATGCGACCGATCCCAAGGCGTTGGAAGTATTTCCTTTGCTTGGTGAGTTAGTAGATGTTTGGGAATGTGCAGTGGGTCAAGGTCATCTGGCAAAGGTTCTAAAAAGGAATAAGAAGCTGGCACGAGTAAGTGACATCATTGATCGAGGTTATCCTGATACGGAAATCCTCGATTTTTTAGAGTTTGATGGTACTTGGCATGGTGATATTTTGACCAATCCACCATTTAAGCACAGTAATCAATTTTTAGAAAAGGCAATGGATATAATTGAGCCGGGTCGGAAAGTTTGCTTGTTTTTACCCATCAGATATCTGGAAGGAAAAGCAAGGAGAAAGTTATTTGATCGTTATCCACCAAAAACTATTTACGTTTCAACTGGTAGATTAGGCTGTGCTAAAAATGGCGATTTCAGCGGCTATTATCCAAGGGCTGTCGCCTTTGCTTGGTTCGTATGGGTTAAAGATCATAAAGGTCGTACCACGTTAACATGGTTTAATTGATAAGATAAGAATACAGCGCAAGGGTTATGTTTTACAAATAGCTCTTGCGCTTTTTTTGTGCAATGGAAAGGAGATGCTGTATGAAAAGTAGTAAGTTATTATTTGACGAAAAGCCAATTGTTTTGAGCCGTGCATTATCAAGGATTCTGGGACCAAGTAGGGCAATTGCTCTCCAACAGATCCATTACTGGTGCGAGAAAAGTAAAGATTTCGCTAATCCACATGAACATTTTATTGATGGGAAATGGTGGGTTTACAATACTTATCAGAAGTGGCAGGAACAGTTTGAGATTGGTTCAGAGCGTACTGTTAGGAGAGTTTTAAAGGAATTAGAAAGAGAAGGTTTAATCCTAGTCGGAAACCATCATCGTAATAAGAGTATTCAAACAAAATGGTATGCGATTAATCATGAAAATTTGGACAAATTGTACGATTCATATTATTCATCAGCACCATCTGGACAAACTAACCACCCATCTGGTCAAATTGTCAATAC
>JGI24703J35330_11748553_pt1 | contig 19725 bp, 19 predicted proteins | sample TergutNt197P1_FD_35330 | JGI IMG/M metagenome (IMG submission 35330) | reverse complement strand
GTGTTGGAACGAGCAATTATACCTTTATTTGGGGTATGTGCGGCGAAAACATGACCTTTGATGATATGGATCATGTTGCTATGGCTGATCTGCGATAGCTTTGTAATGATATGATTGAAAGAGAGGTGCATTCATATTAAACTAAATAAATCCGTCAGTAGGGCAATAGATATATTGACACTCATGTCTAAAAGTGAAAAATATTTGACTCTGACAGAAATTTCAAAAACGTTAGATATTCCTAAAAGTAGCGCATTGGATGTAATCCAAACCTTATTGGCGAAGGAGTTTATTATCGTTGAAAATCAGCAGGCAAAAACTTACAAAATTGGTATTTCGATTTTCACCATTGGAACAAAGAGTATTCAAGATAATAACTTACATGAAGCAGCTAATGAGGTATTAACTAGTTTATCACAAAAAACACAAAAAACAATTTTTTTAGGAGTTCCTAAGAAAGATAAAGTCATTTATGTCTCTAAACTAGAAGGTAATAGCCCTGTTCAATCTAGCGCTTCCATTGGATCCGATAATCCAATGCATTTGACAGGGATAGGCAAAGCTATTTTGGCGGCGATGCCAGCAGAAGAAATTGCTGAATTATATCAAAATGAACCTTATGAGAAAAGAACGGCAAATTCGATCACTACTTACCAAGAGTTAACTGACAATTTAGAGGAAATACGGCAAGTAGGATACGCAATTGATGATAGAGAAGGTACAGAGTATATTCATTGTTTTGCAGCACCCATTTACAATTTTTCAAATAAGGTAGTTGCCGCTATTAGTATTGCTTCTTTAGCGGAAGAAATAAGAGAAGCCGAAAAGAAAACATATCCTCAATTAGTAGTTACTGCTGCATTAGAAATATCAAAAAGATTAGGTTACACACATAATAAATTATACAAAGGATGATCATAATGGAATTTTCATTTTACAACCCAATTAAATTGGTTTTTGGTAAAGGCAGTCTAGGTAAGATAGGAGACGAAGCAAAAGCATATGGTAAAAAAGCTTTGATTGTCACTTATCCTGGTGCGCCATTCATGGAATTTGTTGCTCGTGCAACTAAGTATCTAAAAGAAGCAGGACTAGAAACATTAGTTTTTGATGAAGTCGAGATTAATCCCCTCGCATCAACTGTAAAGCGGGGTGCTGATTTAGCCACTAAGGAAAACTGTGATTTAATCATTGGTATCGGAGGTGGTTCTGCTATGGACACGGCCAAAGGGATTGCTTTTATGGCTAACAAAGAAGGGGAAGTTTTCGATTATATCTTAGGTAAAAGAACAGGAGTTGGTGCTCTACCAAGTATTCAAGTGACAACAACTGCTGGAACAGGAAGTGAAGGAAACTGGACGGCAGTATTTACAGACGATGAGACCCTTGAGAAAAAAGGTTTGTTAAATAATTATATGTTCCCAAAAGTTGCCATCATTGACTTAGAATTAATGCAAACTTTGCCAAAACCACTCATTGCAGGTCCTGGACTCGACACACTATTTCATGCTTTTGAGTCTTATATTTCTGTAAACGCTCATCCGATGAGTGAGATGTATTCCCTTAAGGCAATGGAGCTCATCATAAACAACTTACCAAAAGTATATCGAGACATTAATGATATAGAGGCTTGGGAAAATGTGGTTCTAGCCAACACTTTAGCTGGTGTTGCTATCGGCTGTGCAGGAACTACAGTTCCACATGCAATGGGACAGCCAATAAGCGGTTTGTTGAATTCGGCCCACAGTGATACTCTAGTTGCAGTCTATCCTGCATTCATGGCATTTACTGCCCCGCATTGTACGAAGAAGTTTGCCAAATTAGCAGAGTTGTTAGGTTGTGATGTCACTTCTAAAACGGAAGTTGAAGCTGCGAACATGAGTATTGTTGCGCTTAAGGAATTAATCGAAGAAGTAGAGGCGACAAAAACGCTAACTGATTTGAATGTAACAGAGGATATACTAGAAAAATTGACTGAAGGTGCAACAAACATTATGGGGAAAGTTTTAGCAAACAACCCAGTTGTACCAACAAAAGAGCAAGTTTACGAATTATATAAAAAGAGTCTTTAGGAAAGAGGGATGAGTATGTTTGATGTTATGACGATTGGCGAATCAATGGTTGTATTTGCCCCAATAGAAAACACGACCATCAGATATGCACACACAATGGGCAAGCGTGTAGCAGGTGCTGAAAGCAACACGGCAATTGGTCTTTCTAAATTAGGAAAAAAAGTAGGTTGGTTTAGCCGATTAGGAAGTGATAGCTTTGGTGAGTATATCATGCACGAGCTAGGTGGACATGGAGTGGATACTTCATCTGTTGTTATTTGTGAAAATTTGCCAACAGGGATTATGTTCAAAGAACCTACAATAGACCAAGAAACAAGTGTTTATTATTACCGAAAAGGTTCAGCTGCAAGTGCCATATCTAAATCGGATTTGCCGCTTGAGCAAATTAAGCAAAGCAAAATATTGCATATAACAGGCATCACACCAGCATTAAGTCCAAACTGTAAAGAAGCTATCTTTGAGGTTGCTCATTTTGCTAAAAGGAATAATGTCAAAGTGTGCTTTGATCCTAATCTGAGACTAAAACTTTGGACTGAAACAGAAGCAAAAAAGACACTATTGGAATTGCTTGCAATGTCTGACATTGTCTTATTGGGCGATGACGAAGCACATCTTTTATTAGAAACAAAGGAACCAGCGCATATTATTAGCAAACTTAAAAGCATGGGTGTAAGCGTGGTTGCGATTAAATTGGGAGATAAAGGAGCGGTAGTTTCAGATGGAGATGAAACTCACCAAATTCCTCCCTTTCCCGCTATTGTTGTAGATTCTATAGGTGCAGGTGATGCGTTTAATGCAGGCTTTTTGTATGGTATTTTAGAAAAAAAATCCATTAAAGAAAGTGGTGAAATTGCTGCGATCATGGGTGCTTGCGTCGTATCAACCATGGGAGATATTGAAGGTTTACCAGGGAAAAAGCAATTGGATGCTGTTTTAAATAAGGAAGTAAAAATACATCGTTAGGAGGTGATGGGGCGTGTTGGAAGCATTAAAAAAAATAGAAGAAACACGGATTGTTTCAATCATCAGAAATATCCCTAAAGAACACTTAATATCAACAATAGATGCTCTGTACAAAGGAGGTATTCGGTGCATAGAAATAACAATGGATAGTCCGAATGCACTAGAAATGATTGCATTAGCAAAAGCAACATATAAAAATGACATTCTAATAGGCGCTGGCACTGTTTTAGATGAAATGACTGCTAGAAGTGTGATTCTAGCAGGTGCAGAGTTTGTTTTATCGCCTACACTATCAACCAAAGTGATAGAAGTTTGCAATACGTACGGGAAATTAGCAATACCTGGTGTTTTTACGCCGACAGAAGCACTAACTGCCACACAAGCTGGTGCACAAATCGTAAAAGTCTTCCCTGTTAGTTCTGTTGGACCTAATTACATAAAAGATCTAAAAGGTCCACTCTCACAAATTAGGTTAATGCCTGTAGGTGGTGTCGATGAAAAGAATGCAAAAGCATATCTAGAAAGTGGTGCAATTGCTATAGGTATCGGAAGTTGTTTAGTGAGTCAAAAAGATGTTTTAAACGGAAATTTTGAAAAAATAACAAGCAGAGCAAAAGCTCTAGTTCAGGAGGTAAAATGATTATGAAAAAAATATTTAAAGGTAGTCTTTTGGCAATGGTATGTGTTTTAGCTTTAGGTGTATTAATGGCTTGTGATGATAATGATGGTGCGTTTCCTAGCAGAAGTGTATCTATCTTCGTCCCATTTTCAGCAGGTGGCGGTACTGATCTGGTTGCACGCGGAATGGCAGCAGCAGCAGACGATAGTTTTCCTTCTGGTATAGTAGTCGAAAACAGAACTGGTGCAGGTGGTGCTGTAGGGATTACAGCTGGAGCTACAGCTACAGCTGATGGTTACACTTTAACAACATTAACAGTAGAATCTGTGACGTTGCCTCATATGGGTGGTGTTGAATTTACTGCTGATTCATTTATTCCAATTATCATGTTAAATGAAGCACACAGTGTTATTTCTGTTCATGTTGATTCTGAATTTCAGACCTTAGATGATTTAATCAACTCTACGTCGCCGGTTTTAGTAGGAAACTCCGGTGTAGGTGCAATTTGGCATTTGGCCGCCGCCGCCTTTGCTGATGCAAGTGGTGCAAATTTTGAACATGTTCCATTTGAAGGCGCAACTGATGCAATTACTGGATTGTTAGGTCAGCATATTGATGCTGTAACTGTAAGCTTCCCAGAAGTATCTGCACAAGTTGAAGCAGGAACAATAAGAGTTTTAGCGGTTTTAGGTCCTGAAAGAATTGATGAAATTGCAGACGTACCAACTGCAACTGAGTTAGGTTTTGATGTAGTAGTAAGTGCGTGGCGTGGAATGGGTGTGCCAGCTGGAACACCACAAGAAATAGTAGATGAATTATATGCTATATTCTCAGAAGCGGCACTTGGCGAGTACTTCACTAACTTTATGTCAAATAACAACCTGAGTGTGGATATTATGAATCCTCAAGAGTTTGGCGTTAGAATGGCACAAGACGATGCATTATTTGGTGAATTAATTCGTAATTTAGGATTAGCAGACTAGTCACCTTATAAAACAGAATAAATTTTATACAAAGAAGAGACATGTATTTGTTCTCTTCTTTGTAACCCTTAGGAGGGTACCGTCATGAAAAAATCAAATATCATATTTGGTATTCTTTTTATCATATTTTCAATTTGGGTAATTATTTTTACGTTGAATAATTTTCCTGCAGGTGTCAATAATGTTCCAGGTCCTGCGATGTTCCCTGTTATTATTTCAGGTATAATGATATTGTCGTCATTACTTATTATTCTTCACTACTTAAGGCTTAAAGAAGATGCAACCATCAATTGGTTATCGGATGATAAAAAACGAGTATATTTAGTGATGGCAATTATTACCCTATATATCATTTTAGTTCCGATTTTTGGGTTTTATGTGATGTCATTTATACTATTGATGGGGTTAATAAAATGGTTTAGGAACAAAGGTTTTGTGTATACTGGAATTGTTTCGATTGCAATCTTAGGATTTGTTTTTTTGGTTTTCAATATAGTTCTAAGAGTACCATTGAACTTTGGTATGCTATTCTAATTAAACGGAGTTGAATGTTATGGTTTTAGAGGTATTTCAACAAATTATGGATCCGATGTTATTGTTGTATCTGTTTTTCGGTGTTGCAGTTGGTATTTTTGCCGGTGCACTACCTGGATTGACAGCAACTATGAGTGTAGCTTTGGTTTTACCACTGACATTTGGAATGCCACCTGCTGCAGGGATTTTATTGTTAATTGGAGTTTATAAAGGTGCTATTAAAGGGAGTGCAATTCCCTCAATTCTTCTTAATACACCAGGAACACCCGCATCTGCTGCAACAGTTATGGATGGTTATGCGTTTGCTAAACGAGGTGAAGCAGGTAGGGCGCTTGGGATAAGCGCTGCTTCGTCGACTGTTGGAGGTATAATTAGCTGTGTTGTAGTTGTTCTAGTTGCACCACAACTCGCAAGATTCGCTTTGCGATTTAGCTCGCCTGAGTTTTTCTTATTAGCAGTTTTTGGTTTAACCATTATCGCTAGTGTTTCTGGTAAAAATATGGCGAAAGGGGTTCTGGTTGGATTTTTTGGGATGATGCTTTCAATGGTTGGTATTGATGTGGTTACTGGATTTAGCAGATACACATTTGGAAATGTCAACTTATTGGGTGGTATTTCTTTCATCCCAGCGATGATTGGCTTGTTTGCAATGGCAGAAGTTTTTAGCAATATTGAAGACTTGTCTGAAAAGACGATGGAAGTTCAAAAAGTTTCGAAAATTATTCCAACAGGAAAAGACTTAAAAGCAATTTTTAAAACTGGTGGAATTCATGGTGTAATCGGCACTTTAATTGGAATTATTCCAGGTGCAGGAGCAGAAATTGCTGCATTTGTCTCGTATAGTTTACAAAAGCAAACATCGAAAAATCCTGATGATTACGGAACCGGGATTGTTGAAGGTGTAATTGCGCCTGAGAGTTCAAGCAATGCACAAACAGGTGGAGCACTTATCCCGATGCTAACGCTCGGAATTCCTGGAGACGCTACAACGGCAGTTTTAATTGGAGCATTGACAATACAAGGTTTGCAGCCAGGACCGTTGCTGTTCACGAATCACCCTGTTTTGGTGTATACAATATTTGTTGGTATGTTTCTTGCAAATATTTTTATGTTAATTATCGGACTTTCTACAATCAACCTATTTGCAAAAATTTTATCAATCCCGAAGAGTATTTTGACTGTAATTATTGTCATTTTATGTATTGTTGGTTCATTTGCAATTAATATGAATTATTTTGATGTTTATGTTATGTTAGGATTTGGTTTATTGGGTTACATTTTGAAAAAATTGAATGTACCTGTTGCACCAGCGACGATTGGTTTAATTCTTGGTCCAATGGCAGAACGACATTTCAGAACAGCTTTAATTATGTCTGGTGGTGAGATGAGTATTTTTGTGGGGTCACCTATTTCAATTGTATTTATTATCTTAATTATAGGGACGTTTATTTTGCCGTTTGTAAAGAAAAAGTTTTCTAAAGTCGCTAGTCAATAGACTGAAATCGAACAATACCTAAACAAAAAAGGAGATCTAGTTGCCCGTTTGAAGCGTGGCACTAGTTCTCCTTTTTTGTAATGAAAAATTTTATGACCTTAACCCTCGCCCTTTTTCAATCAACCGATAACAAACAGCAAACAACAAACCAATAAACACAACAAGCACCACCATGCTCGTCCACAGTGCCATATCCCCCGCGCCAAGAAAGCCGTATCTAAATCCTGAAATCATATAAACAATCGGATTAAAACGAGAGATAAAACGCCAAACTGGAGGTAGTAAGCTAATGGAATAGAAAACCCCACCTAAATAAGTAAGAGGCGTTAGGACAAAGGTTGGAATAATACTAACATCATCAAAAGATTTTGCAAATAACCCATTTAGAAGCCCCGCTAAAGAGAATAGCAAAGAAGTCATCAACACTGTTGCTAAGACAATCCACCATGAAGCGACGTTAATCGGGACAAACAGCAAAGAAATAATCGTCACAAAAATCCCAGCAAGCAATCCGCGTGCCATCCCACCGATTAAAAACCCCGCCATAATAATGAAAGTTGGCACAGGCGCAACTAGCAACTCCTCAATATTCTTCTGAAACTTCTGACTGAAAAAGCTAGACGACACATTCGAATAAGAATTAGTAATCACCGACTGCATAATCAATCCCGGTACAATAAACTGCATAAACGAAAAGCCACCCATCTCACCAACGCGCCCGCCGATAAAATTACCGAAAATAATAAAATACAACGATGTAGTAATCACAGGTGGCACCAACGTCTGCACCCAAATCCGCATAAAACGGTTAATCTCCTTGCGTACCAAACTTTGAAAAGAAATCCAATACAAACTAAGCATTCCCCTCACCTCCAGTCAACCTCACAAAAAGCTCCTCCAAACGATTTGCCTTATTTCGCATCGATAATACCTTAACATCTTGCATATTCAACTGATCAAAAACATCATTAATTCCCTGATCCTGAACAACCCTAACCTCTAAGGTCAGCCCATCTATTAACTGGTATTCATACCCTTCGATTTTAAGATTATCAACACGCTTTTCTAAGTCGAAAACAAAAGTTTCAACCTCCAAATGACTCAATAATTCCTTCATCGACGTATCCTCAATAATCTTTCCATGATCAATAATGCCAATATTTCGGCAAAGCATTTCTGCCTCTTCGAGATAATGAGTTGTTAAAATAATGGTTGTCCCTGCTTCGTTAATGTCGCGCAAAAAATCCCACATCGAACGACGCAACTCAATATCAACCCCAGCAGTGGGCTCATCTAAAATTAACAAGCGTGGCTCATGCATCAAAGCTCTTGCAATCATCAACCGACGCTTCATTCCACCGGACAACATCCGAGCACGGGCGTCTTTTTTATCCCATAAATCTAGCAAATTCAAATATTTTTCCGCTCGCACAAGCGCCTCTTTCCGAGGAACACCATAATACCCCGCCTGATTTACTACAATCTGCAATACAGTTTCGAACTGGTTGAAATTAAACTCCTGCGGCACTATCCCTAACTGCTGCTTAGCTTTAACCATCTCTTTTGTAACATCATAGCCAAAAACCTTCACATCGCCCGAAGTTTTATTAACCAAAGAGGAAATAATGCCAATGGTCGTTGATTTTCCAGCGCCATTTGGGCCTAAAAGCGCATAAAAATCACCCTCTTCAACTTTCAAATCAATCCCTTTGAGCGCCTCTTTGCCGCCTGCATAAGTTTTTGTTAAATTAGTGATTTCCAACGCAATCATCTCTGTTGTTTGCGTTGCCAATGGCGAATTTTCATTTATTGCCATGCTTGACACCTCACATTTCATAAACATAGATATCTATTTTACCAGAGATTGTCACATTTTGAAATGCTCTTTTGAAAATTACCTCCGTTTTCATCTTGTTTTAAAAGTCATTTTGTGGGATAATAAGGGTATCATAATATGTGGACGTTGTGATTGAACCATAAAAACTGGGCAATCAAATAAGAAATCAAGTATTTAACGAACAAGAATTTTTTTGCAACGAGTCGATAAAAAAAATAAATAGAGGAGTTTTTAATTAATGCAAGAAATACAAGATAAAGTCAAGATTTTCGCACTGGGTGGTCTTGATGAAGTAGGAAATAATTTATACGTGGTAGAAGTAAACGATCGAATGTTCATTCTTGATGCAGGGATGAAACATCCAGGCGGAGAGATGCTAGGTGTTGACGCGGTTATTCCCGATTTTACATACCTCATTCAACATAAAAATCGCATCAAGGCTATCTTTTTAACACAAGGGCATGATGAACATATGGGTTCCATCGCGCAATTGCTAACTGTTATAAATGCGCCAGTTTACGGAACAAGATTAACAATGGCTTTAGCAGAAGATGCTTTACTTGAGGCTAAAATGGACATGGATCAGTTTAATCTCCATATCATTCGCGACGAAAACACGCTATATTTTGAAGGCGTGAAAGTTTCGTTTTTTAAAACAACCCATAGCATACCAGGATCAATTGCTATTTGTATCCATACCTCAGCTGGTGCGGTTGTCTACACATCCGATTTCATCTTCAACCACAGTGTAAGTGGTCGTTACCAAACCAATTATAATCGCATTAGCGACATCGCTAGAAATGGTGTCCTTTGTATGCTAGCCGAAAGTGTCAATTCAGGTAGTGTCGGGCACGCCTCAACAGGAGATTCCCTAGAGCACACATTTGAGGAAGCTTTCTCACGTACTAATGGTAGGATCATCTTCTCGTTATTATCAACCGATCTACATAGGATTCAAATGGTTGTTAATTTGGCTATCAAATACAATCGAAAAATCGCCATCACTGGGCGTAGGATGCAGCGCCTAATTGACTTATCTGTAAAGCTGGGCTATTTGAAAATTCCAAAACCAGTGTTGATGAGCTTAGGATTTATCAATGCGCATCGCGATAACAATCTGCCGAATATGGTGGTTATTACAACAGGAACAAGATTTGAACCATTTATTAACCTAACTCGCATGATCAAGGGGCACGACCGATTTATTAAAATTCAAAAAACAGACACCGTAGTCTTAGCTATTACCGCTCAACTAGGAACAGAAACCCGTGCTGCTCGCACCATGGATCTGCTTTATCGAACCGACGCCAATGTCATAGCGGTTAATAAGAACTTACTCCCTCCAAGTCATGCGAGCAGTGAAGACTTAAAATTAATGATGAATTTGCTTAAACCCCAATACATTATCCCAGTCAACGGAGAATATCGCCATTTAATGAGTCATGCTAAAGTTGCGCGCTCGATGGGGTATGATGATGAGAATATTATGATCTTAGATAAGGGGGAAATTGCATTTTTTGAACAAGGTCAGCCTGTTATTCACCCTGAAGTCATTGAATTAGAGGAAGTTTTAGTAGACGGTAGTGGAGTTGGAGACGTTGGGACAGTTGTTTTAAAAGATCGGCAGATGCTATCTAATGACGGGGTTGTCGCAATTGTAATTAACCTGAATCGCAGAACAAAGAAAATTATCAACGAACCAGAGATCGTTAGTCGTGGTTTTGTCTTTGATGCAAAAAATGCCGACCTTTTTGAAGAAGCAAAAAAAATTGCCCGCGAAGTGTTAGAAGAAAAAACACAAGCAGGAGCTCGCTATTTCAACTGGCAAGATTTGCGCTTTGACATGCGTGATAGAGTTGGAAAGTTCATCCACAAAACAACCAAGCATCGACCTATTGTCATTCCAATTATTGAGGAATTCAATCTGTAACAAAAAATTATTAACGCTGGCATTTGTCGGCGTTTTAATCATCTAGTAAAAATAATTCGTCAATCGAGTGTTTGCTAGTTAAAAAAGTAGGTGTGAAGGATGGCTAAAAAGAAAAAGGCGAAAGATAAGAAAACGGGGATTAGTGGTTTCGTTCAGGAATTAATCGGTCTTTTCATCCTAGTTCTGACCATTTTGATGATGGGGAATCTAGGTTTAATCGGTATCTTTTTGCGACGAACGAGCGTGGCTGCCTTTGGTGATTTTTTCTGGTTTTTCGGTCTGATCGTGATTGCTTTTTGCTGTCATATGATCGTGGCGCGGACGAAACCTAAATTCTTTGATGTGAAGTATATGGGAGCTTATTTGGTGTTTTTTGGTGCGGTTATTTTCGCTCAAACGGATGTTTGGCGCGCCTTTGTTGTGCAACGGCTGAGCTTTACTGAGGGGGTTGGACAATTTTATTTGCGAGCTGATGTGTTGGCTCCTGATGCTTTAGTAGGTGGGGGGATGCTTGGAGCTTTTGTCTGGTTTATACTCGCTGATTTGGTAACTTGGCAAGGACTGTGGTTGATTGCGGCTATCTTGGTTTTCTACGGTATCTTACTCTTCTGTGGATTATCTATTCAAGATTTGTACAACATGAGAAAACCAGGGGCGCTAAAGAACGGCTTTAAAAAAGCATGGCAGTGGATGCGTGAAACGTTGAAGCAGAAAGAATCAGAAACAGCAATGGAAACAGCAAAGCCATTAAAAGAAAAGACTGTGCAAGTTGTTGAAAAAGAGAAAAAGAAAAAAGATGCACCTGAGGCACCTCAGTTTAAAATAAATGATTTTGCAGAAAATTTAGCAATTCAAATGGAACAACGTCAACCAATAAAAAGTACCGATGAGAACTATGTTTTACCTCCAATGAGTTTGCTAGTCGATCATGTTATGCAGGCTGATAATGGGAAATTGATGGAGCTTGCTAAGGCTGAGGCTTTGCGTTTGGAGGAAACTTTTGCGAATTTTGATGTACGTGCGAAAGTGTCAGAGGTTCATATCGGGCCGACGGTAACACGTTATGAGGTAGCGCCTGAATCAGGTGTAAAAGTAAACAAAATTACCGGATTGATCGATGATATTGCTCTGGCGTTGGCAGTAAAAGGTGTGCGGATAGAAGCGCCAATTCCAGGAAAGTCTGCTGTGGGTATTGAAGTACCAAATAAAGAAGCGCAGATGGTTTCATTTAAGGAAATGATGGACGAAATGCCCGATAATGAAGGAAAAGATTTGCTCAATATTGCTTTAGGGCGTGATATTTCTGGCGCTGGGAAGTATGCGGCGCTAAATAAAATGCCACACTTATTGGTAGCGGGAGCAACTGGTTCGGGAAAATCGGTATGTATTAATACGATGATATGTAGTTTATTGATGCGTTTTGCACCAAGCGAGGTCAGATTATTATTGGTTGATCCTAAAAAAGTGGAGTTGGCACGTTATAACGGGTTGCCTCATTTACTTGCTCCTGTTGTAACGGATCCGCAACTTGCAAGTGCTGCTTTGAAAAAGGTTGTGGCTGAAATGGAGCGCCGTTATGATTTATTCACAGAGGCTGTGGTACGAGATATTGAGACTTACAATGAATGGGTAGTGCGTGAAAAAGCAAAGCGAGCAACAGAAGGGGTCATTAGTACTTTGGAAAAGTTACCATTTATTGTAGTTATTTTGGATGAATTAGCCGATTTAATGATGGTTGCCAAAGGAGATGTTGAAGATTCTATTATGCGTCTGACTCAAATGGCACGAGCAGCTGGCATTCATTTGGTGGTTGCAACACAAAGACCTTCTGTTGATGTAATTACTGGAGTTATTAAATCAAATATTCCATCGCGGATTGCGTTTGGAGTTTCATCAGGTACGGACTCAAGAACCATTTTGGATGCGGTTGGGGCTGAAAAATTACTAGGTCGTGGTGATATGTTATTTTCGCCAATGGGTTCACCATCACCAACGCGTGTTCAAGGTGCTTTTATAACTGATGATGAAGTGTCTCGCGTGGTTGAATTTATCAAAAACCAAGAACTAGCTGCATCAGCTAATGATTTCTTGGAAAATATCGATCTGCCAACGAGCAACTCTGGATTACCATCAGATGACCCGATGATTCGTGATGTCTTAGCGTTTGCTTTTGAAACTGGGCGCGTGTCAACTTCTATGCTGCAACGTCGATTTAAAATGGGCTATAACCGCGCAGCAAGAATAGTTGACGATTTGGAAGCTGCTAGTTTAGTTGGTGAATCAGATGGAAGCAAAGGGCGGCCGGTTTTAATGGATGAGGCAACTTATCGTGAATTGATTTCATGATTATCATTGACAAAGGCAGGTGCTTTTTGGTACAATATACCTTAGCCTATAGGAATGGACGTGAAAAAATGCGTGAAAAGGTTATTTTGACGTGCGTTGATTGTTTAAGTCGTAACTATAATACAATGAAAAACAAACAAACAAATAGTGACCGTATGGTGATTAAGAAGTTTTGTCGCAGATGCAATGCGCACACTGTTCATAAGGAAACAAAATAAATTAAAGTGGTGATGATTATGATGGAATTTTTAAGAAATATCAAACAAGAATTAAAGAGAATCACATGGCCGACTGATAAAGAAATGAAAATTAACAGTACACAAGTGTTTATTTTTATGATTGTTTTATCAGTGTTTTTTGCCGGAATTGATGCATTAATTTCTCTCGGCGTGTCATTAATTCGTTAAACTAAATTCTAAAGAGGTGAGATTGACGATGGAAGAAAAACGATGGTATGTCTTGCAAACATATGCAGGATACGAGAATAAAGTATTCAAAAATGTACTAAAACGTATAGAGACAATGAACATGCAAGATAAAATCTTCCGTGTTCTCGTTCCAGAAGAAAAAGAGGTAAAAATCAAAGACGGTGTTCGCAAAGAAAAGATGAAAAAGACCTTTCCTGGTTATGTGTTGATCGAAATGATTGATACTGATGATTCGTGGTTCACAGTTAGAAATACACCTGGAGTAACAGGTTTTCTAGGATCATCTGGAAAGGGGACGCGCCCTGTTCCTTTGACTGATGCTGAGATTGGACCTATTTTAGCCAAAATGGGTGTTGTTAATACAGAAGTTACTATAGATGTTGAAATAGGACAGCCGATACTAGTTGCAGCGGGGCCGTTCTCGGGGCAGGTAGGTGTTATAGAATCTATTGATGTGGAAAACCATAAATTAGTTATTCTAGTTGATTTATTCGGACAAGAAACGCCTGTTGAATTGGGGCTTGAGCAGGTTTGCGAAATAGAGTAAGTTCTTTACTTATGTTAAAATCTTTTATAGGTGAGCCTGTTCTTGCGACTTACTCACCTTTTTCTGTGCCTTGGCACTGTAAAGTAGCAAAATTGTATGCGAAACAGTAATAATAATAAACGACATAATGTAGTAAGAGGCTTGACTTTTTTAAAGTCTTAATATATACTAAGTACATGAAAGCCTTTCATGCACTTAGTATATATTAAGTACATGAAAGGCTTTCATGCACAAAAAATTATGTATTTTTAAAATAAAGCATGGTGATTTTGTCTATCAATAATGCGCAAATTGATCACAAAAATAGGTGCAGTTTACTTTTGAAATGGTGTAATAAAAACTGTATGTGAAAAGAAACTTTCTAAAATTTAAGCCCATTCAGGGTAAAAAGAGGAGAAGTTCATCATGAAAAAAGTATCGAAAAAAGTATTATTTGTGCTATTAATAGTGGCGATGATTTTTGTTTCTGGGAATGTATTAGAACTACCTGGGGTGTTCGGTGTAAACAGTAGTAGTTTATATACGATTAATCTCGCTCCAACGACTTTAATAGAAAGTTTGAATAATAATGCAGCCTTACCTACAATGGGAAATGCACTCACTCATAATTTACCACGAGGTGCAAGATTTCAACGGACATTAGGTAACCATAGTCTGCCGCATGCAAATCGACGAGTTGGAGGCTGGACCTTTTTACGCGGGACTCTTACTGGAAGTGTCGCTGAAAGAACAGGGCCTAGAGCAAGCGGGAGTGGTAATGTGACGATTGCACAGGCAACACCAGTTTGGGTTTCTACTTCTCAATTGACCCAATCTGTAGGTCGTGGCAATCCAAATCAATGTATCGTAGATCTTGGAAATACTTCTCTTAGACACGATCCAGGACTTGGAATTAGTGGGACAGTGGCTAGGATACCTAGAGGTGCTGTATTTCATCCAATAGGAGAATCAACAGTTCAAAATGGTGGATTTACATGGGTTCTAGGGATTCTTGACGGTAATGCAACTCAAACAACAGGGACACCGGATAATGGTCATACACGCCGTAACTTTAACAATGGGCTTGTATGGATCGCATCAAGTCAATTGAGGTGGAATGGTAATCCTCATGTTGGTTCGTTTGGGAGTCCGTGTAACTAATTAGAAATTTAGTTGATGTTATAATTTATAAGAGGGCTTGTTTAAGAACAAGCCCTTATTACGGGAATTGGAATAGGAGATATCAAATGAAATATAGTAAATTTTTAATCATCATACTCGGTTTGAGTTTTTTGTTTGGTTGCCAGCGGTATGAAAGGGATGAGGATTTGAATGTTGAGGTGTCACTCGTTGAGTTTGAACACTTGGGAGAGTTAACAACATTAGAACCTGCGATGGATATCTTCTTAGAACTAGAACAGGTGGAGATGAAACCTTTACTAGTAAGAGGGCTAACTAACGCCAGTTTTTCTGAGCTTTCCTTGCTCGATTTAACGACTGGAACTGAAACACATTTTCATGATTTTGATGAAAGGATCATCGACCGACATTGGGATTTAGGTGGTGGCTACTACGCTGTTTGGGGTGGTGATGTTTACTTAGATGAAGATGAATTTTGGCAACGGGACTTTGAAATAATAATCTTTGATTCACAACTTGTTCCAGTTGAAGTATTAGCTTATGACGAAGATGAATTTCCCTGGTTATTTGGTAGTTTGATGAAGTTGGTAGACGGTGAATTATTCGTTTATGGACCGGTAAATGGGATAGAGTGGTCTCATAAAATAGAGTACCTTAGAGTTAATGTTCACACAGGTGAAAGTGAAGTGATTTTTGAAGGTGATGAGTCTATCAGTTTCATCAAATTTATAGATGACCACCTAATTTTTATAAGTCAACGTCATGTAGATGTTGACCGAATGATTAATGAGAGTTATTATGGAATCTTAGATTTGACGACAGGCGAAATAGATTTTTTCGAGACCGACAATTTCCACCATGTTGATTTTGATTTTCATGACTCCAAAGTTCTTTTAACCGAATTAAATGATCGAGATGAAACTAGAAATGAAATATTAATTTTAGACTTTGAAACAATGTCTAGTCGTTTTATTGAGGTTAAAGAAGGAGACAGTACTTTAGCCCGCTTTTCTTACGATGGAAATTATATTGTAACGATTAATCAAAATGAGGATATCATTAGAAAATATAATCGTGAAGGTGTCATTGTATTAGAAATGGAGATAGAGCTCCCCCCTAGAATCGAACTGAATTGGGGTTCATTTTCCAGTGCATTTGAGATTTTTCCAATTACTAATGAAATTTATTCTATTCATTCAAGGGTTTATCCCTTTGGTCTTCATATTCAATTTATTAAGTTGCTATAGGAGGGTATCATGTCCGTATTTAAACGAAGTATTGTCTATTTACGTAGACAGTGGCGAAAAAATCTCATCTTAGCAATAATGATGGCTATTTTAGGGGGGGCATTGATCGCTACAATGTCAGCGAGTCGCGCTTTAGACATAATGGAAGAAACGTTGTTAAATAGAATTCCAGCAGTGGCGACGATTATTTATGATTATACAAGTCGTGTTCCTTGGGAACAACTTTCACGGGAAGAAATTAGTTTGGTGGGTGAATTGCCTTATGTGAGGACATATGATTTTACCCTTCGACCGAATTTTTACAGTGAAGATTTAGTTTGGCCTGAGGTATTTAATCCTGGTGCTTTTGGACCAAGAGGGCGCGCTTTTATCGGAAGGGGGGTCAATAATCCTGAAATTGCTGATCTTGACTCTGGGATCATTCATTTAGTTGAGGGGCGAACGTTTACGCAAGAAGAGATTAATGCTAGCTCTCCCGTCGTGGTGATTCCCTACGATTTTTCTGTGGTGAACGAAATTTCAATTGGATCAATGATAATGATTGAAAACGTTGTTTATAATTCGTTCGCCAACGATGAAAACGATTCAATACTGGCACAAAGGCAACTAGAAGTTGAAGTCATTGGCATTGTGACCCGAGATGTTGATGATATATGGGGAGATCCAGATTATTTTTACATGCCTATTGGATTAGCTGAGGACATGCTTTTCTTTGATATTAATACAAAAATTGAATTTGATGAAGAAGCTTTTCGTGGACTTATGGATTTTCGTGATGACCCAATTATACAGACTGTTTTTGTCCTTAATAGCCCTCGTGATTTAGAAGTATTTAAACTTGAAGCAATAAATGTATTGCCAGAAGGATGGATCATTGATGGCATAGACGAGTCTTTTTTTGCCCCTGTGCTTGCGTCCATGGATTCTATCCTAGTACTTGCAAAAAATATTCAATATGGAGCTATTGTTACATCTTTTTTTATTTTAACCTTGGTTCTGGTGTTATTTTTTCGAGATAGGAAAAATGAAATTGGGATATATATGGCACTAGGTGAAAAACGAATAAAAGTTGTTATTCAGATTCTAAGTGAAGTATTATTAGTCACAACGATCGGAATAGGATTAGCTTTAATTGTTGGACAGCTGTTTTCTCTTACCATTTCAAATCACTTGTTTGAGCAACATTTAATCGAACAAATGAATAATGAACAACACTTTTTTCATAATGAAATCCCTTGGGAACTACAACTTTTTAATCCAGGGGAAGTATCTATTGAGGAAGCGTTAGAATTATTTCATGTCACATTAGCGATGACGGAAGTGCTAAGATTTATTGTCATTGCTATGGCAGTTGCTACGATTTCAACACTGTTCTCGATTTCGTATGCCCTGAAATTAAAGCCAAGGGAGCTTTTGATTTTGGAATAATCGTATGTGATTATTGTATGTTCAAACCAAAAAGAAAGCTCTCTCGGTGTCAGTTACACAAATACAAGTGCGTGAATACGTTTTCTTGTCTCGATTACCACTTGAATTATAAAAAAAGAAATGATATAATTATACGGTTGCTGATTTTAGATTTCACAAAATTAATGATTGAGGAGGTGGACTAAGATGGCTAAAGAGGTAAAGTCTATTGTTAAATTACAGATTCCAGCTGGGAAAGCAAACCCTGCTCCTCCTGTAGGCCCTGCGCTTGGACAGGCTGGTGTTAATATTCAGGGATTCTGTCAGGAATTTAACGACCGTACCCGTGAGATGATGGGAAGTGTCATACCTGTTGTTATCACTGTGTTTGAAGATCGTTCGTTCGAGTTTATCACGAAGACACCGCCAGCTTCTGATATGTTGAAGAAAGCTGCGGGTATTCAGAAAGGTTCTGGAACACCACATTCAGAAAAAGTGGCAACTATTTCTACAGACAAGCTTCGCGAAGTTGCTGAAGCGAAGATGCCTGATTTGAATGCAAACGATGTTGAATCTGCAATGAAAATCATTGAAGGTTCGGCTAAGCAAATGGGAATTGTAATCGAAGGATAGTATTGGTTCTAAAAGGTTAGATTCTCAAAAAATATTCAAAAGCTATTGCTTAATTGCAAAGCTTATAGATGTGAGAGGGATTTACAATGCCAATTGTTGTGCCCGTTTGATCACTAGGAGGTAAAAAATTATGGCTAAAGTTAGTAAGAGAATTGCTGAGGCAAATAAACTTGTTGACAAAACTGTTCTTTATGACGGCGCTGAGGCGGTAGATTTAGTAAAGAAAACAAGCACAGTTAAATTTGATGCAAGTGTTGACGCTGCTATTCGCTTAGGTGTTGACCCACGTAAAGCAGATCAGCAAATCCGTGGTGCAATGGTTCTTCCTCATGGTACTGGTAAAGACCGTACAGTTTTGGTATTTGCTAAAGGTGCGAAAGTACAAGAAGCATTAGATGCTGGTGCTGATTATGCTGGTGATGCTGAGTACATTGAGAAGGTAACAGGCGGATGGATGGATTTCGATGTTGTTGTTGCAACACCAGATATGATGGCTGAGGTTGGTAAACTTGGTCGCGTATTAGGGCCACGAGGTTTAATGCCAAACCCTAAAACTGGAACAGTAACAATGGACGTTAAAAAAGCTGTTGATGAGATTAAGGCTGGTAAAGTTGAATATCGTGTTGATAGAACTGGAATCGTTCATGTTCCAATCGGAAAAGTGTCATTTGATAGTGTCAAGTTATTAGAAAACTTAAAAGCAATCTATGATGTATTACTTAAAGCTAAACCAGCTGCTGCGAAAGGAACTTATGTGAAGAGTGTTGCTATCTCTTCAACAATGGGACCTGGAATCAAAATTGATGGTTCTTCTTTAGAAAAGTAATATTCTTACAGACGAAAAGCTGTATCAGTTTCCAATTTGTCAAGTTCAAAATTGGAATTATAAAAGCCGTAGACAGTAGGAGTCCAAAGATTCTTGAATCTTCAGACTTAAATTTTTCCTACCGAGGTGCAAATGAAGCCAATACATTTTTAAGTGAACACATTTAAAATGTTTGGTAAAATTGTGCCCTGATGTCAACGGTAGATATCAGGCTTTTTTGTTCCGTTTGGAAAACATGTTGTTCTTTATAAAAGAACTAATTTTAGGAGGTGTAAAAAATGGCTAGTACTGCTGCAATTGAATTAAAAACAGGTCTGGTTAACGATTATGCTGCAAAATTTAAAGAAGCTGCTTCTTTAGTAGTTGTCGATTACCGCGGTTTAACTGTTGACCAAGTGACTGAATTAAGAAAAAATCTACGTGCAGAAGGTGTTGAATTCAAAGTATTGAAAAACAATATTTCTCGACGTGCGATTACTGAGGCTGGGTATGAAGGTTTAGCGAATGAGTTTGTTGGACCAACTGCTGTTGCTTATTCAAATGAAGATGTCGTTGCTCCAGCTCGTATACTACATACGTTTGCTAAAGCAAATGAAGCATTAGAATTAAAAGCTGGATTTATTGAAGGCGAGGTTGCATCCCGTGAACAAGTAATGGAACTTGCAACATTACCAAACAAAGAAGGCTTATTATCAATGTTACTTTCTGTACTTCAAGCACCGATGCGAAATATGGCTTA